>Ga0208849_1000374_pt1 | contig 42495 bp, 37 predicted proteins | sample NGESurdeep072012_10_FD_184470 | JGI IMG/M metagenome (GOLD analysis project Ga0208849, IMG submission 184470) | Arctic peat soil microbial communities from Barrow, Alaska - NGEE Surface sample 53-3 deep-072012 (SPAdes) | ecosystem: Environmental > Terrestrial > Soil > Wetlands > Peat ... | reverse complement strand
GACGGCGGGCCACCCAGTTGCTGAAGCGCCGAGCGCTGGAACAAAGAGCTGGGAAGAACGAAAGGGGCGCTTAACTTCGCAGGATGCGCGCTCCATAACCTGGGTGGCCCGCCGTCGCGGGCCATGACAATTTTGGTTGAAGCTACGCAGGGACAATCCCCACATCTCCATTTTGCGACAACCCAGTACGTGGCCGATACATTCGCGCGCACTTCCACCCCACTCTGTCATGGCCCGGACCGCGCGAGAGCGTGGCCGGAGTGTAAACTGCGGGCTACCCAGGTGGTGAAGTGCCGAGAGCTGGAACAAAGAGCTGGGAGAACGGAAAGGGGCGCTTAACTTCGCAGGATGCGCGCTCCATCCCCTGGGTGGCCCGCCGTCGCGGGCCATGACAATTTTGGTTGAAGCGACGCAGGGGACAATCCCCACATCTCCATTTTGCGACAACCCAGTACGTGGCCGATACATTCGCGCGACACTTCCACCCCACACTGTCATGGCCCACACCCCGGTTCGCGCGATGGACAGAAGATATTTCGTTTATATTCTTGCAAGCAGGCGGAACGGCACGCTCTACATCGGCGTGACGAACAACATCATCCGCCGGACATGGGGACATCGCGAAGGCTTGATCCCCGGCTTCACGAAAAAATACGGCGTGAAGCTGCTGGTCCATTACGAGGTGTTCGAAAATGTTTGGGCCGCGATCCAGCGCGAAACACGTCTCAAGAAGTGGAAGCGCGAATGGAAGATGAGCCTGATACAGCAGACCAATCTCGAGTGGAACGATCTGTACGAAAGCCTGTCGGCGGAGAGATGACCGACCTGGGTGGCCCGCCGTCGCGGGCCATGACAGATTGGGGTCATGTCTCCCTCCCCGCCCCTCTGGAAAGCGTCCGTGACCCTTGCGAAATCCGGCGCGGCGGATGTGGCGGCGGTGTTCGAGCTGGCGCCGCCGGCGCCGCAGGCGGTGCTGGTGGAGGAAGAGCCGTTCGGGCCGAACGCGACCGTCGAGTCGCTTTACGCGGAGATGCCTGATGCCGAGTTGCTGTCGCGCCTTGTCGGCCGCGAGGTCGCCGTCGCGCTGCTGCCCGATGCCGACTGGATCAAACTCAGCCAGGAAGGGTTGCCGCCGGTCCGCGCCGGGCGCTTTTTCGTTTACGGCGCGCATGATGCAGGCGAAGTGCCGGCCGGTGTCATTCCCATCCGCATCGAGGCGGGCCTCGCCTTCGGCACCGGCCATCACGAAACGACGACGTTATGTCTTGCGCTGATGAGCGCGCTGGCGAAGCGGCGGCAATTCTCGCGCGTGCTCGATCTGGGCTGCGGCACGGGATTGCTGGCGATCGCGGCCGCCACGCTTTGGCGCAAACGGGTGCGCGCCTCCGACATCGATGCCGTGGCGGTCGCTGTCGCGCGCGAGAATGCGCTGGCGAACGAGGTCTCTCCGCTCGTGCATACCGTCATTGCCGACGGACTCGCGAACCCGGCGCTGGCGGCAGGCGCGCCCTACGATCTGATCGTGGCCAACATTCTGGCCGGACCGCTCACCCGGCTGGCGCCGCAAATCGCGGCCGCGTTGCAGCGGGGCGGCGTGCTCATCCTGTCGGGATTGCTGCGCTGGCAGGAAAATCTGGTGCTGGGCTTCTACCAACCGCATGGGCTTGTTCTTCGCGAACGGCGCCGCGACGGCCCCTGGTCGGCGCTGCTGCTTGAGAGGGCGCAACGCGCGGGCTAACGTAGCGGGATGGACAAGCCCTATCAGACCTTTGACGACCAATCCGACGCAGCTTCCTGCGCGCCGCGATTGTCAGCCCTTCGCGCCGAGCTCGCCAAACGCGGCCTGGACGGCTTCATCGTGCCGCGCGCCGACGAGCATCAGGGCGAATATGTGCCCAAACGCGCCGAACGGCTGGCATGGCTGACGGCGTTCACCGGCTCGGCCGGCGCAGCCGTGGTGCTGAAGGACAAAGCGGCCGTGTTTGTCGATGGCCGCTATACCCTGCAGGTGCGCCAGCAGACCGACACGAAGCTGTTCGATCCGCGCGATCTGATCGGCGAAGGCCTCGGCGCCTGGATCGAGGCCAACGCGAAAGCCGGCGCCAGAATCGGCTACGACCCGTGGCTGCATTCCGCCGCGCCGCTCGACGCCTTGCGCGCATCCGCCGCGAAGGCGGGCGCCACCCTGGTGGTCTGTGACACCAACCCCGTCGACGCGATCTGGCACGATCAGCCCGCGCCGCCGCTGGCAAAGGCCGTTCCCCAGCCGGTAGCGCTGGCGGGCGAAAGCGCCGAAGCCAAACGCATGCGCCTCGCGGAGGAAGTGAAGAAGCAGGGCGCGGATGCTTGCGTGATCACGTTGCCGGATTCGATCTGCTGGCTGCTCAACATCCGCGGCGCCGACGTGCCGCATACGCCGTTCGCGCTCTCCTTCGCCATTCTCAATGCGGACGGTTCGACGGATCTGTTCATGGACGCCCGCAAGAGTTCGCCCGAGCTGGTGCAACATCTGGGAAACGCCGTGCGCCTGCGCGAACCGAAGGAATTCGTCTCCGCGCTGGACGCGCTGAAGGGCAGGACGGTCGCGATCGATCCCTCGATGGGCGCTGCCGCCATTTTCGACCGCCTCGCCGCCGCAGGCGCCACGATCAAGCGTATGAGCGATCCCTGCCAGCTGCCGAAAGCATGCAAGAACTCAACCGAAATCGAAGGCGCCCGCAAAGCGCATATCCGCGACGGGGCCGCCCTTTCGCGCTTTCTCGCCTGGATGTCGCGCGAAGCGCCGAACGGTCATCTGACGGAAATCGACGCGGCAGAAGCGCTGGAAGGCTTTCGCGTCGCCACGGGAGCGCTGTCCGATCTCAGCTTCGATTCGATTTCCGGCGCCGCGCCGCACGCCGCGATTCCGCATTATCGCGTCACCCGCTCAAGCAACCGCAGGATCGAACGCAACGAAATCTTCCTCATCGACTCGGGCGCGCAATATCCCGATGGCACGACCGACGTGACGCGCACGATGATCGTGGGCGAACCATCGGCCGAAATGCGCGACCGCTTCACCCGCGTCCTCAAGGGCCACATCGCGCTCGCAACCATGCGCTTTCCGGAAGGCACCACAGGTGCTGCGCTCGATGCGTTTGCCCGCAAACCGCTGTGGGACGCGGGACTCGATTACGATCACGGCACCGGTCATGGCGTGGGCAGCTATCTCTCCGTTCATGAAGGTCCGCAAAACATTTCCAAGAAACCCATCACGCAGGTGTTGAAGCCCGGCATGATCTGCTCGAACGAACCCGGCTATTACAAAGCCGGCGAATACGGCATCCGGATCGAGAATCTCATCGTGGTCGGCGAACCGGAAGAAATCCCCGGCGGCGAGCGCGCGATGATGGGTTTCGAAACCATCACGCTGGCGCCCATCGACCTCGCGCTGGTCGAGCCGGCCCTGCTGACCGCCGACGAGCGAAACTGGCTCAACGCCTATCACGCCCGCGTGCGCGAGACGCTGTCGCCGCTGCTCGATGAAGAAACGAATAGCTGGCTCGCAAGCGCGACGCGGGCGATTTAGGTTTCGATGTTCTGACGACCGCCCTCGGACGGCCGGTTGGTATGGGGAACGAAGGCAACAATCATGAGCCTGAAAGAAGACCTGCATCGTCAACGCGACGTCGTTCTGGCTGTTGCGGCCAGACATGGCGCATCGAACCTGCGCCTGTTCGGTTCGGTGTCGCGCGGAGAAGAAGGTCCCGATAGCGACGTCGATTTTCTTGTGGACATGGCCGACAATCGGGGCTTTCGCGATTATCTGGGTCTGATCGAGGATCTGGAGTCGCTGCTTGCGCGGCGGGTCGATGTCGTAATCGAGCGCAGCCTCAGCCCCCATTTCCGTCCCTACATCGAGGCCGAGGCGCGACCTTTGTGAAGACGGACATCCCAAATCTGGAACACATTGCCGACAGCATTACTGCCATCGAAGAATACACCTCGGCTGGACGTGAAACTTTCATGGCAGAAAGGATGATACAGGACGCCGTCATCCGTAACTTCGAGGTCATTGGCGAAGCGGCAGGACAACTTTCCAAGTCGTTGCGGGAAAAGCCGGGTTTCGACTGGAGACCGATCATCGCCTTCCGAAACCGGCTGATTCACGGCTATGCGAGCGTCGATCTGTTGTTGGTCTGGGACGTAGTGGTGAACGAATTGCCAGCCTTGAAATCCGAGGTTGCGCGGCACTTGACGAGGCGGTCCGCCATCTGAATTTCTTTGGCGCGATCTCACCTCTCACGGGTGAAAGTACGCCACCCCGGAGACGCTGTCGCCGCTGCTCGATGAAGAAACGGAAGCATGGCTTTTTGCTTCCTGGGACCGCGGGCTTCCAGCCCGCAACTACGGTGCCGCACCACCAGATGCGCGCAGGATGCGCGCGGTCCCAGGACGTGACTCTGTGCTTCCCTGGAACCGCGGGCTTCCAGCCCACAACTACGGTGCGCTGCCGCCAGATGCGCGCAAGGATGCGCGCGGTCCCGGGAAGGTGACAGTCTGTCGGCCGTTGGCTAGGCTCGCAGAAAAATCGGCGGCGGGAGGTAAAATGGCTTTTGCGGAATACGCGCATTATGACGGGCTCGGTCTGGCGGAGCTCGTCCGGAAAAAACAGGTCACGCCGGGCGAACTGGTCGACGAAGCGATCTCCCGCGCCGAAGCGCTCAACCCGGCGCTGAATTTTGTCGTCTTCAAGGATTACGAGCGAGCACGCGAAACCGCCAAAACAACCCTGCCGGACGGCGCCTTCACCGGCGTGCCGTTTTTCCTCAAGGACATTTTCGCCTTCGCGCAAGGCATGCCGACGCGCCAGGCCGCGCATTTCATTCCCCCGCTACCGTGGCCGCACGACAGTCTGCTCACGGCGCGCTTCAGGCAGGCCGGCCTCGTGCTGCTGGGCAAGACTAATGTGCCGGAGTTCGGTCTCGTACCCACGACGGAATCGAAGCTCTACGGCCCGGCGCACAACCCGTGGAATCTGGAGCATTCGCCGGGCGGTTCTTCCGGCGGCTCGGCGGTGGCGGTGGCGGCAGGAATCGTGCCGCTCGCGCATGCCAATGACGGGGGCGGCTCGATCCGCATTCCGGCATCGTGTTGCGGACTCGTGGGATTGAAGCCGACGCGCGCGCGCGTTTCCTGCGCGCCGGATTTCGGCGATTTTGTCGATGGATTGGCAATCGATCTCGTTGTCTCGCGCAGCGTCCGCGACACCGCGGCGGCGCTGGATGCCGTGGCCGGCTGCGTGCAGGGCGACCCCTATTGGGCACCGCCGCAGCCGCCGTCGTATCTCGACGCGATGAAACGCAAGCCCGGGCGCCTGCGCATCGCGTTCCACACAAAAAAACTCGACGGTACGGCGCTGCATCCCGATTGCACGGCGGCCGTGAAAGCGGCCGCCGCGCTTTGCGAAAGTCTCGGCCATGCGGTCGAGGAAGCAGCACCGGTACTCGATCAACCCACTTTGATCCCCGCTTTCATGGCGCTGTGGAGCGCCAATCTCGCCGCCGGAATTGACGCCGTCGCGCGGCTGACAGGCCAGACGCCGGCGCCCGACCTATTCGAAGGATTGACCTGGGGTCTGTACGAAGCGGGCAAGCGCGTCAGCGCCAGCGATTATCTGCTGGCGAAGATGGCAATGAATCACGCAAGCCGGCTCACGGCAAAATTCCATGAGACTTATGATGTGTGGCTCACGGCCACCCTGGGACTGCCGCCGGTGAAGCTCGGCGCTTTCGACATGGACGAAGGCGATCCCGTCAAAGCCTTCGCGCCGCTGATCGATTATGTGCCGTTCACGGCGATGCAAAATGTGACGGGGCAACCGGCGATCAATCTGCCGCTGCACTGGAACCAAGGCGGCCTTCCCATCGGCGTGCAGTCCGTGGGCCGCTTCGGAGACGAACTGACGCTGCTTCAACTCGCCGGCGAACTCGAACAGGCATCGCCCTGGGCGCATCGCTATGCGGGTGTAATGGTCTGACAGCAGATTGCTGGTATGCGCGGATGTTCGGCAAAGAAATGGAAGCAATCATCAACGGGGAATGTTCGCGTGCGCCAACCCCCTCGTTGTCATGGCCCGCGAAGGCGGGCCACCCAGGTGATGCTGCACGCAATCGTTCCGTGAGCGCGCAGCCATTGCATCACGACTGGAATTGCGACGATATACATCGCACAAGCTGGGTGGCCCGCATTCGCGGGCCATGACAGATTTATGTGTGCGACGCATCCGCCATTCCTAAAGCAGGTGACCGCCATGGCATTCGCCGAATACGACCGCTACGACGCGCTTGGCCTGGCGCAGCTGGTGCGCCGCGGCGATGTCTCCGCGCTCGAGCTGGTCGAAGAGGCAATCGCCCGCATCGAGCGCCACAATCCGCAGCTCAACGCCGTCGTCTACAAGGCGTATGACGAAGCCCGCGCCACCGCGAAAACGAAGCTGCCCGACGGCCCGTTCAAGGGCGTTCCATTCCTGATCAAGGACATCAATTTGCCGGTCGCGGGCTGGCCGATGACGAACGGCTCGGCCTGGTTGCGCGATTACGTCTCGACCGAAGATTGCGAGCTGGTGCGGCGGTACCGCGCGGCCGGCGTGGTGCTTGTCGGCAAGACCAATACGCCCGAGTTCGGCATTCCGGGAACGACGGAGGGCCGTCATCTCGGCATCTGCCGCAATCCGTGGAATCCGGATCACAGCGCCGGCGGTTCGTCCGGCGGCGCCGCCGCCGCGGTGGCGAGCGGCATGGTGGCGATGGCGCATGGCAGCGACGGCCTCGGCAGCATTCGCATTCCCGCCGCGCAATGCGGACTCGTGGGCCTCAAGCCCACCCAGGGCCGCAATCCCGGCGGACCGGACGACCGCAACCGCGCGCACGGGCTGGTGGTCGATCATGTGCTGACGCGTTCGGTGCGCGATTGCGCGGCCATGCTCGACTGGACCGGCTATCCGGAGGACGACGCGCCCTACGCGCCGGCGCCCAAGGCGCGGCCCTACATGGACGAAATCCACACACCGCCCGGCAAACTCAAAATCGCCTTCACCACCGAAGTGCCGCGCAAGACGGCGCCGCACCCCGACGTGCAGGCCGTGTTCGACGCCACGGTGACGCTGCTGGGCGAGCTGGGTCATACGATGATCGAAAAGCCGGAGCTCAACATCGACTGGCGCAAGCTCTATCGCGCGCAAGCCACCGTCTCCGGCGCCATGTTCGCGGCGGCCATCGACGACTGGACTTCGGTGCTCGGCCACGCGCCGCGCGAGGAGGATTTCGAGCCGCTGGCCTGGGCGAGCTATAACGCCAGCAAGTCCCTGACCGGCTCGCAGATCGGAGAGGGCTTGCAAAATCTGCGGCTGCTGTCGCGCCAATTGCTGGCGTTGTGGCGGGAGTTCGACGTGCTGCTTTCGCCCGTGACGCTGACGCCGCCGCCGGCGATCGGACATCTCGATCCCGTCCATGTCGAACCGCGCGAATTCAACAAACGCCAGGGGCGCGTTTTCGGCTATACGCCGCCCTGGAACATGACCGGACAACCCTCGTTCTCGCTGCCGCTCGGCCTTTCGCCGGACAAGCTTCCCATCGGCATGATGTTCACGGGCCGTTATGGCGACGAAGCCACGCTTTTCCGCCTCGCAGCCCAACTCGAGCACGCCCGCCCCTGGAAGGATCGCCGGCCGCCGGTGTGGGGGTAGGCGTCGCGAATTTCGCGCGGCGTGGCGAGTCTGTTATTATCGTGCAATTCAACCTTTTCCTCATCCTGAGCCTGTCGAAGCACTTACGGCGCCAATCGTATGACAGGTTTCAACTATGACGGCGGGAGTGCCAGCAGGTACGGGAAGTGGTTGTCGATGCCGGAATGTTCGCCCCACACGGCAGGATCGAAGCCCGCGGGCAGGCCGGATTTGAATTGCTTGCTCGTCAGGCCGGTGATGCCGGGATCGTTGGCGATGTTGCCCGCGCCCTGGCTTAAATTCGTGATCCCGCTCGACGAAATGTCCCAATAGGAGGACACGATACCGCCCGCTCCGGAGTCATCGAAGCCGATCAGGCCGCCGACCGAGTTCGCATTTCCGCTCGCGCTTGAAACTGCGCCCGTGGAATAGGATTGCGAGATCAAACGGTTGGAACCGGCGCTTTCGTAACCGACGAGGCCGCCGGCATCGGAGCTTGCCGCGCCGGAGTTCGTAAGTGAAACTGCGCCGGTGGCGTAGGATTGCGAAATCATTCCATCGTCCTCGCCGACCAGGCCGCCCAGAGCAACACTGTCACTGGTGGGAGGCGACGAAACCGTTCCTGTCGCGTAGGATTGAACAATTGCGCTGCTGCCGCCGTTCTGGCCGACAAGTCCGCCTGAACTGCTGGCGGCGGCGGCGACGGCGACGTTGGCCCAGGATTGGGTAATCGTGCCGCCGCTATTTTGCGCTATGAGCCCGCCGGCGAAACCGGCCGTGCCATCGTTGACGGCGCCGCCGGTAGCCCAGCATCGCCAGATCGTGCCTTCATTGATAGCGGCGAGCGTGCCCGCAAATGCGCCGGCCTGGGGCGGGCCATTCGACACCGAGGCATTGACCAGCCCGAAATCGCGAATCGTGCCGGCAGAGTTTTCAAAGAACAAACCGTCATACGTATCCTGAATACCCCCATCGCTGATCGTCAGATTGCTGACCGTATTGCCCAGACCTTCGAATGTGCCATTGAACTCGGTTTGAATAGGCGAACTGGCATAGGCGCCGTCCTTCTTTGCGTCGTAGTTGCGAAGCAGCGCGTAATTGCCGGTGCCGTTCTGGCTGGCTTTGATCGCGGCGGCAAGCTCTGCGACATTGGCCACCAGCGTATAGGCGGCCCCGTCGATGGTGAGCTTGTTCTTGCTGCTCATGAAGGTGACGTTGCCGCTTGCGCCGAAGGAGAGCGTGCCGCCGGCGCCGCCATCGTTGGTCTTCAGGGTGAGGCCACCCGGTCCCGCATCCGAAACGGCCTCGTCGATGACGATCGAATGATAGGAATCGAGAGTTAAGTGGGTCTTGTTCACCCAGGTCAGCGGGGCCTCGATCTCGATGTCGCCCGCCAGGGTGCCCGAGACCAGTTTAACGGCGGAGGACACAAGCTTGGTCCGAAGCGCCGATACGTTCAGCACCGCATTGCTGGCCGTCGCGCGACACGCAATGCGGCCGCAGCTGACGTGATGGGTGGCGCCGGTGGAAATCACCAGCGCTGCGTTTGCCCCCGTCGCCAGACCGGCCGCCAGCAACGCCAGCGGCGTCGCGGCGGCCAATGCGCGCATGCTTGTGCTGCGGCGCAGCGTATTCCTCGTCGAAGCCATTTTGTTCTCCCTTAATCGAAGAGCCGGCTATCCTCGGGCGGCCCGCCAGTGCAAAAGCTTGTTTAGAGGGTTGTTCTCGACCGGACATCATTCGAATGAATGACGCCGCAATTGCCCTGAAAAAGAAAAACGACTTTGCTGGACGGGCACGAGGGGTCATGGACGAACGCGGGCATCTTCTCGATCTCATCTATGAAACCGTGCTGGAGCCGGGTCTCTGGGTCACGGTGATGGAGCGCATGGCCGATCGGCTCGGCGGCAACAGCGGCTGGCTGTCGCGGATCAATGTGGAAAACGGAGACGGATCGGGACTTCTGGCGCGCATCGATCCCGCCATGCCGCAAGTCTATCTCGATCACTACGCGAAGCTCAATTTCTTCGCCATTCATCCCCGACGGCCCGGGCAGCTGTCTGTCTGGCAGCCGGGCATCACGACGGAACGGGATTACCTCCCGGAGGACGATCTCGCGCGAAACGAATATTTTCAGGATTTCATGCTTCCCCAGGACGTAAGCAGCGTTCTCGTGATCGATGTGGCCGCCAGGGGCGCGAACGTGTGTTCGGTGAATCTGCATCGCGGCGAGAAGCACGATCGTTTTGGCCCGAAAGAGATCGACTTCGCAAGAACCCTGCATCCGCATCTGGTGCGCGCGTTCAGGTTGGGCGGGTTGTTCTCGGAGGTGCGTGAACTCGGCAGCATCAGGGCCGCGGCGCTGGATCGCCTGGGTCAGGGCGTTGTCATCGTCGACGCGCGGTCGCGCATCCGTCATGCAAACATGGTCGCGGAACGATTGTTGAGCGCGCGCAACGGAATTGGCGCGATCGACGGCAGGCTCATCGCGACTGAAGCCGCCGCCGGGCGAAAGCTCGAGGCGCTGATCGGCGTGGCAACAGCAGCGAATTCGGATGTGAGGTGCGGCGGGTCCCTGACCGCGCCATCCGTCGGCGGCGGCCCGCTGTCCGTGACGGTAGCGCCGCTCCATGCGGATGGTTTGCCGATGTTCACGAGCGGTCCGGCGGCGCTCGTCACCATCGCCGATACGCAAACGGATGAAGCGGCCATGGGCGCGAAATTGATTGCGTCGTTCGCGCTGACGGCCGCCGAGGTGCGTGTCGCGCTGGCACTCCTCGGAGGTGCCACGCCCAAGCGGGCGGCACAGAAATTCGATGTCAGCGTCAATACGATCCGCTCGCAGATGGCGAACATCTTCGGCAAGACCGGAACGGCGAACCAGGCCGAGCTCTCGCGCCTGATGCTGCGACTGGCAAACCAGCCGTAGCTTTCGGAATTGGACGGCAAGGACTCTGACGACAGGTCAACCGTCGAGGAATTTCCTCATCGTCTGAAGAAAAATACAGGGACGCCATACATATTACAGAAGTTTCTGCTGCTCGGCGTCGCTCGACTTTGGCTTTCTCCCCGGCGCGCGCCGCGCGATGGGACGGCCGAGAAGGCGCTCGAGACCGGCCACGAATTCCGCCGTCGCCAGCGGCCGTCCGGTGCTCTCGGACCGGCGAATCATGGCGAAGCGTTGTTCGTCCGCATTGTCCGGTTCAAGCAGTCTTGCGAAATCGCCGGCACGGTCGAGAACCGGCTTCACCGTCACCAGTGCGTCGTCGCGGCCCGAGGCAAAATGGGATTCGATCCAGGTTAGCCCAGCGAAATGCGCTGGGCATTCGGGCCAGCTCTTGGGGCTGAATTGATCCGGCACCATCTCCAAGCATTGGTATACAATATACTTTATTTTTTGCCTCGACTGACCAGTTGTGATATAAAATATTTGATCTATATCTACATATCGCGGCGGCAGATAAAGCAGGTTTTATATGGCGGCCACGCTTTGGGGCAAAGTCTACTATAACGACACCTTTGCCGGAGAACTCCGGCAGGAGCCCGGAGGGCGGTGCGTTTTCACCTACGAACCGGCCTACTTGGAAGGCAGATTCCCTGCCATCGCGTTTACCCTTCCCCTCCGGGCTGCATCACATATTTGCGAACAGGGCCTCCATCCGTTCTTTGACAACCTCGTTGCCGAAGGTTGGCTGCGCAATGCGCAGGCCCGTGCAATGAAGATCGCGCCCGAGAACCGTTTCGCGCTGCTACTGGCCTTCGGACATGACTGCGCCGGTGCTGTGAAGGTCACCGACCCGGAACCGGGCGGTGAACCGCTGATCGATCCTGGCGACCCGACGGCGGCGGCGGCGCTTGCGAGCCGCTCGTCGCTCTCAGGCGTCCAGCCAAAGCTTCTTGCTGTCCGGGACGGCAAACATTTTCGTCCGGCGCGCCGCGACGAAACTTCGATGTTCATCGCCAAACTTCCCGGCGCGATCCGCGATATTGTCGAAAACGAATATCTTGCCACGGTTGCCAATCGCGCGCTTCTGCCAGACGACGAAATTGTCGATGCGGCTATAGGAACAGTCGAAGGTATCGAGGGACGCACATTGCTGGTGCGGCGGTTCGACCGACTGCGGAGCGGAACCAAGATTCACTTCGAAGAGTTCAACCAGCTTCTCGGGAAACGCTCCGGAGACGACAAATACGAGGCGTCCTACGAGGACATGGGCGCGTTCATCCGCGCCACGCCAGGCTGCACTGTCGTGGACGCGTGGCGACTCTATCGGCGCGTTCTCGTTTGCTTTCTCACCGGTAACACGGACGCACATCTGAAGAATTTCGCGATGTTCCACACGCCAGACGGGCTGCGGCTCACACCGGCCTATGACCTGGTCGCCGCCGCCCTCTACCCGGAATATCGGACCCTGGCGCTGGCAATGGGCGGCGCGGCCAATCTCTCCATTGATAAACTTAAACCCAAGCACCTCGTCGCGTTGGGCGAAGCCTACGGACTCGACATGGCTGTCCTCAGCGAGACCTTTCAAAATCTCGACCGCCGCCGCAAAACTGCGGAAAAACGCGTCAGCGAAGCGGCGAAGACCATCGGTGAGGAACCGTTGGGCAAAAGGCTACTCGAACTTATGGAGCATCGATGGAACGGGAGTTTCGCCTTAACTGGCCAATTCTTGTCGAAGAAGCAGTCCGGCGACGGCACGGAATGAATCTGACGCAAAAGCAGTTGTCGGCGCTCGCGAAAGTGAGTCCGCCGACAATTTCGCGTTTCGAGCAAAACGCAAAGGACATTCAACTTTCGACGGTGCTTGCGATCCTCGATGTGTTGGGGATGACGGACAACCGAACGCTGATTTTTTCGGATACCACATTTCATAGAGACATCGACGACACGATTGTGTTCTGGGGCCAGGAAGGCGAGAAGCGCGTCCGTTGCCGAATTTCGCACGAAGCGCTTGACGATCATTTTTCCGATGGCGACAAGCTGCGCGTTGAAATGGCGTTCAAAAAATATCGGAGCGCGATAGAGGCGCTCGCGCGCCGAAAATACCTTTTGGACCAGCGCGAACCTGACGGCGGGGTGCTTATCCGGACTGAGGACGTGAGGCCGGGACGGGTTTCCGGGGTTCCGGTGACATGAGCTGTCACCGGAATTTCGAGATCTTGCATGTCCGCACACGTCGCGCGAACCGCGGCAGGGATAGAGGGACTTCGCCGATCGTCTGCGTCCTGAAAGACCGCAAGCCGCGACGCCTGGGATGAGCATTGCGGTTTGATCCGCCTAGACCCGAAAATTGACGTCGACGAGGATCACCTCGGGCCGAGCGTCCGGCGGTCATGCGCGTCGTCCATCGCCTGGTGTCCCTCCTTCACCGAGGGATAAAGCAGAGGCCCAAGATCGACGGCTCGCGTCTGGAACGGTTCGCGGCTCTCCGGTTTCCTCTCCATTTGATCCACGCCGCGCGCCAGCGCTTCATTGACGATCTCCTTGAAGCTTCGGTTGCGCTCCCTGCGCAGCCGCTTCAGGACCAGGGCAAGGTCGTCGCGGATGGTGAGAGTCGTTCTCATGCATCAAAGCCTCATCGGGTTGATGCCTTGATGTCAACCGTCGCGCCTGACCGGGGTGTTTCCCTGTTTTTTCCCTGCTCGGTTCCCTGCCTTAGCAGGCGGCCGGCGAAAAAACGCCGATAACGATGGGCTTTTCGGCAACCGGGGGCTAAAATATCCCTGTTAAATTCCCTGGGAACAGCGAATTCGTGCAAAGCGGCATCGCATGACGGAAGACTTGGGGACGACCATTCACATTGTGGGCGGGGGGCTGGCGGGCAGCGAAGCGGCCTGGCAGGCGGCGCAATCCGGCGTGCGCGTCGTCCTGCACGAAATGCGCCCGCTGCGCGGCACCGACGCCCACAAGACCGCTTCGCTGGCCGAGCTCGTCTGTTCGAATTCCTTCCGCTCCGACGACTGGCAGAACAACGCGGTGGGGCTGCTGCATGAAGAGATGCGACGCGCGGGCTCGCTGGTCATGCGCGCCGCCGATGCGCACAAGCTTCCCGCCGGCGGGGCGCTGGCGGTGGATCGCGACGGCTTTGCGCAGGCCGTAACCGTCGCACTCGCCGGGCACGCGCAAATCGAAATCCGGCGCGAGGAAATCACCGCTTTGCCGCCCGCGGATGGAGGCGCCAGCATCATTGCCACCGGCCCTTTGACTTCCGCCGCATTGGCGGAGGCGATTGCGGGCGCGACCGGCGAAGACGCGCTCGCCTTTTTCGATGCCATCGCGCCCATCGTGCATCGCGAGTCGATCGATCTGTCGGTGGCGTGGTTTCAGTCGCGCTACGACAAGAAGGGACCGGGCGGCGACGGCGCCGATTACATCAACTGCCCGCTGGACGAAGAGCAATACAAAGCGTTCGTCGAGGCATTGATCTCAGGCGAGAAAACGTCGTTCAAGGAATGGGAAGCCTCGACTCCCTATTTCGAGGGATGTCTGCCCGTCGAAGTGATGGCCGCGCGCGGCGGGGAAACGCTGCGCTTCGGGCCGATGAAACCGGTGGGGCTGAGCGATCCGCGCAACGGGTGCAGGCCCCATGCCGTCGTCCAGCTCCGACAGGACAATGCGCTCGGCACGCTGTGGAACATGGTCGGCTTTCAGACCAAGCTGAAACATGGCGAGCAACCGCGGATTTTCCGGACCATTCCGGGACTGGAAAACGCGAGTTTCGCGCGGCTGGGCGGCCTGCATCGCAACACTTTCATCAACGCGCCGCGGCTGCTGGACAATCGCCTGCGTCTGAAATCGCGGCCGGATTTGCGCTTTGCGGGCCAGATCACGGGGGTGGAAGGCTATCTCGAAAGTGCGGCCATCGGTCTTCTGGCGGGACGCTTTGCCGCCGACGAGATCGCCGGCCACCAGCCGTCAGCACCGCCCGTGACCACCGCGCTGGGCGCGTTGCTCGATCACATTACAAGGGGCGCCGACGCCAAAACCTTTCAGCCGATGAACATCAATTTCGGCCTGTTTCCGGAGCTGGCGGCAGCGGCGCGCGTGCGCGGCCGCGATCGCAAAAAGGCGCTGGCCGAACGCGCCCTCGCCGACCTTGAGGGCTGGCTTGGCAATGCGCGCAAGGCTGCGGAGTGAGCTAAAGGCGTCCGAACATTGCCGCCTGTAACAGGGCAAGCTGGCGGCGGAAAAGCGGCACCGCGGACTCGTCGCGAAACGGGTCGAAAGCGGCGCGCGTAACCCGCTTCAGATAAAGCGGCGCCAGCGCCGCCGGCAACGCTGCAGCCAGCGAAGTCCCGGCCGCTTCTCCGCGCGCCGATCTTATGTGCTCTCGTGCGACGCGGCCGAGCCGGTCCATCACGCGTTTCAGCGAAGATATATTTCGGCCCGCGAATATCTCGTCCGGCGTCAGCTTCTCGGCAGCAAGCATATCGAGCGGCAAATAACACTTTCGGCGCGCGGCGTGAAAAGGAATGGCGCGCAGAATCCCGGCCATCGCATAGCCGGAGCCTGCGTGCCGGAGGAAAGGATCCGACCCGCTTTCGCCGTTCGCCACCCAGGCCGCAATCCGCATCAATCCCGCCGATGTCGCATCGCAGTAGGTCTCCAGCGCGCGAAGATCGGCGAAGGAATCCGGCACGAGGTCGAACTCGCGCGCCTCGATCAGCGCTCCAAACAAGGTCTGCGGAGGCGATGTCTGTGCGAACAGGGCTGCCAAACCGACGGCGGCAGGGTGAGCGCGCGGCCGGCCTTCGCGAGCCAGTTCGACCGCCTCGCGCCACCATTGCAGGCGAACCGCACCCAGCATCGGTTCGCGGCTGCGTTCGGGTACGCGCGCGATTTCGTAGTTGAACGCATACAGCGCAAAGAGAAACGGACGTCTCGCCACCGGCGCGAACAGACTTGCAAAATAGCGGTCGGGATCGTGGCGGCGAACCGTTTCCTCACAGGCGCCCAGCGCGTCTTCGGTCCTCATCGCGGACATCCGGAACGAAGAGCCGCCCGGTCGCCCGGACGGCCCAACGCGTCAAACAACCTTCGTTTCAGGCGAACAGATGCGTTGCGCCGACCATGCAGAACAGCATCGGTATGGAAAGCAGCGTGTTGATTCGCGAATACATGCCGGCGGTTTTTGCGGCCGCGGCCTTCGCCTCTTTGGACAAATTGGGATGGGTGCTCCCGATGTTGAGCGCCTTCTGCTGGTTCGGCCAGATCACGAACCAGACATTGATCCACATGAGGGTGCCCAGCCACATGCCGATTCCGATGATGACGCTCGTCGCGTCGGAGAAGGCGGCGCCGCTCGGCTCGTAGATATCGAGCGTATAGGCCTGCAGCAGATAGCCGCGCGTCCACGCCAACAGGATTCCCAGAACGATCGTGCTCATCGCCGACCAGCGAAACCAGAAAAGCGCGGCCGGGGTGATGTATTTACCGAGCGCCGGTCGCAGCTCTTCCGGAATTTTGGGCGTCGTCGGTGTCGAGACGAAATTGAAATACCAGAGCAGACCGATCCACATCACGCCCGAAATGACGTGCAGCCAGCGGAGCACGAACGGCCAGAAAGGCGCGCCGAGCGTCTCGCCGTTCAACGCGTAATAGATGATGAAAACCACGAGGGCGAGCACGAAGCCCGCGATCACCGTGTTGCGAAGATTGGACAGAAGCGCGGCCATGGCGTGAAGCCTCCCCTGATGGTCGAGTGAGTCTGCCGGGGAGCTTACCCCAATTTGCGGCGAATCCAGCGCATTTCCGCGCCGGTCAAAGGGCCAGCTGCTTGGGCCGCGCGCTCTTGAGCCAGGTGATGACAATCAGGCGGGTCACGTTAAACGAGGTATAGAACGAGGTGATGATGCCGACGCCCAGCGCCACGGCAAAGCCGCGCACCGGTCCGGAGCCCAGCGTGAACAGGATCAGCGAAGCGATCATGTGGGTGAAATTGGCGTCGAAGATGGTCGTAAAGGCCCGTCTGAAGCCCTGGTCGATGGAGGCGATGATCGTGCGGCCGTTGCGCTGCTCTTCGCGAATTCGCTCGTAGATCAGCACATTGGCGTCCACGGCCATGCCCATGGTCAGGACGATGCCGGCGATCCCGGGAAGGGTGAGAGTGGCGCCGAACATGGTGAGGATCGCCATCAGAAGCACGACATTGAGCAACAGCGCCACGTCGGCGAAGAGGCCGAACAGGCCATAGCGCAGCACCATGAACAGGCAGACCATCAGCAGGCCGCCCATTGCGGAATATTTGCCGGCCTTGACCTGGTCGGCGCCGAGCTCGGCGCCCACGGTGCGCTGTTCGATCGGATGCAACGGCGCAGGCAGCGCGCCGGCCTCGATGATGCCGGCGAGGTCGCTGGCGCTCTGGACGGTAAAGTTGCCGCCTGTGATATCGCCGTTCCCGCCCAGGATGGCCGTCTGGATGGTGGGCGCGGTGATGATTTCCTTGTCGAGAATGATGGCGAACCGCCGCCCGACATTGGTTCTCGTCGCATCGGCAAACTCGCGCGCGCCGACGGTGTCGAAGCTGAAGTCGATATCGGGTTGCCCGGTCTGGGAATCGTAGTCCTGGCGGGCGGTTTTGAGCCGGTCGCCATTGACCATGATGCGCCGTTCGACCACCAGCGGAGGCGGTTGAAGTCCATTCTTCTCCTTCTGCTGGGGCAGCATTTCATCGCCGATCGGGACGATGCCGCGCACGGCCTGCTGCGGATCCGCCGATTCGTCGACCAACTGAAATGTCATCTTCCCGGTCTGGCCGAGAATGGCGATGAGGTGGGACGGATCCGACAACCCCGGCACCTGCACGACGATGCGGTCGTCTCCTTCTCGCGTGATCGTCGGCTCGCGGGTGCCCAGCTTGTCGATGCGATTGCGGACCACTTCCAGCGACTCGGCGATCGTCGCTTCCTGGGTCGCCGTCCTGAAGGCGTCCGTCATTTTCATGACAATGGTTTGATGCCCCGGTTCGACCATGTCGTAGGCGTGCTGGCCCACCGCAAGCAACGATCCGCCCACCGCCGGATTGAGATCGTCCAGAATCGATTTGGCCTCGTCGTAGCGCGCGGGATCGAGCAGGCGCAGAGAAACCGTGTCGGCGCTGGTCTGCAGGTTGGTGTAGCCGATACGCGCCTTGCGCAGTCTGACGCGAATATCGGCAGTCAGCGTCTCCAGCTTGTCCTTGTAAACCTGGTCGATGCCGACTTCGAGCAACACGTAGGAACCGCCCTGAAGATCCAGTCCGAGCGTGACGGAGCTCGTCGGCAGCCAGGAAGGCATCCTGGCGACAAGCCAGTTGGGTAACGCATTGGGCAGCGCGAAAAGGATGCCTCCCGCGATGACGATTGCGGTGACGATTTTGTACCAGGTGGGAAACTGCAGCATGGATCTCGAACTAGTCCTTGTCCGCCTTGGCGTCGGCGGGCTGGGATTTGGAGCGCACTTCGCTCAATGTGCTTTTGAGCACGCGCACCTGGATGTTGTCGGCGATTTCCACCATGATTTCACCGTCGTCCTTGACCTTTGCGACGCGGCCGACAATGCCTCCCGCCGTCACCACAGTGTCGCCGCGGCGCACATTGTCGATCATCTGCCGGTGCTGCTTGGCGCGCTGTTGCTGCGGGCGGATCATGAGAAAATAGAAAATCGCAAAGATCAGCACCCAGGGGGCGACATTCAGCAGAAAGGACGTGTCCATGGATGGCATTGAAATGAAGGCCCGCGCGCGTCGCGGCGGACTATAGCCGTGGACTTTCCCATTGCAACCGGCAGCGGACCGACTGCAAAATGCCATGCTTGGGCAGGTTGCAAGAACGTCACGCCGTCTGTGCAGGGACCTTAATCCGCGCTGCCGCAAAGCGCCGTGCACACGAACAGCCCCAGAACGACGGCGACGCTGGACCGCCCGTCACGTTTTGGACTCCATACCATCGGGCTTCCGCGCCTCCCCCGGCATGCCGGGCACCATGGGTACAAACGCAACCGGGATAAGCGTTTCGCGGATCGAGGTGTCTTGCGTTCGTATAATCTTCACCAGGTGTTGCGAAATACTTTCCGCCGATGCGGGACGGCCTACCGGCGCCACCAGAATGCCGCCCGGCTTCAATTGATCGAGAATGATTTGCGGCACTTCAGCCACAGCGGCCGTCAGAAGAATGCGGTCGAACGGCGCCTGTTCCGGCCAACCCAGGAGGCCATCGCCGCTGCGCGTGACAATGTTGTGGAGCTTCAGCGCGGCAAACCTCGCCTCCGCCGCTTTCAGCAGCGGTCGATGGCGCTCGATCGTGTAGACCATCCGGCACAGCGGCGCGAGCACGGCCGCCTGATAGCCCGAGCCGGTGCCGATTTCGAGCACGCGATGCCTGGAGTCCACTTCGAGCATCTCGGTCATGTAAGCCACGATGTAGGGCTGACTGATGGTCTGGCCGCAGGCGATCGGCAACGCATTGTTGTCGTAGGCGCTGGTTTGAAACGGCTCGTCCACGAAGAGCTCACGCGGCGTGCGCTCGATTGCCGAAAGCACACGCTGGTCTGAAAGACCTTGCCGGCGCAAGGCCATCACGAGCGCGATTACGCGATGGTCGACAGTCATGGCGCGCGCGGCGGGCCGTCGATCTGCGCCTTCAGTCTCTCGCGCACCCGATGTTCGGTCAGGTTGAGATGCAACGGAGTCACGGAGATGCGACCCTTGTAAATTGCGCACAGATCGCTGCCTTCCGGCGGGTCGCTGCGCACGCGCCTGAAGCCGATCCAGTAATAGGGATTGCCGCGCGCATCGATACGCTTGTCGAACATGGCCGTCTGCAAATCGCGCTTGCCCTGCTCCGTGGTTTCGATGGCGGCAACTTTGTCCGCGGGACAATCGGGAAAGTTGACGTTCATGAGCACCTCGCCCGGCCAGCCGATGGTCACAAGCTTCTTGACCACAAAAGGGCCAAGCGATTCGGCACAATCCCAGACGACATCGCGGCCCTCGCCGAAACCATAGGCCTGCGACAGCGCAATCGAGCGGATGCCCAGCGCGGTGCCTTCCATCGCGCCGGCGATGGTACCCGAATAGGTCACGTCGTCGGCAATGTTGGAGCCGCGATTGACACCGGAAAGCACCAGGGTGGGCGGCGATTTTTCCATCAGGTTTGCCACCGCCATCATGACGCAATCCGTGGGCGTCCCGGCGACGGCGAAGCGTTTGTCTTCGATCTGACGCAACCGCAATGGCTGCGAAAGCGTGAGCGAATGCGAGGCGCCGGATTGCTCGGTTTCCGGCGCGACCACCCAGACATCGTCGCTCAAGGCGCGCGCGATCCGTTCCGCCACACCGAGGCCGGCTGCGTGTATTCCGTCGTCGTTGGTGACGAGGATGCGAAGGCCCTGGGATTTTTTATTCATTTCGCCGGCGCGGTAATACGGTCGAGCCCGCCCATATAGGGCCTCAACGCCTCGGGAATGGCGATTGATCCGTCCGGCTGCTGGTAATTTTCGACAATCGCCACCAGCGTGCGCCCTATGGCGAGCCCGGAGCCATTCAGCGTGTGTACGAAACGCGTTGCCTTATCGTTTCCGGAACGATAGCGCGCATTCATCCGCCGGGCCTGGAAGTCGCCGCAATTCGAGCAGGAGGAGATCTCGCGAAACCGGTTCTGTCCCGGCAGCCAGACTTCGATGTCGTAGGTTTTTTGCGCGGAAAAACCCATGTCGCCGGCACAAAGCAGCATCACGCGATGATGCAGGCCCAGCCGTTTCAACACTTCCTGCGCGCAATCGGTCATGCGTTCGTGCTCGGCGCCGGACTCTTCCGGTGCGACGATGGAGACGAGCTCGACCTTGGAGAACTGATGCATGCGGATGATGCCGCGCGTGTCTTTCCCGGCAGCGCCCGCTTCGGCGCGAAAGCATGGTGTCCAGGCGGCGAAGCGCAGCGGCAGGTCGGACTGCGCCAGAATCTCTTCGCGCACATAGTTCGTCAGGGGGATTTCCGCCGTGGGCACCAGCCAAAATCCGGTCGTGGTGCGAAACAGGTCTTCGGCAAATTTGGGCAATTGTCCGGTGCCAAAAGCCGCCGGATCGCGAACCAGCAACGGCGGCGCGACTTCGGTATAACCGAATTCGGTCGTGTGAAGATCGAGCATGAAGTTGCCGAGCGCGCGTTCGAGCCGCGCCAGGCCAGCTTTGAGATAAACAAAGCGCGCGCCGGAAACTTCCGCGGCACGCGTGAAATCCATCATGCCGAGTGCTTCGCCAAGATCGAAGTGTTCGCGCGGCGCATTCATGCCGGGCGGCTCACCCCAGCGGCGCGCAATTGCTTCGACGTTTTCGCCCTCACTGTTCCCATCGGGCACGTCGGAGGCAGGAAGATTGGGAATAGCCGCGAGCGACTCGTCGATCGCGGCCTTGAGCGCGCGTTCCTGCTCCTCCCCCAGCCGGATTTCCTCTTTAAGACCGGCCATTTCGGCCATCAGCGTTTGCGCGCGCGAATCATCGTTCTGCGCTTTCGCCTGTCCAATCTGGCGCGAGGCTTCGTTGCGCCCTGCCTGCGCTTCCTGCAGGCGGGTTTGCAGCGCGCGCAGCTCCCGGTCCCGCGTCTCGAGATCGTCCGCGACCGAAGAAGGGGATTGCACGCCGCGCCGCGCGAGACCCGCTACGAAGTGGTCCCGGTTTTCCCGGATAAGTCGGATGTCGTGCATAACGGTTTTCCAGAAAACGGCGAAGCGTCTTTCCTGCCCGGTAATGGCATGGCGGAATCTGGAGGTAAAGTGAAGATCAGTCCGTCGCGCCGGCGGCGCGCGCCGCGTCGTCCTGCGCCCGCTTGCGCTCGAAGAAATACACCAGCCAGATCGAAACTTCATAGAGCAAAGCGAGTGGAACCACGAGGCTCAGCATGCTGAGCGCATCCGGCGGCGTCACCACGGCTGCAAGTGCGACGATGCCCAGAATCGCGTAGCGCCGCATCGAGCGCAGTTGCGCGCTGGACAGGATTCCCACCCGACCCAGCAAGGTAAGCAAAACCGGCATTTGAAAACAAAGCCCGAACGCAAAGATCAGGGTCGTGACGAAGTCGAGATATTCGCTCACCTTGGGCTGCAGTTCGATGCCCAGGGTGCCGTGCCCCCCGGCGATCTCGTAACTGGCAAAAAAGCGGATCGCAGTGGGCAGCAGCAGATAGTAAACAAACGCGGCCCCCGCCAGGAACAGCACCGGCGTCGCCACGAGAAACGGCAGGAACGCGCGGCGCTCGTGCCTGTAAAGTCCCGGCGCAATGAACATCCACACCTGCGCTGCGATGATGGGAAAGGCAAGACAGAGACCCGCGAACATCCCTACCTTCACGTAGGTGAAGAACGTCTCGTAGAGCTGCGTATAAATCAGATGGTGCGGCGAACGGCCCGCCAACGCATGGTCGAGCGGCGCTTTCAGAAACATATAAATCGGCTTTGCGAAAACGAAACAGACGATGAAGCAAACGGCGAACACCAGCAGCGAAATCACCAACCGCTTTCGCAGTTCGACGAGATGGGAGAGCAGCGGCGCTCTCGTCGAGTCGATGGAGGCCTCGTCGTCGGGCGTGGGAGCAATCACGGATGCGGCGACTCCGGGACGGGCACAGGCAAGGATGCGGCGGCATCGGCAGTTTCGGGAGCGGTATCCGACGGCTGCGTAGAGGGCGGCGCGACGCCCGGCGGAGGATCCGGCGGCAGGATCGACGGATGCATCGACTGTTCGATGCCGGCAAGCGGATGGTGCGCGCGCAAGGCTTCGATTTCGGTCCGCAATTCGTCAAGCTCCGATTGCCGCGCCATTTCATCGAAACTCTTGCGGAACTGATCGGCCATGGAGCGCGCCTTGCCCAGCCAGCGGCCCACCGTGCGCATCATTTTGGGCAGATCTTTCGGCCCCACCACCACGAGCGCGACGATGAGTACGATAAGGATATGGCTCCAGCTCAGATCGAACATGGGCTCGGCAGCGGTCAGTGGCTCGGGGTTTGGTCTTTCCGCGCCGCCTCTTCGCGCCGGTCCGCAATCGCGTGCTCGTCGTCGGGCTCGTTGAGTCCCTTGCGAAAGCTGCGGATGCCCTTGGCGAAATCGCCCATGAGATCGGATATCTTGCCCCGGCCGCCGAACAAAAGCACGGCGACGACCGCGAGAATCAATATGTGCCAGATGCTCAGCGCACCCATTGAAGCCCTCCTTTGGCCGTTCGTGACGCCAGTTTAGCGCCGGTTTCCTTCCGCGACGTTACTGTTAAACGCCTTTATTCCCCCGGCGGGCAAGCTCAGGCGATGACAATCTCGCCCTTGCGGCCGAACGCGGCGGCAAGCCCCCCCAGACGTTTCTGCACCGACTCGCCCGCGATCATCTCCCGGCGAGAGGAAATTTCCAGCAGCACCCGGGTCGCAGTCATGCGCAGCCGATAGTGCGCGAGCTGACCTGCCGCGGACGCCGACAGCGCGAATGCCAGCCTGGCGGCCAGCCCCATGCGCCGCGCCGCGGCACCGTCTTCTTCGCTGAGAAGATTGCCAAGCGCAATCTCGCGGGGGTTATCTTCGTCGCCCGAGTAACGGTGGAAGACAGCCGTCGCAATAATGGCGCGCGCGCGATGTCCGGCGCCGGGGAACGGCGCCGTCAGAACCTGCGTGAACGCTCCGAGCGCGCGTTCGTCGGGATGCCGCCGCCAGGCGATATCGGAAAACAGGCAGACGGTATGGCGAATGCGCCGCAATTCCGCACTTTCCTCGGAAAAGAGAGCGCCACTCCACTGAAAAATCTCATCGGCGTGCGCGGGCGCCAGGCTTATGCGCGCGTTACTGGCCGCCGCATAGGCAATGAGGGGATCCTTCTCGCGCTCGTCGGGCGGCAAATGCGCGTAAAGCAATCCTTCCCGCAACCCGTAGGCCGAGATCACGACCTCTTTCAACCCTCCGGCCAGCAGCAGACGTTCGAGGACGATGGCGCCGAACGGCAACGCTTCGGCGCGCCGGCGCGAAACGATACGCATACGGTCGAGGGATTTGCGAGAAAGCCGCGACACGACCTTGCAGAGCTTTATCGCGCGGGACGCAGGAATCTCGTAGTTTTGCAGGACGTGCAGCCGGTAGCCGGTGTCCTCCATATCCAGGCGCGCAAAGCTTCGCCACACTCCACCCACCGCGTAAAGCGAGCGTCCCGCGAGAGGGCCGAGGGCTGCGAGACTGCGAAGGCTCGCATCCACGATGTCGCGGCCTTTGTCGGGATCGCCTTTGGCTGCGTCTATCAAACGAAGCGGCCCGATCGGCAGCGTCAAGGCGGTACCGGGTCGGCCTGCCTTGACCGTGACCATGTCGAGGCTTCCGCCGCCAAGATCGGCCACGAGCCCGTCAGCGCCCGGGGTTCCGGCCAAAACGCCCTCTGCAGCCAGCCGGGCCTCTTCCTCGCCCGAAAGAATGCGGATGGGACCACCCCAGGCGGGTTCCGCAAGCCTGATGAATTCCTGGCCGTTGTCCGCGTCGCGCGCGGCCGCGGTGGCCACGGCTTCGCGCGCATTGACGCGATGCGCATCGCACAGCAGGCGAAATCTCGCCAGGGCCGCGAGAGCGAGCTTCATCCCGTCGCGATGGAGTTGACCCGTACTGACCATATCGCGACCGATCGCGCAGATGGACTTTTCGTTGTGAACGACCGCGGGCGCCCGTGCGAGCGCCTCATAAATGACGAGGCGTACCGAATTCGATCCGATATCGACGACAGCCACGGGACCGTTGCCCGCTTTCATCGCGCGCGAACCAGCGGTGTTGCGCATCTCGCCTGGCGCGGTTCTGGACGCCGCGCTCATCGGCTCAACCCTGCTTCGCAGCGATGGTCACCGGCCGGGGCTGATCAATCTTGAGCGCCCTGCCGCGCCCCGACAATGAGGGATTGGTCATAAAGTAGGTGTGCGCGGAAAAGGCATCCTCGCGACCGGCATTGGGATCGCGCATGTAGGTGCCATCGGCCGTCATTTGCCAGCTCTGCGCCTGATCCTTGAGCAACGCCACCATGATCTGATCGAGAACCTGTTCATGGACGGTTGCGTTTTCAATGGGCACCAGCGCCTCCACGCGGCGATCGAGATTGCGCGGCATCCAGTCCGCAGAAGAAATAAAAACCTTCGCCTTCGGGGAAGGCAGGCCGTGACCCGCGCCGAAACAGACGACGCGGCCATGCTCGAGAAAACGTCCGACGATACTCTTTACACGGATGTTATCGGAAAGGCCCGGTACGCCGGCCCGCAAACAGCAGATTCCGCGCACCACGAGTTCGATGTGCACACCCGACTGGCTCGCCCGGTAAAGACCGTCGATAAGGGCTGCATCCACCAGCGAATTGAGCTTTACCCAGATCGCCGCCGGCCGGCCGGCGCGGGCATGACCCATCTCTTCCTGAATCGCATCGACAAGCTTTCCGCGAAGCGTTAGCGGAGAAACGGAGATTCTCTCGAGCCCCACCGGCTCGGCATAACCGGTAATATAGTTGAAGAGCTGCGCGGCATCGCGACCCAGCGCGGGATCGGCCGAAAACAGCGACAGATCGGTGTAAATCTTTGCCGTCACCGGGTGATAATTGCCGGTCCCGAAATGCACGTAGGTGCGCAGCTGGCCCGCTTCGCGGCGCACCACAAGACTGACCTTGGCGTGTGTCTTGAGCTCGATGAATCCGTAGACCACCTGCACGCCGGCACGCTCCAGATCGCGCGCCCATTTGATGTTGGCCGCCTCGTCGAAACGTGCCTTCAATTCAACCAGCGCGGTGACGGATTTGCCCGCTTCGGCGGCTTCGATAAGGGCGCTGACAATGGGGGAATCGTGGGACGTGCGGTACAGCGTCTGCTTGATGGCGACCACGTCCGGATCGGCTGCGGCCTGCCTGAGGAACTGCACCACCACATCGAAGCTTTCGAACGGGTGATGGACAATGATGTCCTTGGCGCGGATGGCCGTAAAACAGTCGCCCCCATGATCGCGGATACGTTCGGGGAAGCGCGCGATGAAGGGTTTGAATTTCAGATCCGGCCGCTCGTCGAGAATAAGCCAGCTCGTATCGGAAAGTCCCAGCAGATGGTCGACGATCACCAGCTCCGAGCTCTTGAGCGCCAGCTGGTCGGCAATATAGCGGCGAAGATCGGCGGGCATCGAGGCGCTGCAGATCATGTGAATGACGGAGCCCCTGCGCCGGCGCTTCAGCAGGCTTTCGAACAGCCTGACGAGGTCCTCGGCTTCTTCCTCGATTTCAACGTCGCTGTCCCGCACGATCCGGAACACCCCGGAGCCCAGCACCGAATGACCGGGAAAAAGACGGTGCAGATAAAGTTCGAGCACGTTTTCAAGCGAGATGAAGCGCGCCGCGCCGCCCGCGTCCGACAGGCGCACGAAACGGCGCAGCTGCGGCGGTATCGGCAGCAGCGCAGTGATCGTCTTGCCGTCGCGCTTGCGGGTGAGTCTGAGCGCCAGGCAGAAACCGAGATTGGGAATGAAGGGGAACGGATGGGCGGGGTCGAGCGCCAGTGGCGTCAGAACGGGAAACATCTGCTCGCGGAATTCCACGTCCAGCCAGGCGCGATCTTCGTCGGTGAGCCGATCGGGCTCTAAAACGGCGATGCCGGCTTTGCCCAGTTCTCCGCGCAACGACGCCCAAATGCGCTGCTGATCGACAATAAGCTCCGTCGCCAAACGATCGACGCGGGCAATCTGCTGCGCCGGCGTCAGGCCGTCGTCGCTGAGGGTCGTCACGCCTGCTGCGACCATTCCTTTGAGCCCCGCCACGCGCACCATGTAAAACTCGTCCATGTTCGAGGCCGAGATCGAAAGAAATCGCAATCTCTCCAGGAGCGGATGGCGGGGATTTTTCGATTCTTCCAGGACGCGCTGATTGAAAGCCAGCCACGAAAGCTCCCGGTTTATGAAGCGATCCGAAGAAGCGGGATCCACGCCGGCAATTGCCGGCATCGGAGCGGCAGACATGGGCGCCGCTTCCGGCAACGACAGGGCTTTGGGTCGTTTGTCCGCCGCAAGCGCCCCGCTGCCGGCTGATGCTCTGGCCATTGTTCCGTCCGGTTCGCGCCGCGAAGAACCGCGAGGAGTCACGCTAGAGGAATTTCCCAAATCTGTCATGCCAACCTTTTGTCCCGCGCGACGAGCAATTCGCCAATGAGGGCCGTTGTCACCGGGCGGGATTCGGCCAGGGCTTTGCGGTCGGCCTGCGCGACGAATTCCCGAATTGCGGCAGGCGAACGCTCCAGCGATCGAAGCATGCGGCCGATGGCGCCATCCGGAACCGTCAACTGGCGATCTGCGAACAGCTTTCGGGCAATCGCCGACAAGAGTTCATCGTCGGGCGCCCAAATTGCGAAATCCGGCAGCGCCGCAAACCGGGAGACAAGATCGGGGAGCGCGCTGCGCCAACGCGACGGAGCCTCGCGGCCGGTGAGAAGAACCGGAGCGGCGGCCGTCGCGCGTTCCAGCACGTGAAACAGCCCGAGCGCCCATGCACCGTCGCTTGTCGCGGAATCCACATCTTCGACCGCCAGCGGTCCGTCGCAGGGCGCTCCCAAACCAGGTTCCGACACGCAAACGCGTGTTGCCCCGGACAGCCGCTGCCAGATCGACACCAGATGGGATTTGCCCGAGCCTTCGGGGCCGTGGATGGCGACGGCGGGTACATGCCAGCCGGGCCACGATTCGAGAAACGCGATGGCAGCACAATTCGTCGGGCCGACGGCAAAATCCTCGCGGGCGAACGCCTCGCGATGATCGAGCGGCAGGACAAGCTGCGCCTTCATCGCGGTCTCAATGTCAGGCTGTCCGCCGGTAATGCATCGCGAGCGCCTTCAGCAGAATGCCGCCATAGGCGAGCCAGGACGCGACGGTCACCGCCGCCGTCAGACCGGCAAACACGCGGGCGAGATTGCTCCAATGAAGATCGAAGGCAAGCAGCAGCAGGGTTATGCCGACATAAACCACCTGAACGGCGGTGCTCCACTTGCCGATCGAAAGCGGCGCGATTTTCAGGGGCAATCCCAACACATGCGTCAAAGCGATGGCCGCCATGATCGCGGCGTCCCTTGCGATGACAAGAACAGCGAGCCATACGGGCGTAAATCCCATTGCCGTCAGCGCCACGAACGCGGCCAGCATCAAAAGCTTGTCGGCAACGGGATCCAGATAACGTCCGAACCGGGTCGCAAATCCGAAGCGTTTTGCGAAATACCCGTCGGCCGCGTCACTTAGACCCGCAAAGGCAAAAACGCCCAGCGCCGCACGATCGGCGCCGCTGACGAGCAGGATGGCAAGGGCGGGCGCGCAGACAACGCGCATCGCCGTGAGAAGGTTGGGCAGATGTCGGAACAGGCCGCTCACTTGCTGTCCGCATCGGCATTCGCGTGTTGTGCGGCAAGCCACCAGGTACCGCCGGCGTTGGACAATTCGAATCCCGCCTGCGCCATAAGCTGTGTCAACTGATCGGGTGTTCCGGCATAGCTGATGGCAATCCGCGCTTCGCCCGTGTTCATGGCGACGATGCCAACCTCGGTGACCGTGGGCACCGTTGCGAGTCTTTGCAGCATCGCGCTCCATGCCCCTAGCGATTCGATGCGGACTTCCGCGAGCAATTTCGAATGCTTGCCGAAATCGATGGACGACCGTCCCTTCCAGGCGTCGACGATGGCGTTCGCCGCGGCATCGCCGGCGCTTGCATAGGCTTTTGCGGCTGGCGTTTTGGCGGGAACGGGAACGGTAATGTCGGGAATGGTGGGGGAGCTTCCCGGACCCAGGCGGCGCAGCTTGACCGTCAGCTGACCGTTAGCCGTTTGCGCGAGCACAAGCCATGCTTCCGTCGCATGAAGGCGCGACGCGACCGGCTCGACGTCCTGCCATGACGCGGTGGCAAACTTGAGTGCGCCAAGGGCGGCAGCGTTCACGGCATCGTCGGCCGGCAACACAAGCGAAACGGCACCCTGTGCGTAGTGCGGATTGCTCCACGCCGCCGTCCACGCGGCGTGCGGCTGATAGTCCGGCGCCATCGGCACGACCAGAATCGGTTTTGCCTGCATGTCGGTATAGGCGATGTTGTCGTGCCGGATAATCCGACGCACGGCATCGGCGTTAAAGACATAGGTCATGCTTGCGACGTAGCGTGTCGTCGAACGTCGCTCGTTGGCCGGAAGATAGTTGCGGATGATCCTTTGCAGCGCCGCATCGTCCAGCGCCGGCTGACGCGGCCAGTCCTGCGCCTTGGTCAGACGACGATAAAGCGTCGTCCAGGCGCGTCCGCGACCGCTGTTGATGGCGATGGTCTGGGCTTCGGTGGCCGACGACGCCGACGCGTCCACACCGATGCCCTTGACCGTGAACGGGTCGTCGGCCCGGGCGACCGAACCCACGCCGCAGAGCACCAGGGAGAAAAAGGCCAAACGAGCCAGGAGGGTCAGCCGTCGCATGGGAAACCTGTTCGAGAAAGGGGACTATAGTGCCACGCCGCCGGCCGGAAAAGATGACGCCGCGGCCTTTCGAGCGTCACATTGCCTCCGGCCGCCTTGCGACTCGGCGCGGTCGCCCTTAAGGACCAGCCGGTCGATGTGATGCGCGGCGGACCAAGCCTATGAACTCCGAACACGAGCCCCGCCGCAACGGTATGACCTACAGGGACGCCGGTGTCGACATCGAGGCCGGCGACGCGCTGGTGGCGCGCATTGCTCCCGCCGCGCGAGCGACGCGGCGCGCGGGCGCCGAGGCCGATATTGGAGGGTTCGGCGGCCTGTTCGATCTTGCGGCAGCGGGATTCAAGGACCCCATGCTTGTCGCATCGACAGACGGCGTGGGCACCAAGCTCAAGATCGCGATCGAAACCCGGCAATTCGACGGCATCGGCCAGGATCTGGTCGCGATGTGCGTGAACGACATTGTCGTCCAGGGCGCCGAGCCGCTGTTCTTCCTCGACTATTACGCGAGCGGAAAGCTCGACGTGGACGCGGCGGCGAGTGTCATCGAAGGAATAGCGCGAGCCTGCAAGGAATCGAACTGTGCGCTGATCGGCGGCGAAACCGCCGAGATGCCGGGGCTCTATGCCAAAGGCGATTTCGATCTGGCCGGCTTTGCCGTTGGCGCGGTCGAACGCGGTCATGTGCTTCCAGCACTCGCGCAGATGGTCGCGGGCGACATCCTCATCGGTATTGCTTCGTCAGGTCTGCATTCCAACGGGTATTCGCTGGTCCGCCGGATTGTGTCGGAGGCACAGCTCGCTTACGGCGTGTCGGCGCCATTTGCGGAAGATCGGGCGTTGGGGGACACGCTGCTCACGCCGACAAAGCTCTATGTCGCAAGCGCCCTGGCGGCGATCCGGGCCGGAGGCGTCAAGGCAGTTGCGCATATTACAGGCGGCGGCATCACGGAAAATCTCCCCCGCGTGCTGCCCCGGAAATTGGATGCGCAAATCGATCTCGCAGCCTGGACGCCATTGCCGGTCTTTTGCTGGCTTGCCGGATCGGCGGCCATTTCGGAGCAGGAGATGCTTCGGACCTTCAATTGCGGGATCGGATTAATCGCGATTGTTGCAGCGGATGCGGTTCTGACCGTGACGAACGCTTTTCGCGGCGCGGGCGAAACAGCCTTCGCGATCGGCAGGCTCGTCGAAGGCGACGGCGACGCGAAAGTCGTTTATCGCGGTTCGCTGCGGTTGATATGAGCCTGCGCAAGCGCACCGCCGTTCTGATCTCCGGACGCGGAAGCAATCTGCAGGCGTTGCTGGATGCCGCGGCCGATCCCGCATTTGCCGCGGAAATATCTCTGGTCGTTTCCAACATACCCGAAGCGCCGGGGCTGGCGCGCGCGCGCGCGGCGGGCATCGCTGCGAAGACCATTGCGCATCGCAGCTACCCTACCCGCGAAGCTTTCGACGCGGACCTCGACCGCGAGCTGCGCGCGCATGGAATCGAGATTGTCTGCCTCGCCGGGTTCATGCGCATTCTCTCCGACGGTTTTGTGAAGGCGTGGGCCGGGCGCATGGTCAACATTCATCCTTCGCTGTTGCCGGCCTTCAAGGGTATCGACGTGCATCGCCGGGTGCTGGACGCAGGGGTGCGCGTTACCGGCTGCACCGTCCATTTCGTGGTGTCGGAGCTGGATTCCGGCCCGATCATCGCCCAGGCGGCGGTGCCGGTTCTGACATCCGACACCGAAGAGAGCATTGCCGCGCGGACGCTTGAGGCAGAACACAGGCTTTATCCGCTGGCGTTGCGATTGCTGGCCGAAGGTCGTGCGAAGCTTGTGGGCAACAAAACCGAATTTTCGGACGAATCGTCTGGCGCCGGCGCGCTTTTCAATCCTGCAGCGTAACGTCAGGCGGGGGTCGCGGCCAGCCGGGCCGACACATCCCACAGACGCCTTGCGTCGTCGTCGTTCTGCGCCTCCCTGGTGGGCGTTGCAGGGTGGCACTTCACAAAATAACGCTCCGTTACATCGGCCACATCGGGCGAAGATGCGAGATAGACGATGGTCTCGGCGCCCTGCTCCGGTGTAAGCGCAAAGTTTTTCGCGGCGCGGATGGCGAGGGAGAGAATGCCGCCGCTCTGATTGCCGAACCTCGTCGCCACGAAACCGGGGTGAAGACAATTCGCCGTGACTCCCGTCCCTGCCAACCGGCGCGCCAGTTCGCGCGTGAACAGAATGTTGCAGAGCTTGGAGCGGCCATAGGCGCCGAAGCCGCTATAATGCTTCGCCGATTGTAAATCTTCGAAATCGAGATGCGCCCCCTTGTGGGCATCCGAAGCGGTATTGACGACGCGGCTGCCCGCTCCCATCCGGCTCTTAAGAAGATTGGTGAGCACGAAGTAGGACAGATGGTTGGTCGCGAACGTCATCTCGAGACCGTCTTCGCTCACGCGCCGGGCATTGAACATCGCGCCGGCATTGTTGACGAGAACATCGATTCTAGGCTCGCTTGCCGCGATTTCGGCCGCCACCCGCTTCATTTCCCCTAGCTTCGAAAGATCCGCGTAATGCACGGCGTGATCGGCCTCGGGGGCAATCGCGCGAAGATGTTTCAGGGTCTCCTCGCCGCGCGACGCATCGCGCGCCACGAACACGATGCGCGCACCCTTGGCAGCGAGGCGGTCGGCGGCAACTTCGCCGATTCCCGAAGTGGCGCCGGTGATGACGACGGTCGAGCCCTGCATCGGCGCTCTCCGAAACTTGCGCTCAGCCGACGATTTCGAGATCGCTGAAGAAGAACCGGATCTCGGCCGCGGCGTTTTCCGCCGAATCGGAGCCATGCGCCGAATTGGCTTCGATGGATTCGGCAAAATCCTTGCGAATGGTGCCGGCCGCCGCCTTCGCGGGATCGGTCGCGCCCATCACCTCGCGGTTTCGCGCCACGGCATTATCGCCTTCGAGCACCTGCACCACGACCGGTCCCGAGGTCATGAATTCGACGAGACTTTCGAAAAACGGCCGCGCCTTGTGGACGTTGTAGAACGACTCCGCTTCGGCGACCGAAAGACGCACGCGCTTCTGGGCCACCACGCGCAGGCCCGCTTTCTCCAGCCGCGCAATGATTTCGCCGGTGAGGTTCCTGCGTGTCGCGTCCGGCTTGATGATCGAAAGCGTCTGCTCGACTGCCATTGCCTGTACCCTGTCAAAGCGCGGGGCCTTATAGAAGCGGCTTTGCCGGCCCGCAAGCCGTGCTAGAAGCGGCCCGAACCCGCCACCGCAACACGCCTGATGTTATCGATCGAGAATGTCACCTACAGAATCGCGGGGCGGCAAATTCTCGCCGATGCGAGCGCGCGTCTGCCGGCGGGACGACGCATAGGACTTGTCGGGCGCAACGGCGCCGGCAAGACGACGCTGCTCAAATTGATCATGGGCGAACTCTCGGCCGATCTCGGTCTCATCGCGCGGCCGTCGTCGTGGCGCATGGGCGAGGTGGCACAGGAAGCGCCTTCGAGCGAAAGCAGCCTCCTCGAAACCGTGCTCGCCGCGGATCCCGAACGGCTTGCATTGCTGGCCTCCTCGGAGAGCGAAACCGATGCGCACAAGCTCGGCGATGTCCATGCGCGGCTGGAAACCATCGATGCCTATTCCGCGCCGTCGCGCGCCGCGGCAATTCTGGCGGGCCTGGGATTTTCGGCGCGCGAGCAGGAGCGGCCCTGCCGCGAGTTTTCCGGAGGCTGGCGCATGCGCGTGGCGCTGGCGGCAATCCTCTTCGCGGCCCCCGATCTGCTGCTGCTCGACGAGCCGACAAACTATCTCGATCTCGAAGGCGTCTTGTGGCTGGAGGATTATCTGCGGCGTTATCGCGGCACGGTTCTCATTGTCAGTCACGACCGCGATCTTCTGGACGCGGTGGCGGAATTCATCCTGCACCTCGAGCGCGGCAAGCTCACGCTGTACACCGGCAATTTCGAAACCTTCGTGGAGACCCGCGATGCCCGTCGCGCGCTCGATGCCGCGTTCGCGAAAAAGCAGGAAGCCGCCCGCCGGCACATGCAGGAATTCGTCGACCGCTTCCGCTACAAGGCCAGCAAGGCGCGACAGGCGCAGAGCCGGTTGAAAATGCTGGCGCGCCTCAAACCGATTGAAAGCGCGCTCGACGAACGGATTGCGGCGATCAAACTTCCGCAGCCCCAGCCGGCGAGCCCGCCGCTGCTGTCGCTCGATCGCGCTTGCGTCGGCTATGTGGCGGGATCGCCCGTCCTGCAAAGCATTTCGCTCAGACTGGATCCCGACGACCGCGTCGCATTGCTGGGGCAGAACGGCAACGGCAAATCGACCCTGGCCAAATTGTTTGCCGGCAAGCTCGAACCTTGCGGCGGCGAAGTCGTGCGGGCGAGAAAACTGGTTCCGGGCTATTTCGCGCAACATCAGCTCGAGGAGCTGGACGCCAATCTCACGCCGGTCGAAACTCTCGGCCTGCTCAGGCCACAATTGTCGCCGCGGGAATTGCGCACGCAGCTGGCCGGTTTCGGGCTTGCCGCCGACAAGGCCGTCACACAGGTGGCCCATCTCTCCGGCGGTGAGCGCGCGCGCCTGATGCTGGCGCTGGCGACGCTGGACAAGCCCAATCTGCTGATCCTCGACGAACCGACCAACCATCTCGACATCGATGCGCGCGAGCAGTTGCTGGCGGCGCTGAACGATTTCGAGGGCGCCGTCGTTCTGATCAGCCATGACAGACGTCTGATCGAAGGCAGCGTCGACCGGCTGCTGCTGGTGGCGGATGGAACGGTGAAACCGTTCGACGGCGACATCGAGGATTATCGCGGCTGGCTGCTCGCCAGCCGGCGCGCGCCGCGCGACGAGACCGCGGTCAAACCCGAAGCCCGGCGGCCGGTTCCGCGTCGGCGCAACGTCAGGCCGCTCAAGGACAAGGCCGATGCCGCCGAGCGCGAAATGGCGCGATTGGCCGCGACCATCGCGGCCCTCGACACGGCTCTTCTTTCGCCCGGGCTTTTCGCGCAGGAATCCGCAAAGGCCGCGGGATTGCTGAAGCAGCGCGCCGAGGCGGCGGGGCAATTGACGCAAGCCGAAACGCGCTGGCTGGCGGCGTCGGAAGCCTACGAATCCGCGCTCGCCGATGCCTGAACGCAATCGCTTCCCGCCACGCTTGCAAAAAAAATGTCATTCCCGCGAAAGCGCAGGGCTGTCCGGGGAACCGGAAGATGTCGCATTTTGTGTCTGGCGCTGGAGTCGCGACCAATCCGGCAAGCATTGCGGGTGCCGTTCCTCAGAAATTGCTCACGCGGAGACAAGGAGAACGCGGAGCAGGTGGCAGGCCGCACAAAGCGCCAGACGAGATTTCCGGCGAGATCGTGGATACCGCCTGTTTTTTCTTTCGCCGCGCAGACGCGCGGCGAATGGGTCCTCGGTCTGCGCGTCGCAAGCGACGCTTGCCAAGGATGACAAGGAAATTTGTTGCGTGTAGATATTGCCGCTAACTACGCATGTCATTCTCGCGCAAGCGAGAACCCAGCCAGCGCGCGTCTGCGCGCCGAATAATGTGGGCGCCGAATAGGGAAGGGACTCCTGCGGATCGTCGGTCGTCTTCGGCCCTCCGCGTCTCCCTCTCTCCGCGTGAATCAATCGCCGGGACAAACGAAACCCTGAGTCGCGAATCCGTCCCGCGTACAAATCCCCTTGTTGCTGAAGAGGATTTCGCAATGATTCAGAAAATTTCCCGGACAGCCCTGCGCGAAAGCGGGAACCCAGCCGCCGCGCGTCGGCGCGGGGAAAGATGTTTCCCACAGCATCAGGATTTAAGAGAGTCAATTACGCGCGCAGATTGCGCGCTGACTGGGTTCTCGCTTGCGCGAGAATGACGGCGAGGGTGAACGCGATAGCGCAGTGCAATAATCTCGGCTGGCGGGTTGTGCGGCCCGGGCGATGCTCCGCGTTCTCCTTGTCTCCGCGTGGGCATCTTTTCAGGGACGGCATGGTCCCCCGGGGAGCGGGGCGCCAGCTTCCAATGCAAATCAAATTTGTGTGGCTTCGCGCGCCGGATTGTCGCATGATCTTCACAAGGCGGATCAAAGTGTCCGCCGGGGGAGAAGAATATGGCTCTGGTTCATCATCCCGAACCGGATCGGACCCACGACATCGCCCTGATCGGGCTGGTGGTGGTGGTGTTTGCGATCATCGCGGCCGCCGTTCCCTGCCTGAAGCTGTGCATAGACGGGTTCTTCCGGCTGTTTCAGTAGGAAGACCCCGCGGCCATCCGGCGGCGGCGAAATTTCGCAAGGCAGGTGACGCTTCCCTGCCACAGTTCACATTGTCGTTTCGACGCCTAGATTATTGCGGTTGCGAAGGGTACGGACTGTTGCTCCCATCCGCAGGCGGCGCGTTCCCGACAGGCCTTGAGTGTGTTCCCCGATGAAATTGCCTCGTTTGAATGGCCTGGTCCTGTTGCTGGCCGCGGTGTCGCTGGCGGGTTGCGATCACCCGGCCCCCGCCAAACCGCCTTTGCCGGAGGTGGGCGTCATCGTCATCCGGCCCGAACCGGCCGTTCTCACCACTGTCCTGCCCGGCCGGACCGATCCGTTCGAGACTTCGGATGTGCGCCCGCAGGTGAGCGGCATTCTGAAGGCGCGCCTGTTCACCGAAGGCGATACCGTCAAACAGGGACAACCGCTCTACCAGATCGATCCGGCGCCATACCAGGCGGCCTACGACAACGCGCTCGCCGTGCTCGCCGACGCGAAAGCGAAGTCCGGGCGCTACACGGCGTTGCGCAAGGAAAATGCCATCGCGACGCAGGATTACGACGACGCCCTGGCGACCTATAAGGAAGCACTCGCGGCGGCCGAGACCGCGCGCATCAATCTGGGCTACACGAAAATCACCGCCCCGATCACCGGGCGCATCGGCCGCTCGGCGGTGACCGTGGGGGCATTGCTGACGGCCGACCAGACGACCGCGCTGGCCACCATCCAGCGTCTCGATCCGATCTATGTCGACATCACCCAATCCAGCAACGAGCTGCTGTCCCTCAAGCTCGCGATGGAACACGGGATGCTGGCGAACCGCGCGCCATCGGACGCGCGCGCGACGCTGACGCTGGACAACGGAATCCCCTATCAATCCCCCGGCCGCCTGCAATTCAGCGAAGTGACGGTGGACGAAACAACGGGCGCGGTGACCCTGCGCGCCATCTTCCCCAATCCCGACGGGTTTCTGTTGCCGGGAATGTTCGTGCGCGCGACCGTGATCGAAGGCGTGGACGAGAACGCTATCCTCGCGCCGCAACAGGGCGTCAGCCGCAACGAGAAAGGCGATCCCACGGCGCTGGTCGTGGATGCGAACGGCATCGCGCGGCTGCGGGCGCTGAAAACCTCGCGCACGGTCGGCGACAAGTGGCTGGTCACGGCCGGGCTGAATGCCGGCGACCGACTGATCGTCGAAGGCCTGCAGAATGTGGTGCCGGACACACGCGTCCATGCGGTTCCCGCGTCCTATGCGAAACCCGGTGCCTGATGGGGCTTTCGCAATTCTTCATCGAACGGCCGGTCTTTGCGTGGGTGATCGCCATCGTGATCGCGCTGATGGGTCTGCTTGCGGTCACCACGCTGCCGATTGCGCAATATCCCACCATCGCGCCGCCATCGGTGTCGATCCTTGCTTTCTATCCCGGCGCGGCGGCCGAAACCGTGCAGAATTCCGTGACCCAGGTGATCGAGCAGCAGCTCACCGGAGTCGATAACCTTCTCTATTTTTCTTCCTCCAGCAGCTCCGACGGTTCGGTCTCCATCACCGCGACCTTCGCGCCGGGCACCAATCCCGACATCGCCCAGGTGCAGGTGCAGAACAAGGTGCAGCAGGCGCTGCCGATCCTGCCGCAACAGGTGCAGCAGCAGGGCGTTACCGTCCTCAAATCGCAGAGCAGCTTTCTGCTCGCCGTCGCGCTCTACGACATCAGCGGCCGCTACAGCAATATCGACATTTCCGACTTTGTCGCCAGCAAGCTGCAGGACCCGCTGTCGCGCATTTCCGGTGTCGGGCAGGCGCGGGTATTCGGCTCGCCCTATGCCATGCGCATCTGGCTCGATCCGTACAAGCTGAACAGCGTGGCGCTTTCTCCGCTCGACGTGCAAAACGCCGTGCTGGCGCAGAACGTGCAGGTATCGGCGGGCGAACTGGGCGCCCAGCCTGCCATCAAGGGCCAGCAGCTCGACGCGACCGTCACCGCGCAATCGCAGCTGCAAACGCCCGAGCAGTTTCGCAACATCGTGCTGAAATCCAGCCAGGCCGGCGGCATCGTGCGGCTGCGCGATGTCGCGCGCGTCGAACTGGGCGCGCAGAGCTACGCCAATGTCAGCCGCATGAACGGCAATCCGGCCTCCGGCATCGCCATCCAGCTCGCGCCCGGCGCCAATGCGCTGACGACGGCCGACGCGGTGAAGGCGAAAGCACGTGAGCTTTCGTCCACCTTTCCGCCGGGCGTCAAACTTGCCTTCCCGGTCGACAACACGACCTTCATCCGCCTTTCCATCAACGATGTGATCAAGACGCTGGTCGAGGCGACCGTGCTTGTCATCCTGGTGATGTTTCTTTTCCTGCAACACTGGCGCACGACGCTCATTCCCGCCATCACCGTGCCGGTGGTGCTGCTCGGCACTTTCGCCGTGCTGTCGGCATTCGGCTATTCGATCAACACCCTCACCATGTTCGCGCTGGTGCTGGCGATCGGCCTGCTGGTCGACGACGCCATCGTCGTGGTGGAAAATGTCGAACGGCTGATGCGCGAGGAAGGTCTGGCGCCGAAGGAAGCCACCAAGAAATCCATGCAGGAAATCACCGGCGCGCTGATCGGCATCGCGCTGGTGCTCTCCGCGGTCTTTTTGCCGATGGCTTTTTTCGGTGGTTCGACGGGCGTGATCTACCGCCAGTTTTCGGTCACCATCGTCTCGGCGATGGTGCTGTCTATTCTGGTGGCGCTGATTTTGACGCCGGCGCTCTGCGCCACCCTGCTGCGGCCCATTCCGCAGGGCGAGAAATTGCACGGGCGCTTCTTCACCTGGTTCAACGAGACCTTCGATTATGGCAAGGAGCGCTATCGCGGCGCGCTGGAGCGTCTGCTGCACTGGGTGCGGCCGGCCATGCTCATTTATGCCGGCATCATCGTCGTGCTGGCGCTGCTGTTTATCCGTCTTCCCACCGCCTTTCTGCCCGAAGAGGATCAGGGTTTCATCATCACCCAGATCACCTTGCCGGTGGGGGCAACCCAATCGCGCACCCTGGCCGTCGCCACCCAGGTGGAGCGTCACTGGATGGTGTCCGAGAAAGCCAATGTGGAAGCGGCATTCCTCGTGGCGGGATTCAGCTTCTCCGGCGCCGGGCAGAACACGGCCATTGTCTTTGTCCATCTCAAGCCCTGGAACGAGCGGACGGGCGCGGACAACCACGCGCCCGCCATTGTGCAACGGGCGATGAAGGAATTTTCCGGCATTCGCGATGCGCAGGTGTTCGCGCTGGTGCCGCCGCCGGTGCGCGAACTCGGTCAATCGTCGGGCTTCGACGTGGAGATGGAAGATCGCGGCAATCTCGGTCATGTCGGGCTGATGAAGGCCCGCAATCAGTTCCTCGCGCTGGCGGCGAAAGACCCGGTACTGTCCAGCGTGCGACCCAACGGTCTGGACGACACGGCGCAGCTTCACATCGATATCGACCAGGAGAAGGCGACGGCGCTCGGCGTCTCGCTGGCCGACATCAACAGCACGCTGAGCGCCGCTTGGGGCGGCCTGTTCATCAACGATTTCGTGGATCGCGGCCGCGTCAAGCAGGTGTATCTCCAGGCCGACGCGCCCTATCGCATGGTGCCCGACGATCTGTATCGCTGGTATGTGCGCAGCACCTCCGGCGAGATGGCGCCATTCTCCTCCTTCGCCAGCTATCGCTGGATGCTGGGGCCGGCCGACCTCGAACGCTATAATGGCGTCGGCGCGCTGGAGCTGCAGGGCACGCCCGCGCCGGGACAAAGCACCGGCACGGCGATGGACGAAGTGACGAAGCTGTTCGCGCAACTCCCCAAAGGCGTGGGACTGGAATGGACCGGGCTTTCCTATCAGGAGCGCCAGGCGGGATCGCAAACCTATGCGCTTTACGGCATCTCGGTGCTGGTGGTGTTTCTGCTGCTGTCGGCGCTTTACGAAAGCTGGTCGATCCCGCTGGCGGTGATGCTGGTGATTCCGCTGGGCATCGTGGGCGCCATTCTCGCAGCCACTTTGCGCGGCCTCTACAACGACATTTATTTTCAGGTCGGACTGCTGACCACGATGGGGCTTTCGGCCAAGAACGCGATCCTGATCGTGGAGTTCGCGGTGGACGCGCAGAAGCGCGGCGAATCCATCCGCGACGCGGCAGTGGAAGGCGCGCGGCTGAGGTTGCGGCCGATCCTGATGACGTCGCTCGCCTTCATCGCCGGGGTGATGCCGCTGGCGGTCTCCAGCGGCGCCGGCGCCGCCAGCCAGAACGACATCGGCACCGGCGTCATCGGCGGCATGCTGTCGGCCACCGCGCTGGCGATCTTCTTCGTGCCGCTGTTCTACGAGATCGTCAGGGAGCGGCTGGGGTAAGCGCGAGGGCGCCGCTTCGCGGGATGGTTCGCGCGCTCGGGCAATAAATTTTGTTGCTATGGCTGTCCGGAGAACAAGAATTTAACAGTAAATCGGGCGCGCGTTGCGCGCGGTGGAAGCTCTCAAGCACAAGCCGCAGCGCGTGAAGAAGAGTCATGCGCGCTATTGCGCGCGCGCCGGCCTTCGGCGACCGCCGGACTACGCTGTCGCTACCGGCCCCACAATGGGGAGAAGGCAGATGGTCAGGGGCAAACATTATCTCCGCGTGCTCCGCGTCTCCGCGTGAGAAACTTTTCAGGAGCGGCACCACTCACGCTTGCCGGATGCATCGCGACAATGCCGCATCGCCTATTGCCCGCGATGCAGCACCCAGCCGTCGGTCATGCACTGCAGCGTGGAAGCGCCGTTGGCCTGGGCGGCGATGTAGGTGCTGGTGTTGGTGTACAGCCGATAGGGAAACGTTGCCGGTGCGCTGCCGCTGGCAATCGTCTTGAGCGCGAAACCGGGCGCGGTTGGAAAGTTTGCCGGTGTGCCGGGCGCGGTCGGGGGGGAAGTGAAGACATGGACGAGATTGCCCGCCACGGTGCTGATACCGACGCAGCGCCCCAGAGCTTCGACAGCGATGCCGTTTGGCACCGAAGCCAGCGCCAGCTGAGTGGGAAGAGCTGTGGCGATCGTCGCATTAACGTCGTTCACCGGTTTGTTGAGATAGAACGTGTCGCCATCCTGCGTGAACCCCACGACATTGCTCGACCCATCGGTGTAGAGCGCGCCGACCAGGCGATAGAGACCGGTGTAGACCGTGGCCGATGCCGGTGCGGCAGTCGTGCTCGAGACCGTGGCATTCGCGGCAAGAGTGAGGGTTCTGCCGCTCGATATGGTGATACAATCGTTTCCCCAGTTCATTGTCGGACCAGCACTCATGGTGGCGACAGTGTCACCCGACATGTTCGTCGAAAGGCCAGTGATGTAGGTATTGGAGGGAATTTTGCCCAGAGGAGAGACGCTGCCGCACGCCGCAGCAGCGATCACATCCGAGATAACCATGTAATTCCCTATGCCTGCCACAGCGGAGGTAAATGTTGTCACGCCGGCGCTTGTCACGCTGCTGGCCCCGGCGCTGATTGTGACCGTGGCCGTCGAGACAATGGTGGTCTGCGGAAAGTAGCTGGTTGAGTTTGTGCTCACCACCGTCTGCCCGGGCATCATGCCCGCGGTGGAGGCCAGATTGTAGATATACGGCAGGCCGCTGTAGGTGGCTGGACCTGGCGCAGCGACGCTGCCGCTGATCGCGGTGCTAAAATCCGTCCCGGCATTCACAAAGCTTGGCGTCGTGCTCGCCGATGCGATGCAGGATGGCTTGCCGCCCGAGGCCGTGCCGATGACGAAATAGAAATAAGTTGTGTTCGGCGCCACCATCGAGGAACCGGTATCGAGGCCTCCGGCGCCGCCGTTTGCGAGATTGTCCATACAAGTCGATGGAAGCATGATGGTCGCTGTGTTGCTGCTGTCCGAAGCTTCTCCGGCTGCAATGTTGACCTTCTGGGTCGATGCGCCGTTCGAAAGGATCAAGCCGCCGATCGCGTTCATCGGGACGTGCGGCACCTGGAGTTGCGGCAGGCGCGCCAGGGCCGCGGGCGAATACACAAACCCGCTCGCTTGTGGGGCGGGGCTGTCGTAGAAGTGGGAGTTGGTGAGCACGGCGCCCGCCGTCGCGTCGTAGACAAACTGCGGTCCCAGCAGCACGTTCGAAACCGTCTCGGGCTCATAGACGTTGCCGTGCAGGTTGATGTTGTCGGAGGTGTCCGCGAACTGGATTTGTGCCGAGTTGGCGCCGAAGCCGCCATTGCCTTCGAAATGATTGCCGCCGACCGAGACCGTCGTCGAGCCGTCGATGACGATGCCCGCGCCGCCGCCGGCGGCGGGGTTGCGGCCATTGCCCTCGATATGCTCCGCGCTCACCGACAATCGGTCGGCGCCGACGATGTCGATTCCGATGCCGTTGGATTCCTGGACCACGCCGTCGGCGATGGTGCCTTCGCCTCCGCCCCAATAGATGCCGCTGGCGCCCGCGCCCGAGACCAGATCGCCGATCAGGCGCACATCGTGGCATGGGCTGTTGATGCGCACGTCGTCCAGCTTCGCGCTGTCGAATTCGGTATCCTTGACCTGCAAGCCATAGACGCTGCCGCTGCCGACATCGCATTTGAGGTCGTAGGGATTGCCGCGCTTCAGCGCGGAGAACCCGTCGATCGTCACATGCAGCCCAATCACATCCACCGCATCGGCCAGGCCAAACCCGTCGCTGCCGACGCCGCCATCGATGCCGACGCCGCTCAGGCGGCAGTAATCCTGGGCCAGCATGACGGCGCCGCCGCTGAAGCCCGACGTGCCGTTCGAAGCCCTGATGCTGACCACCGGCGCGCCTTCCCCGGAAAGATTCGCCGGCCCCTGAATGGTCGTGTTGAGAGCGCAGATGAGCTCGGACGAAACGAGATAGATGGCGGGGATCGTCATGTGCCAGGGACCGAAAGCGTTCGGCGCGGTGGCAGGCGCGAGATTGCCCACATTGCCGTAGGCGCCGAGCCAGTTTTGCAGCGGCGACGTATCGTCGTGGGGGGTGGCGCCCGCGCCGTCGCCATAGGCGCCAAATTCATGCGGCTCGCCGCGGTAGTTGGTTTTCTGGTAGCAGTTCGGAGAGCCTCCCGTCGGGCCGACATCT
>Ga0208849_1000373_pt1 | contig 42554 bp, 40 predicted proteins | sample NGESurdeep072012_10_FD_184470 | JGI IMG/M metagenome (GOLD analysis project Ga0208849, IMG submission 184470) | Arctic peat soil microbial communities from Barrow, Alaska - NGEE Surface sample 53-3 deep-072012 (SPAdes) | ecosystem: Environmental > Terrestrial > Soil > Wetlands > Peat ... | reverse complement strand
CCGGCATCACGGCATGCAACCAGGGACCCAACGAGCTACGCCCGCCGCCGAACAGGCCGCGGCCTGTTCGAAAGTGCAATAGACACAGGGACCCAGGGGCCTTTCGCTCCAGCCCTTCCGCCGTGCGGTCGTCCAAGCCCGCGCCAAGTCTCCTGGGTCCCGGCTCTCCGGGCGGCCAAGCGGCCGCCCTGCGGCCGGGATGACGCTAGGGTTGGTGGAATTTGCGCGCGCCGCCGCGATCCGCGGTCGCCTTCTCACCGGTTTGGTCCGCGCGGGAGCGAGGGAGCGCCACGTCTTGTAGAGTCTGGACCCACCTGGATGTGCGAATGCCATAGCCCACGAGGGGGAGGGAGGATGTAAGATGGGACGATCCTAAGCCGCGGCGGAAAGCTGGAGCGCGAACGCTGATTCCTATAGAGGCAAGGGAAGATGGTCATGCCCGCCGCCTCGATCGAGATCGCCCTCCTCGGCTGGTCGGTCGTCCTGCTGCTGGTCCACATCGCCGTGCAGGGCGCTTTCGCGGTCCGCGAGCGGGGGCTGAGCTGGAATGCCGGTCCGCGCGACGATGCGCTGCCGCCGACCAGCGCGATGGCCGGCCGCGCCGCCCGGGCCCTCGCCAATTTCAAGGAGACCTATCCCGCCTTCATCGCCCTCGCCCTGGCCCTGGCGGTCACGGGCAGGGCCGGCGGCGTCGGCGAGACCGGCGCCTGGCTGTGGTTCGGCGCGCGGATCGTCTACCTGCCGCTGTACATCCTGGGCGTCCCGTGGCTGCGCACGCTCGCCTACGGCGCCTCGCTGGTCGGCCTGATCATGATGCTGTCGCGCGTTCTCGGCGGCTGAGCCGGCGGCGGCAGGCGGCGGACCCCCGTGCTCGGCGAGCCCGGGGGTCCTTCAGGCGTCAGCGCCGCAGCGCGGAGCCGACCTTGTCCTGCGCCTTGCCGACCTTGTTCTGGACGGTCCCGGCGGTTTTTTCCGCCGCGCCCTTGGCGCGCAGGCGATCATTGCCGGTGACCTTGCCGGCGGCTTCCTTGACGGCGCCTGAGGCCTTCTTGGCGGCGCCTTTGATACGGTTTTCACTCATGGTGCGCTTCCCTTAAGGTGCAGTTCGATAACCGGAAACGGACGAGGCGGCGCCCGGGTTCCAGTCGAGGTAAGAGGGCCGATCATGGCGGACGAGCCGATCCTGCTCACCGACGATCCCCGCCCGGCGGTGCGCCGCCTCACCTTGAACCGGCCGGCCAAACGCAATGCGCTCTCCAACGCGCTGCGCGGCGTGCTCGAGATGGCCAGGATGCGCGAAGGGGTGAAGGCGGCGCCCCTCACCTTCCCACGCCTCCGGCGCGGGCCCCTCCCTCTCCCTCCGGGCTATGGCATTCACACATCTCTACGGATCGCCTCGAGACTCCTCTCCCGGAAGGAACGACCCTTCTCCCCTTGCGGGAGAAGGTGGGCCGCGAGAGCGGCTCGGATGAGGGGTCGACGGAGGCTTCGGGTTGAGCGGCTGACATTACTTGGCAATCGTCGGCGAGACCCCTCATCCGTCGCCTGCGGCGACACCTTCTCCCGCAAGGGGAGAAGGGCCGCTGCCGGGGCGTCCGAGCCGACTTGCCGAGAAGTGTGAATCCGCTAGCCCCTCCGGGCGAGGGGTTTTGTGGGTTGTCGGCCGACGTTCTGTGAATCCGCTAGCCCCGTGCGGTGGAGGAGTTTTTTCCCGCTCTAGCCTCTCTTCGGAGTGCGGTCGCGGATCTGGTCGAAGCCGGCTTTGATGGCGGCGACGCGGGCGTCGAAGAAGGGTTCGAATTCCGCGTCGGTGAAGATGTAGGGCCAGTCGTTCTCGATCCCTTCGCGCACCAGCTCGCCGACGTACAGCGGATCAATGCCGCCCTCGATCCGCGCCCGGATCTGCTCGATCCAGGCCGCGAGCTGGGGCGCCGCCGTACGGGAGGCGGCCACGTCGCTCTCGCCGGCGAACCGTGCGGGCTTGTTGCGGGCGTAGTCCGCGATCTTCGTGTGGATGAAGCCGGGGCACAGCACCGAGACGCCGATCCCGCGCGGGGCGAGCTCGACGCGCAGCCCCTCCGAGAGAGCGACGACCCCGTACTTCGTCGCATTGTAGGCGTTGGCCGAGCCGCTGATCAGGCCCGCCATGGAGGCGGTGTTGACGATGTGGCCGCCGCCCGCGCTCTCGATGAGAGGGCCGAAAATCTCCGCGCCCCAGACCACGGCCATGAGATTGACGCCGATCGTCCAGCTCCAGGCGGTGTCGGTCCAGGTCCCATAAGAGCCGCCGCCGCCCACCCCTGCGTTGCTGACCAGGATGTGCGCCTCGCCGAAGGCGTCCAGGGTCGCCTGGGCCGCAGCCTGCAACTCGGACTTGAGGGAGACGTCGGCCTTCACCCCTTCGACCTGGGCGTTGGTCTGGCGTAGCTGGGCAAGCGCGGTGTCGAGCGCGCCTTGCTCGATGTCGCACAGCATCACCTTGACCCCGGCCCGCGCCAGGGCGGTGGCGATGCCAAGGCCGATACCCGAGGCGGCGCCCGTGACAACCGCAGTCTTGCCCGCCAGCTCCTTCATCACCCCTCCCGCTTCTCCAGCGGTGTTGTCCGTAAATGACTTCCGCGGGGCGCGCCATCGCGCGCCTGTCCCGGCGCGATCCCTGACTTTCCCACTGGGGCAATCGCAGCTCCCAACTCGACCGTCATGGCCGGGCATTTGTCCCGGCCACCCGTTGGGCGCGAACGGTTCATTGGCCGCGCCCGCGGGGCGCGGCCACGATCGGCCGCGGAGTCAATGGATCGGCGGGACGGCGCCCGCCGATGACGGGAGGGGGTGAAGTATCGCCGAAGGCGGGGAAGCAGGCGCGAAACACGCGGCCACCGCCTCGCCGAAAAAGCCGTCCGGGTCGCCCGGCGCCATCAGATCTCGAACTTCACGCCCTGGGCCAGAGGCAGGGTCGAGCCGTAGTTCACGGTGTTGGTCGCCCGGCGCATGTAGGCCCGCCACGAATCCGAGCCGGCTTCGCGTCCGCCGCCGGTCTCCTTCTCGCCGCCGAAGGCCCCGCCGATCTCGGCCCCGGAGGGTCCGATGTTGACGTTGACGATGCCGCAATCCGAACCCTCGGGCGAACAGAACCGTTCCGCCTCGCGCACGTCGTTGGTGAAGATCGACGAGGAGAGGCCCTGGGCGACATCGTTGTTCATCGCGATCGCGCCGGGGAGGTCCGTGTACGGAATGACGTAGAGGATCGGCGCGAAGGTCTCCCGGCGGACGACGGCCGACTGCGCCTTGAGCTCGACGATCGCCGGCCGGACATAGACGCCCTCGCCCGGGCCGGGAACGCGATCGCCGCCGGTGACCTGGCCGCCGTCGGCCCGCGCCTCGTCGAGCGCCGCGGCCATCGCCTCGAACGCGCGCGCATCGATCAGCGGGCCGACGAGGGTCCTGGGATCGCGCGGATCGCCGACCTCGACCGAGGCGTAGGCGGCCTTGAGGCGGGCGACGAAGTCGGCGTGGATGCTCTGGTGGACAAACAGGCGGCGCAGGCTGGTGCAGCGCTGGCCGGCCGTGCCCATGGCGGCGAAGGCCACCGCCCTGAGGGTCAGGTCGAGATCGGCCGAGGGGCAGACGATCGCCGCGTTGTTGCCGCCGAGTTCCAAGAGGGCGCGGGCGAAACGGGAGGCGAGGAGCGGGGCGACGGCGCGGCCCATCGCCGTCGATCCGGTGGCGGAGACCAGCGGAACCAGGGGATGGCGGGCCAAAGCCTCGCCGACCGTCCTGTCGCCGATCAGCACCGTCGACAGATGCGCCGGCGCGCCGGCGAACCCGTCGGCTGCGCGCTCGAACAGGGCCTGGACGGCGAGCGCGGTGAGGGGCGTCTTTTCCGACGGCTTCCACACCACCGGATCGCCGCACACCAGGGCCAGGGCGGCGTTCCACGCCCAGACCGCGACCGGGAAGTTGAAGGCGGTGATGACGCCGACGACGCCCAGCGGGCGCCAGGTCTCGGCCATCCGGTGATCGGGCCGCTCGGTGGCGATGGAAAGGCCGAACAGCTGGCGCGACAGGCCAACGGCGTAGTCGCAGATGTCGATCATCTCCTGGACTTCGCCCAGACCCTCGGAGAGCGTCTTGCCGGCCTCCAGGGTGACGAGCATGCCAAGGTCGGCCTTGGCGTGGCGCAGCGTCTCGCCAAGCAGGCGGACGAGTTCGCCGCGCCGCGGCGCCGGCACGCCGCGCCAGGAAAGGAAGGCGCCGTGCGCCGCCTCGATCGCCGCGGCGGCCCGCGCCGGCGAGGCGTCGTGGACGCCGGCCACGGTCTCGCCGGTGATCGGCGAGGCCGCGGCGCGGGCGCCGCCCGTGAAGAGTGGCCGCGCGACGCCAAGGCGTTCGAGCACGCCGACGCATTGCGCCGTGAGGTCGCTGGCCTCGCTCACGCCGCGGTCACCAAGACCGGGGTGGGCGCGCGGTGCACTTCGTCGGCCGTGGCGTAGGCTCTGCCGAAACGGTTCGCCAGGAAGTCCGCCAGGGCGATTTCTTCCTGGCGAACGAAGCCGGCGGCCGGCAGCGCGCCGGCGGCGAGCAGGTCGAGGACGGCGCAGATCGCCGAGGCGGTGGTGATCTGGATGGCGCTGACCCTCCGGCCCGCCATTTCGCGGGCGTAGATCTTGTTGGCGTAGGTCTCCTGGACCAGCTTGCCGCCCTTCACCCCGGAGACGGTGACGAACACGATCACCACGTCCTGCAGGGTCGCGGGAACGGCGTTTTCCAGGATGTCCTTGAGCAGATCGCGCCGGTCGCGCAGGCGAAGATCGTTCAGGAGCGCCTTCATGATCGCCGCGTGGCCCGGATAGCGGATGGTGCGGTAATTGAGGTTGCGCACCTTCCCGGCGAGGGTCTCGGCCAGGGTCCCCAGCCCGCCGGAGGTGTTGAAGGCCTCGTAGGCGACGCCGTCGAGCGAGAAGGCCTCGCATTCCTCCAGCGCCCGCGTCTGGCGCGGCAGGCCGTCGACGATCGCCTCGCACGGCTCGCAGTATTCGTTGATCACCCCGTCGGTGGACCAGGTGAGGTTGTAGTTGAGCGCGTTGGACGGATATTTCGGCAGGGCGCCGACCCGCAGGCGGACATCATGCAGGACATCGAAATGTTCGGCGAGATCGGCGGCGACGATGGAAATGAAGCCGGGCGCAAGGCCGCACTGGGGGATGAAGGCGGTTTTGGCGCCGGCGGCCAGGGCCTTGACCGCGCGGGTCACCGCGACATCCTCGGTAAGGTCGAGGTAGTGCGCCCCAGCGGCCTTGGCCGCCTCGGCGACGCGAAAGGTCAGGTGGTAGGGCGCGGCGCTCAGGACGGCGAACCTGCCGCTCAGGGCGCGGCGCAGCGCCCTGGCGTCGGCGACATCGAGGACGAGATGCTCGACCCCGGCCAGGGGGCCCAGATCGGCCAGCTGCTCGGCGGATCGGTCGGCGACGGTGACGCGGTATTCGCCCGTCGCGCTCAGCATCGCGGCGATGGCGGCGCCGATATGGCCCGCGCCGATGACGACGATGTCCTTCATGGGCCTGCCTCCGGCGAATCTTAGAAAAGCAGGATCGCAGTCCGCGCCGCCGGCTTCCATTGCCAGAACGACGAATCGACGACAGAATTCCGGCTCATGGACGAAGCGGCTGATCATATCGACGAAATCGGTCGCCGGCTGATCGCCGCCCTGCGCGAGAACGCCCGCGCCCCGACGGCCGAGATCGCCCGCAGGCTCGGCCTGTCGCGGACCACGGTGCAGAGCCGGATCGAGCGGCTCGAGCGCTCCGGGGCGATCGCCGGCTATACGGTCCGCCTCTCGCAGGCCCACGAACGCGGGCGGATCCGCGCCTATGTGATGATCGCGGTGGGGCCCAAGCAGGCCGCCGGGGTGGTCGCGGCGATCGGCCGGATGCCGGCGGTGCGACTGCTGCGCTCGGTGAGCGGGCCCTTCGACCTCATCGCCGAGGCCACCACCGCCTCGGCCGCGGAGATGGACGTGCTGATCGACGCCCTGGGGGCGCTGGAGGGGGTGGAGCGGACGACCTCCTCGATTGTGCTTTCGACCAAGATCGACCGGTGAAAAGAAAGCACGGGGGGGTGCGACCGTCCGAGAAACCCATTCGGCGGCTCGTGGATAGAATCCGACGCTTGGCGCCCGCCCAAGGTCATCCTTACGGTTCGTGCAAGAGCGACATGGCCCCGTCCCTCAGCAGACGTTCCGAACCTCGGCTGCGGGTTGGAACGCGGCCCCTGGTGGCAGTACTGCAAATGTGAGGATTACGGTGACACTGTACGAAATAGCTCCCCGACCTCGAGGGCGGCCACTGGCCCCAACTGAAACGAGCTGTCACTGATTTTCGTGTCTCGCCGAAGGGATTCACTTCAGCGGTCAGGCTAGCGAGCCAATTCGTACAGTGTCACCGTATCCTGAAGAGCGACATGGCCCCGCCCCTCGGCAGACGTTCCGAACGTCACAGGAGGATGGGGAGCTTCACAAACACGCTAGCTGGCGCGATCTGCTCGGCGACCTTTCACTTGCCCCCTCATCAACCGCGCCGATAGGGTTCCGCCAGCGATTGTGGTTGGAGTCGCGCGGACATGTCCGACGTCTTCATCTCCTACGCCCGCTCAACAGAGTCGGAGGCCCGACGGATCGTCGAGGCGTTACGGGCTTTGGGCTATAGTGTGTGGCGGGACGATGAGCTGCCCGCCCACCGCGCCTATTCAGAGGTGATAGAAGAGCGGCTGAAGGCGGCCAAGGCGGTAGTCGCGGTTTGGTCGGCTGAAGCCCTGAAGTCACACTGGGTGCGGGCGGAGGCCAATGCCGCGCTCGAGGCCGGGACACTTGTCCAACTCAGCGTCGATGGCGTCATGCCGCCGATGCCGTTCAGCCAGATCCAATGCGCCGACATGGACGGATGGACGGGCGATCTCGGCGCGCCGGGCTGGCGCAAGGTGGTGGCCAGCATCTCGGAACTCACCCGCGGTCCCTCCGCCACGACAGGTCAGGCCGCGGGCGCCCGGGATGCCTCTCCCCGTAAGCTCTCGATTTGCGTCCTGCCGTTCGCCAACATGAGCGCCGACGCGGAACAAGAGTACTTCAGCGACGGCATCACCGAGGACATCATTACCGACCTCTCCAAGATCTCGAGGCTGTCGGTGGTCGCCCGCAACACGGCCTTCACCTTCAAGAACAAGGACGTTGATGTGCGCCAGATCGCCCGGCAGCTGCGCGTCGGCCACATTCTGGAAGGCAGCGTCCGCAAGGCCGCGAACCGCGTGCGCATCACGGCCCAGCTCATCGACGGCGTCGCCGGAAACCACCTCTGGGCCGACCGCTGGGACCGCGATCTCAACGATATCTTCGCCATGCAGGACGAGATCTCGCACGCGATCGTCGCGGCGCTGAAGCTGAAGCTCCTGCCGGCCGAAAAGCAGGCGATCGAACAGCGGGGGACCACCAGCGCCGAAGCCTACAACCTCTACCTCATGGCCAGGCGGTACTATGTCGCCGGTAACAACGGCGGGCCCCAACGGGCCGACGCGATGCTCCGGCTGTGCCTCCGGGCCACACAGATCGACCCGCTCTACGCGCGGGCCTGGGCGATGATGGCCATGGCGCAGCGCGTGTTGCACTTCGTGCACGGCCGGCCGGACGACGGCATGACCGCCGCGGAACGCGCGCTCGCCCTCGACGCGGGACTGGTCGAGGCCCATGCGGTCAAGGCGATGTATCTGGGGGAGCAGGATCGCTACGACGAGGCGTTCGAGGAGATCGAGCTGGCCCTGCGTCTGGACCCGGAATCCTACGAGGCGAACCACTGCGCCGGCTACCTCGCCTACCGGCGGCGGCGATTCGCCGAGGCGGCGCGCTACTTCGAGACGGCCGCGTCGCTGATGGAGGCTGATTTCGACTCCGCCGCGAACATGATCAGCTGTCATGTCGCCCTGGGCGACGAGCACGGCGCCCGCCGCGCCGCGCGGATGGCCCTGGCCCGCGCCCAGGCCGCCGTGGCGCAGGACCAGAACAACGGCGCGGCGATCGCCTATGGCGCCTACGCCCTTGCGGCCCTTGGCGATGGGGATCGAGCCAAGGAGTGGATCGATCGGGCCCTGCTGATCGATCCGGACAACCTGAACCTGCGCTACAACCTGGCCTGCGCGGTCTGCGTCTATCTGAAGGACCGCGACGCCGCGGTCGTCTTGCTGGGGCCATTCTTCGCCAGGGCGGCGCATGGCTTTCTGAATTGGGCCAAGGAGGACCCGGATCTCGAGCCGCTGGGCGGCGATCCCCGTTTTTCGGCCATGGTCGCGGCCGCCGAGGCGCGATTGGCGGCGCTGGATGGAGCTGCGCCGTCAACGGCGTAGGCTGGGGGATTCGGGCTCTTGTCGCGACGAGGGCGCCCCCTCGTTTGTCCGCTTTGGGTCGATCTTTCGCCTTTGCATCGCGCCCGGGACCGGACCTTCCCGAAGTCGCAGAAGGGTGGAGAGCCGCCGTTGCCTCCCTGCCAGGAAGCAGACCTTAAGCTGCTACGCGTATAAGGGATTGTGCCCCAACGCCGCTAACGGAAACGGCCCGACCGACTTAGGCTGGGTCGGCCCGACAGCGGCGCAGGCTGGTCCTCCAGGCCGGGAATCCGCGACGCGACCCAAGCACGCACCAGGCAGAGGGGTTTTCCGTCAGAGGTAGATTCGGCTATGGTGCCTATTGGCGCAAATTCAAACACAATGCGACGAACTTCAGGAGGGCTATTATGCGCAGGATATTGGGTGCAGCAGCGGCATTTGTGCTTGGCGGCGTACCCGCACTCGCGGCGACCGACGTCATGGCGGGATTCTATGGCAACACGGTTGTGGTGACCGGCGATGCGTTTCAAGCTCATGTTCACTACAGGGCCAATCACACATTAGATGTGTCGGGAACGGCATCGGGACAGGCGTTCAGCACGACGGGCTCGTGGAAGATCGACGACAAGGGTCAAATCTGCCGCAGCTTCAAGAAGACGCCGCCGGCAACGCCGAATCCACTTTGCTCGGAAGCAACGGCGCATAAGGTCGGCGACACTTGGACAGCCACCGCTCCTACTGGCAGTTCGCGCAACCTCGCATTGGTCGCGGGCATCCAATAGCTGGGTTTCGATGTTCGCAATTGCCATCCAGCGGCAGCGCCGGGATGGAATGCGTTCCTGGTGTCGCTAGCCGCCGCTAAAGCCGCACCAGAGAGGATGAAACCGCGAACTGGCTGATCGTGTCTGCTGTGCATACGCGCTAGGCCGGGGACAGCTCTCACGCCTGTCTCTTCAGCAAACTAGCGCCGGGTCAATGACCGCAAAATCTCGGCGCAGACCTCGCCCAGAGCGGACATCGTCAAGGCCCGCTAAGGGTCGAGACCGGTCATGACGATCACGCACGGAAGCGGACGGTACGACTAACCCCCATTTGCCAGAACGGGACCAACTCGGAGTGCGCCGCTGATCGGCGCCTCCCGGGTGTTAGTCGACATTACCTCCATAAACTTACCGCTTTTCCGAAAGGCGGGATGGGTGATGATGCGTCCGAGCAACCACGACGGGAGTGATCATGCGTGTATTCGTCACCGGCGCCACGGGCTTCATCGGCCAGATCGTCGTCGAAGACCTCCAGGCCGCCGGCCACCAGGTAGTCGGGCTGGCGCGCAGCGACGAGGGCGCCGCCAGGCTCTCCGCCCGGGGCGTCGAGGTGCGCCGGGGCGACCTCAGCGATCCCCAGGGCCTCGCCGATGGCGCTCGTGAGGCCGATGGCGTCATCCACACCGCCTTCATCCACGACTTCTCCAAGTTCATGGAGAACATTGAGATCGACCGGCGCGCCACCGAGGCGATGCTCGATGCGCTGGCGGCTTCGGGAAAACCATTCGTCGGCAGCTCCGGCACGGCGATGATCGCTCCGTCCGGCCGCCCGGGCACGGAGCATGACGCCCCCATGTCCGAGGGGCCGGCCGCGGGGCGCGGGTTTACCGAGACCCTCACCCTGGCGGCCGCCGACCGCGGCGTGCGCTCCAGCGTCGTGCGGCTGGCGCCTTCGGTGCATGACGTGGAGCGACAGGGGCTGGTCAGCCTACTGGGCGAGATCGCCCGCGCGACTGGAGTCTCCGGCTACATCGGCGACGGGGCCAATCGCTGGCCGGCGGTCCATCGGCTCGATGCGGCGCGCCTCTTTCGCATGGCGCTGGAAACCGCCAAGCCGGGCACGCGCCTGCATGCGGTGACCGAGGAAGGCATCCCGCTGAAGGCCATCGCCGAGGCGGTGGGCGAATCCGTCGGCGTTCCGGCGCGCAGCTTCTCCCCCGAGGAGGCCGGCGCACAGTTCGGTTGGCTCGCAATGTTCATCATGGCCGACACCACCGCTTCCAGCACTGCCACCAAGGAAACCTTCGGCTGGCGCGCTACCCACCCCGGCCTGCTGGCCGGCATCACGCAAGGCGGCTATCAATTGTGACTTCGCCGGCGGCGCCGCTTCGGATCGCTATCCTCGGTGTCGGAAAGATCGGCAGCGCCTTCGCCTTTCAGCTGGTTCGCACGGGCGGTCACGATGTCACCGTCATCGCCCGCCCGGACTCCGTTCGGCTGGCGCAGCTTGAACGCGACCAGGCGATTGTCGACATCAAGGGTGAACGCGCCGGCGTCCGGGTCGCCGGCAGGCTCGACGAAGAAGCGCCCTATGATTTGCTTATCGTCACGCTTCTAGCCCACCAGACAGAACCGCTCCTGCCTGCTTTGCAGCGCAGCGCGGCCAGCTGCATCCAGTTCATGTTCAACACATTCCAGCCCGAGCGACTCCAGGCGGCAATCGGCCTTGGGCGGTGCGCCTTCGGCATGCCGTTCGTGCAAGCGACACTGGATGGCGACGGCAGGCTCAAGGTCGCCATCGGCGCCGGCGGCCAGAAGACGATCATGAGCCAGCAACGCTGGGTAGATGTCTTCAATGCGGCTGGATTGCCTTCGGCTCTAGAGCTTCAAATGCCTCTCTGGCTTCGCTGTCACGTTCCTCTCTGCGTGGCGTTCGAAAGCGTATCCGTCGCAGGCGAGCTGCGCGAAGGCGGCGCTTCGTGGGATGAAGCCCTGGTCCTGGCCCGAGGTGTTCACGCCGGCTTCGCGCTCATCAAGGTGCTCGGATATGACATCTATCCGCGGGCGAAGAAGCGCATCGATGGAAGTCCGACATGGGCGGTGGCGATGATGCTCTGGTTCATCTCGCGCATTCGATCATTCCGCGAGTTGTTGGCGACAGGCAAACCCGAATGCTGTGCTTTGGTGGATGCCATGGTGTCGGCTGCGCCGCTCGGGGGGCCGCCTGTCGTGGTGGCCCACATCGAGGCAATGAAGCCGTCTTAGCCCAACGTCCGAGATGGGTCGAACTTCCCCCTTGGTTGCCCGCCGCAGATCGGACATTCCGCGCGGCGACCGGGGGGTGGATAGCTGCCGCTGGCCGGGTTCCGGGAAGCGGATGCAAGAGCGCCCGGGTTGGGCTTGCAGCGCCGGTCCGTGGCGAATTTCTCCCCAATCGAGTGGGGTCAGCGCTTCCAATCCCGCCTCAGAAGCCCATAGACCCAGGAGTCCGATACCTCGCCATCCACGATACAGTCTTCGCGCAACATCCCTTCGCGGACAAATCCGAGCTTCTCAAGTACGCGGCTCGACGCCGTGTTGCGCGTGTCAGTCTCGGCTTGAACACGGTTCAGATCCAGCGTGTCGAAGGCCCATCGCAACATTGCGCCGGCGGCTTCAGTGGCGAAGCCTTTTCCCCATGCCGCCTCATCGAGACAGTAGCCCATCTTCGCGCGCCGATAATTTGCATCCCATTTGGCCAGGCTGCACCAGCCGATGAACGCGTTGTCGGCGGCTCGCTCGATGGCCAGCCGCGCACCGGTCCCTCCCTGCTCGATCCGCGCGCAGACCGCGATGAAGCGCTCTGCTTGCGCGCGCTCTTTCCAGGGCGGCGCATCCCAGTAGCGCAATACGCGAGCATTGCTTTGCAGGGCGAAGATAGCGTCCGTATCGGTTGCCGCGAAAGGGCGCAGTCGCAGGCGCGGGGTCGCCAGCACTGGAGTCGGCAAGGCCATGCGTCGCTTCTACCAGCCAGGCGGCATTTCCGCCTCGGTCGATAGCGGACGCTGGCGCGGAACTAGGCGGGCATCATCGCGCCGCGGATCGGAGAAACGGGCAGGTCTATCTGGCGGTCAAGAAATTCCGAGGCGGGTATTCCGGCCCGCAGCCGGACGAGCCATTCCTCCGGGTCGTATTCGACGCCGATAGGATTCACCTCCATGCGCGGACCATGCATGAATGCGTTGGCGTCGTCGCTCGAGTCGAAGCAGTCGACCTGGAACTCCATCTGATTTCCGTCCGGGTCGGCGTAATACATCGAGACCGTGATGCCATGATGCACGCACCAGTAAGGCCTGATGCCTTGCTCCTTGAGCTGCGCATAGTTCCCGAGCAGGTCCCCGACCGAGGAATAGGTGTAGGCGACATGATCGACACCTACTAACCCACGCTTGTCGGCGTCCGACTGATCCGGCTGAATGACGTCCAGGTTGGCGAAGGCGAAGCGGTGGTGCTCGTCGTCGTAGGTGAGGAAGGCCAGGGCCGGATTCTGGTACTGCACCTTGGCGTCGAACACGGTTTCGTACCAGCGCAGCATCTCTTCGAAGCGACGTGTCCGATAGACGACGTGAACGAACCTCGCCGGTTTGATCCGCATGACGGTGTCTCGATCGCTCGGCAATGGCGCACGGTGTAGAAGGATGGGCGGCGCGTCAAGGCGAACGGGGGCGTTGGCCCCTCACGGCCAAAGTCTGCTTTGGGTCGGAAGTCCCCCTGGTTGCCCGCCGCAGAGCGGACATTCCGCGCGGCGATTGGTCGGACTGGGAACTCCCGGCGACGCAGAGAACCACGGCATGGGCCGGCGGATCGCGGTCAGGCCAACTGCACCGGCAAGAGTGGTCGAGCTTGTTGGTGGACCGGCGCTGATGCTCAGCCGCCATTGCAGGTGAAGTTGATTTGCGTGGGGTAAACGTTGGTCTCGATCTCAACGGTCCAGCCTCCTGGTCCCGAAAACATAGGCCTCTGAGGCCACTCGTCGCTCGCTGGTTGGCGATAGGTCCAATCCGGTCCGAGGTGAGCCTTGAACCAGTTCACCACGGCGTGCCAATCGTCCGTCGTTCGCGTACGGGCGCTGCGGCTGTCGAAACTCGAGTCGAACGGTTCATAGGACTGGGCGTTCGGGTAGTGTGGAATGGTGCGACAAACCGAAACCGCCCTGTTCTGGTATACTTCGTCCCCCGCCCGGGCTGGCGCTCCGGGGCAGAGCAAGACCGCCGCCATCGCCACAACGCCAATCCATTTCAGCCCATCCATGAAGCTTCCTCCCAACGAAGTCCCAGGCTGCCGCAGGCGAGGCGCTCATGCAAGGTTGTCAGAAACTCAAATGGTGCATTGCCCGCCACACCCTTTGGCAATCCCCGCCCGGACTCCTCTGTCCCGATCGATCCACTAGCCCGACATCGACAACCCCAAGCGCGTGGAGACGCCGAGCAGGCGTCTGTCGCGCGTCCATAGGCAAGCGGGCGGCGTCAACCTCACGGAAGCCAGGAGGTGGGCGTCGATGTAGCCGATTCTCGATCCCGCCAGAGTGTTGGCCGCGATGAAAATGAAGAAGCTCACGGTCGTCGGCGACCGTGGCCCTTGGCAGGTTCGACAACAGCCCGAGAACCTCGTTGCGCCTCTCCAGATTGCCAAGCGCGAGTTCGCCTGTGACGAAGGCGTGCGCCAAAACCTGTCCGGTGACGAGCAGTTCCCCGAGCCGCGCATCGCCGCCACGCAGATGGTCGATCCAGATCGAGGCGTCGACCAGAACCACTCAGAGCGCGGGGCGACGGCGCGGTGGCGCCTCGAGGTTCGGCTCACTTCCTCCCAGTCGGGCCAGCCTGCGGGCGGACTCGCGTGGCGGCGTGGTGGTCATGGAGGGCTCAACCAGGGCGCCATCGCGCCCTGCCGCCGCCCTCTGCGCCTCGCGAAGCGGCCGGTAGCTGATCGGGGCGGCGCCGGAGGCGGCGATCAGGGCCTTCAGCTCGCCGCTGACGAACCAGGCGGCATCGCCGGCGCGGACGTCGGGGGCGTCGGGGTCATAGGCGCGCAGCTCGGGGCCGTCCGCCACCGGATGGGCGAACATCTCGGTGAGGCCGGGGCGTAGGTTCGCAAGGCGGGAGCGGAAGACCTCCGCCGTCGCCTTGCCCCACGGATCGATGAAGTGGTCCGGGAAGAGGATGCCGCGCTCACGGGCGCGCCGCCGACCGCCGAAGCCGAGGAAGGCGTCGCCCTTCTCCCCCGGCATGCGCAGGGGCAGGCAAAACTCGCAGGCAAGGTCGAGATAGATCTCGAAGAAGCGCGGATCGATCTGGACCGTGCCCATGTGCGAGTCGAGGTGGGTGACATCGACGCCCCAGGCCAGCGCCTGCTCGACCTGCGCCCGGCACTCGGCGCGCGCCGCGTCGACATCGGCGCGGGCGATGACCTCAGCCGCGGTCGCCGGCATGAAGCCCTCCTCGTCGTGCAGTGATGGCGCGGCGGTGAGCGATCGCCAGCGGTAGCCGGGATATTCGGCGGTCAGGGTCAGGTGGACGCCGACGTCGCGGCCGGCGAACATCCGCGCCGCCTCCCGCGCCCAGGGGCAGGGAACCATCAGCGTCGCGCTGGTCGCCACGCCCGCCGCCATCGCCCGTTCGATGGCGACATTGGCGGAGTGGCTCGAGCCGAGATCGTCGCAGTTGACGATCAGGAGCCTGGCGTCCGCGGCGTGGCCGAGCCGCTCGGCCAGAGTCGCGTCACGATCCGCGGCGCTCATTCGCCGCCCACCAGATCGCGGCGCGCCTTTTCGAGTTCCTCGGCGTAGCGGCGGGTGGCGTAGGCCTCGGTGAGCACGCCTAGCACGTCGCCGCGATCGTCCAGGACCGCCAGTTCGTCGCTCTCGGTGCGGTCGAAGACGCGCATGATCTCCTTGATCGTCATCTCGGGCCGCAGCCAATCCTCCCTGTTGATGAGCGAGGCCGCCACTTCCCGTTTCTCGTCGGTCTCGGCGTAGATCGCCGCCACCCGCACGACGCCGGCATAGTGGCCCGCCGGGTCGAGGGCGACGATCCGCCGCGCCGAGCCCAGGGGAAAGCGCCGGCGGAACTCCAGCAGCGGCGCCGAGGCGGCGATGGTCGGGACATCGGCGCGCATCATCCGCCCCGCGGTCAGGGTCCGCAGCCCGCCGACGTCGTGGGCGCTGCGGATGGTTTCGCCACGCAGGTGCAGGCGCCAGGTGGAGAAGGAGTAGCCGAAGATTTCCCGGACGATGACGCTGGCGATGATCGAGGCGGTGAGCGTCGCCGCGGTGAGGCCGAAGTCGCCGGTGGTCTCCAGGACCAGGAACGACATGGTGAGCGGCCCGCCGATGACGGCGACCGCCATGGCGCCCATGCCGACCAGGGATCCGGCCATGGGATCCAGGCCGACATCGACATCGATCGCCGTCAGCCCGACCACGAACAGGCGACCCAGCAGCGCACCCAGATAGAGGGAGGCGAAGAAGAGCCCGCCGCGAAAACCGAAACCCAGGGAGACCACCGAAGCGACCGCCTTGGTGATGATGAGGAAGACGAGCGCGCCGGCGGCGAGGTCCAGGGCCAGGTCCACGTGCAGGGCGCCGTGGCCGGCGGAGAGGGTCTGGGGGGCGTTCCAGGCCATCGCCGCGAGCAGCAGGCCGCCGAGCGCCGGACGCAGCCACCGAGGTCCCGGAAGCACCGAAACGATCTGCTCGGTCCAGCCGACCATCCTCATGACCAGGACGCCGAAAAGCGCGCAGATGACGCCCAGGGCCGCGAACAGCAGGTAGTGGCTCAGGGTCATGCTGTCGGTGACCACGGTGTGGATCACCAGGGGCTCGACCTTCAGCAGCCGGGTCACCAGCGCCCCGGCGAGCGCCGCGGTGACCACCGGGGCGATATTGGCGAGGGTGTAGGAGCCGATGATGATCTCAAAGGCGTAGAAGGCCCCGGTGAGCGGTGCGCCGAAGGCGGCGGCGATGCCCGCGCCGGCCCCGGCGCCGACCAGGGTCCGAAGGTCGCTGCGTCGCAGGTTCAGCGCCCCGCCGCTCAGGGAGGCGAGCGCGGCGCCGAGCTGGGCGTAGGCGGCCTCCAAACCGACCGAGGCGCCGAAGCCGTTGGAGATCACGCTCTGCACGCCGAGGAACAGGCTGTCGCGCCCCGACATCCTGCCGCCGTGGAGCGCGTTCGCCTCCACCGGGTCGACGATCGTCTTCGGCCGCCGGCGGACCCACAGCCAGGTCACGACGCCCAGGATGAGCCCGCCCAGCGGCAGCACCAGGACGCGCGACAGCGGCAATGTGTAGAGCGGCGAGAGTTGCTGGTCGAAGTCCTGGCCATAGAGGGCTTCCTGGATGAGGTGGGCCCCGGCGCGGGCCGCCAGGGTGAGCAGGCCGCCGGCGGCGCCGACAGCGGCCGCGATGCCCACGAGCCAGAGTTCACTGGCGCGGATCTCTCCGCGCAGCCCGATCAGCGCCGCGCGCAGGGTGCGCATCAGCGGAGACTTCGGGCGATGTCGGCGCGCCTTGGCCGGCGCGACTTCCTCCGCCGCGGTCATCGACGCGGCCTGCGCGGCAGGACTGGTGCAGCAATCAAACCCATGTGCCCATGCCTGCGCCGCTGACCGGCGCGGACTTGCTGATTTCCTAAGCCGGTTGGCCGGCGATGCCCAGGGTCTCAGAGCCGGCGGGGCCACTCACCCGCACGGGAGCCGATGAAGCCATCGACTTCCGGCGCCGTTGGGCGGCTCGTCTCCAGGCTACCGCCGTCGCCACACCGCGCGATCAGTCGGTCGCCGATCGGCGCGCCTTGGACGACCGATAGCTTCCCTTGGCGGCCGGCTCATCGGCGGCGATGCGCTGGACGATCTCCGGCGCCTGTTCGATCACCTTGATCAGCAGAGCCGTCGGCGCGTCGAACGACCCGCGTTTCTGCTCCCAGTTCTGAAGAGTTCTGACTTCGAGCCCGACCGAATTGGCGAACTGTTCCTGGCTGAGCTTCAGCTGCTTGCGCAGTGCGGCCAGCGCGCCCCCGTCAGCTGGCTTGGGAGGGCTGGCCCCGACGCCGATGCGCCTCAATTCTTCAATGAAGGCCTCGCCATCAAAAAGCGGCGCCGTCACCGGCGCGGCGTGTCCCGCGGCCAGCCTCTCGGCGACATCGCGAGCCACGCTTGCTTTCACGCCGCGCCGCATGAGCGATCTGGCGAGCGACACCGTAGCCTTGAAGTCAGGGCCCGGATTGAGATTGAGGCGTGCGCGCGAACCGGAGCGGACGCGGTCTACGGCCCGGATTCGCACCCGTGGTCCGAGTTGCTCCAAGAACGCGGATTTCGTCGACATCGAGCTTCTCCATCACCGCCTGAACCAGCCCGCGCAGCCCCGTGACGCCGAGCCGGTTTGGTCCTTCGCCATGCATGTGCAGACCCGTGAGGATCAGCTCGCGTCCGTCCAGCCTCGGCTCCGCCATCACGGAGAACGGGCCGGCAGGCGTATGCACAGTCGCCGTTATCACCGAATCCGACGTGCCATAGTCATCCACTTCGATGTCTATGTCGGCCGCGGACCAAGTCACCGGCATACCCTACGCTAAATGCGTAGCCATGGAAACCATGCGGGCCACGAATTTCCGTGCGCCGCCAGGGCAAAAAGGGCCGTTCGGCGGCCGCACCGTGGGTCGCATTTTGCCGGGACGCGCTGAGGTCGATCGCCGCACGACTTCACAGCGAGATCGAGCGTCGTGGGTCCCAGACGGCGGTGGAACGAACGAACGGCGGTCGCGACCGCCTCGCCCGCTCTGGCGAGCGGCCGGCGCGTCGGCTAACACCACGAAGCCCACCAACCTCGAGCGGCGAGATCTTAGCTTTTCATGGACGGGACCGGCCGCGGCAAGGTGGCGCTGATCACCGGGACGACCGGGCAGGATGGCGCCTATCTTTCGGAATTCCTGCTCGCCAAGGGATACGAGGTGCACGGCCTGAAGCGGCGCTCCTCGTCGTTCAACACCGGGCGGATCGACCACCTCTACCAGGACCCGCACGAGCCCGAACAGCGGTTCATTCTCCACTACGGCGACATGACCGACGGCACCAATCTCATCCGGATCGTGCAGAAGGTGCAGCCGGACGAGATCTACAATCTCGCCGCCCAGTCGCATGTCGCGGTCAGCTTCGAGACGCCCGAATACACCGCCAACGCCGACGCGATCGGGGTGCTTCGCATGCTGGAGGCGATCCGGATCCTCGGCCTGGAGCAGAAGAGCCGGTTCTATCAGGCCTCCACCTCCGAACTCTTCGGCTGGGTGCGGGCCTCGCCGCAGAACGAGGCGACGCCTTTCTATCCGCGCAGCCCCTATGCGGTCGCCAAGCTCTACGCCCACTGGATCGTGGTCAATTATCGCGAGGCCTATGGGCTCCACGCCTCCAACGGCATCCTCTTCAACCATGAAAGTCCGCTGCGCGGCGAAACCTTCGTCACGCGCAAGATCACCAGGGCCGTCGCGGCGATCAGCCTGGGGCGGCAGGAGACCCTCTTCCTCGGCAATCTGGAGGCCAGGCGCGACTGGGGCCATGCCCGCGAGTACGTCGAAGGGATGTGGCTGATGCTGCAGCAGGCGACGAGCGGCGACTATGTGCTGGCCACCGGCGAGACGACCTCGGTGCGCGACTTCGTGGTCAGCGCGTTCGGCGAAATCGGCGTCGGCCTCGAATGGCGGGGCAAGGGGGCGCAGGAGGTCGGCCACTGCACGAAGACCGGCCGGGCCCTGGTGAAGATCGATCCGAGCTATTTTCGTCCATCGGAAGTGGATGTGCTCATCGGCGACGCCGCAAAGGCAAGGGAAAAGCTTGGCTGGAGGCCGAAGATCGGCTGGCGTGAACTCTGTGCGGAGATGGTCCGCGAAGACTTGCGGATCGCGGCGGCGGAGCATCACCGAAGTGCCGAATGAGGTCGTGTTCCCCTTGGCGGCGAAGCGAATTTGGGTCGCCGGCCACCGAGGGATGGTCGGCGCGGCGACCGCGCGGCGCCTGGCGTCCGAAGACTGCGAAATACTCACCGCATCTCGGGCGCAGGTGGACCTTATGGATCAGCGCCAGACCGACAGGTGGGTTGCTGATCACAAGCCGGACGCGATCATTCTCGCCGCCGCGAAAGTGGGCGGTATCCAGGCCAACCAGCTCTTTCCCGCCGAGTTTCTCTTCAACAACCTCATGATCCAGGCCAACGTCGTCTCGGCATCCCACCGGCATGGCGTCTCAAAGCTCCTGATGCTCGGATCGAGCTGCATCTATCCGCGCCTCGCCGCCCAGCCGATCGCCGAGAAGCAGTTGCTCAGCGGGCCTCTCGAGCCCACCAACCAATGGTACGCAATCGCGAAGATCGCCGGCGTGAAGCTCGCCGAGTCATACCGGGCCCAATACGGCTGCGACTTCATCAGCGCGATGCCTACCAATCTCTATGGCCCCGGCGACAACTTCGATCTGGCGACCAGCCACGTCATCCCCGCCCTTATTCGCAAGGCCCATGAGGCCAAAATCGCCGATGCGCCTGAAATGGTGATCTGGGGCAGTGGCGCGGCCCTGCGGGAGTTCCTCCACGTCGCCGATTGCGCCGACGCCCTCATCCACCTGTTGAAGCGCTATTCGGGAGATTCGCCGGTGAACGTGGGGTGCGGCGAGGACCTTACGATCGTGGAACTGGCTCAGCTCATCTGCGCGGTGGTCGGCTATGAGGGCGGGGTGGCCTTCGATGCGTCGAAGCCCGACGGCGCACCACGGAAGGTTCTCAACGTGGAGCGACTGAAATCGATGGGCTGGCGGCCGACCGTCCCTTTGCGCGAAGGGCTGCGGGACACCTACGAACGGTTCCTCGCCAAGGCGAGCTAGTGGGGAGCGGATAGGCGACACCCGCCGACAAGCAGACGTCCCGACTTCCGAGTTGGGTGTGGAGCGCGGCCGTTAGCGTCGCGCCTGTAACCAGACTCTGGGCTTGTCGCGCAACTCGGCGCGCCTCTGCCGATCAGGCTATTCGCACTGGCCGATGGAGCCCTGGGCGCAGTGGCGCACACCGTCGGTCCAGGTTGCGCCGGAAAGGTCTGCGCCGGTCAGGATTGTGTTGGTCAGCGTCGCGCCGGTCAGGTTCGCGTTGGTCAGGTTCGCGTTGCTTAGGTTCGTGCCGGTCAAGTTCGCGTTCATCAAGTTCGAGCCTTGCAGGCTCGCGCGGGTCATGTTCGCGTTGCTCAGGTTCGTGCCGGTCAAGTCCTGAAATTGCAGCCCTTGGCCGACGAAGGACGCGCCGGACAGGTTCGCACCCGTCAGGCCCAATCCCCCCGCCTGCGAACCTGTCAGCTGGGGAAAGGTGCCGGCGTAGGGGTCAGGGTCCTGAGCCGCCGCGGGCGCAGCGCCTAGAGCCAAGGTCGCCAAAAGGACGGCGATCCCGGCGTTCATGGGAAATCGCATGTCATCCCCCCGCTCAGACGAAAGTGATACACCTTGGAGACCCAAGGTCCCAGCCTCGATGGGGCGGGGCTCTGTCGGTCGTGGCGTCGGCCGCAGTACGCAATCAGACAGGATGACCCGCCTCGCCACATTCGCTAGCAGGGCTTGGCGTGAGTTCCGATTCCGCGAAGTCCTGCCGATGCTCTAGCGTCGGCGACGCCATGGGGCGTTCGCGGTGAAGACGGTGAAGGTGCAAGGCGGGCTGGGAAATCAGCTTTTCTGCCTGGCCTTCGCCCATTCGATCGCGACCCTCACCGGCCGCCGGACAGGGCTCGACATCGCTTCTTTCGGCGCCGATCGCTACGGACACGGTTTCGAACTCGCCGAGCTGGTCGAGGCGATCGGGGATTTGGAGGTCGTCCGCCGCCCCCTGCTCGGCCATCGGATCGCCGGCCGCATGATGGCGATGCTGCCTTTCTTGGGCTTCGTCGCCGAAGGCAAGGCGCCCAGCGACCGGCCAGCCCTGGAAGCCCTGGTCGCCAGCGGGGCGTATTTCAGCGGCTACTGGCAGGACGAAGCCTATTTCGCCAACGCGGCGCGGATTCGCGAGCTCTTTGGCGCCTTCCTTGGCCGGCGCGGCGGGCCGCAGGCGAGCCACGACGTCGTCATCCACCACCGCACCTACAAGGAGGAAGTGCGTCCCGAGCGGCGGGGCGCGCCCGGAGCCGACTACGTCGAGCGCGCCCTGGCCCTCATCGAGCGCCGCGGCGGCGCGGCGCGCGACGTGCTGCTGATCTCCGACGATACGGCCCTGGCCATGGAGCGCCTCGGGTCCCTCGCCGCCAGGGTGCAGGCGCCCAGCTCGCCAGGACCATTCGCCGACATGGCGCTGATGATCGGCGCGCGCAGCCTGGTTCTGAGCAACTCCTCCTTCTCCTGGTGGGGAGGGTTCTGCGGCGAGGCGCGGAGCATCGTCTATCCCAAGCCCGCCGGCCTCTTCCACTACCCGGCGCCCGCCCGGAACTTCCTTCTGGCGTGAAGGCGCTCGCCGCACGGCGAGCGGTCAGTAAACCACCACCGAACGAATGCTCTCGCCGGAGTGCATCAGCTCGAAGCCCTTGTTGATCTCCGCCAGCGGCAGGGTGTGGGTGATGAGGGGGTCGAGCTCGATCCTGCCCTCCATGTACCAATCGACGATCTTCGGCACGTCGGTGCGCCCGCGCGCGCCGCCGAAGGCGGTTCCCCGCCACACCCGGCCGGTGACCAGCTGGAAGGGGCGGGTGGCGATCTCCTGGCCGGCGCCGGCGACGCCGATGATGACGCTCTCGCCCCAGCCGCGGTGGCAGCACTCCAGGGCCTGGCGCATGGTCGCGACATTGCCGATGCACTCGAAGGAGAAATCCGCGCCGCCGCCGGTGAGGTCGACCAGGGCTTCGACCACCCGTTCGGCGCCGACATCGGCGGGATCGACGAAGTGGGTCATGCCGAACCCGCGGGCGATGGCGGCGCGCGCCGGGTTGCGATCGACGCCGATGATCTTGTCGGCGCCCGCCATGCGCGCGCCCTGGACGACGTTGAGGCCGATCCCGCCCAGGCCAAACACGACGACGTTGGCGCCCGGCCAGACCTTGGCGGTCCAGATCACCGCCCCGATGCCGGTGGTGACCCCGCAGCCGATGTAGCAGATCTTGTCGAAGGGCGCGTCCGGCCGGACCTTGGCCACGGCGATCTCGGGCAGCACGGTGTGGTTGGCGAAGGTCGAACAGCCCATGTAGTGGGCGAGCGGCTTTCCGCCGATCGAGAACCGGCTCGTCCCGTCGGGCATCACGCCCCTGCCTTGGGTGGCGCGGATCGCGGTGCACAGATTGGTGCGCCGCGAGAGGCAGGATTTACACTGGCGGCACTCGGGCGTGTAGAGCGGGATGACGTGGTCGCCCGGCGCCACACTGGTCACCCCTGGGCCGACTTCCAGGACCACCCCGGCGCCCTCGTGGCCGAGGATCGCCGGGAACAGGCCCTCCGGGTCGCCGCCGGAGCGGGTGAACTCGTCGGTGTGGCAGATGCCGGTCGCCTTGATCTCCACCAGGACCTCGCCGGCCCTGGGTCCTTCCAGATCGACGGTCTCGATGGAGAGCGGCTGGCCGGCGGCCCAGGCGACGGCGGCGCGGGTCTGCATGGGCAGTGTCTCCTAGCAAGGCTTCAGTCGCGAACTAGCCGCTTCGAGCGCCGCCTGCCAAGCCGACCGCACCGCCTCGAGCGTCGTGGGCGGCTGGAGGAGCAGAGGTTCGGCGACGGTGCGAACGAAGGCCTTGTGCTCGAACGAGGTCAGATACTCGACCGGCGACTTGCCATCGACCCGCGCCAGAAGCAGGCCGGGAATCAGGGACGCGGCGCGCGCTTCCAGCACACTGCGCGGCTCCCATTCGACGCGTTCGAGATAGGCGCCCGCGAGGGCGCGGAAGCTCTGCGCCAACCGAGCGATCGCCGCTGGAACGACCAAGCACTTGAGCAGCAGGTGATTGAGGCAGAAGGCGAGGTCGAAGGCCGGGTCGCCGTACCATGCGGTCTCGGCGTCGAGGAAGATCGGACCCTTCGGGCCGACCAGGATGTTCTTGGGGCTGACGTCGCCATGAACCAGCGCCAGGCGCGTCCGCTCGGTGCGGGCGGACAGGGCGCGCAGGACCGCCGCGACCCCGGGCCGACGCTCGGCCGCCGCCAGGAGGTAGGGCTCCAGGCGCAGGGCGAAGAAGATCGCATCGCTAGCGAACCGGACCTCGATGTCGCGTCGCCCTGCGGTCGCGGCATGGATGGCGCCGATCCGGGCGCCGACCAGAGCGGCGGCGGCGACGTCGACCTCGCCGGCGAGGAGCTGGATCTTCCACAGGGGATGATCCGCCGCCTCCAGAAACTCCATGGCGATCAGGCCGCGCTCGGCGTCCAGCCCCAGCGGCCTTGGCGCGGCGTCCGCAACCACCGACCGGGCGGTCTCGAACCAGCGGTATTCGACGCGCACGCGCTCCACCGGCGCGCGCCAGTCGTCGACGACCGCGAGCCGCGCCCGGGCGCGCTTGACGCAGAGGGTCCGCGACGGCGTCTCGACCCGCCAGGCTTCGCAGGAGACGCCGCCGGCCAGGGGGGTCCAAAGGTGGCGCCCGCCGCGATCGGAGAGCCCAAGTCCGGCGACGAAGGCCGCGAGTTCGGCATCGGGCGGGGGTTGCGCCTGCGGCATCGGCGGAGAGAAGCGGCAAGGCCGTCCGCGCGCAAGGGCGCCGCGGGCTTTCGCCCATGACGGAGGCCGCGCAATTGGCTAAGGCGTAGCCATGGCCGATGCTCGCCTCGCGCTCACCACGGGAATGCCGATTCTCTACGGAGGCGACAAGTTCGCCTTCGCACCGGAGCATATCGCGCAAGCCTTCCAGGCCGGCGACCGGCTCCTGGTCGTCGAGGAGAGCGGCGAGCTTCTGCACATTCCCGCCGCCGCCTCGGAGATCGCCGCCTCGGCCGTCGGGCGCGCACGCGAGGCTTTCGCGGCCATGGACCAGGTCGCCGACGAGGCGATCAGCCACTTCTTCGCCGCGTTCGCTTCGCGCCTGGAAGATGCTGACACATGGGCGGCGCTCGCGGCCGCCAACGAGGAGGACCTGGCGTCGGCTTCGGCGCGGAATCGCTCGACCACCCGCCTGACGCTGGACTGGGCGATGCGGGCCGAAGTGATCGCGGGCCTGCGCGTCTGGCGAGACCTCGAGCATACCCGCGGGCGGCTCATCGAACGCGTCGATCACCGCGGATGGTCGGTCGAACAGACGACCGCGGCCGTGGGCGTGGTCGGGTTCGTTTTCGAGGGCCGACCCAACGTGGTCGCCGACGCGGCGGGGGTGCTTCGCGGCGGGAACACCGCCGTGTTGCGGATCGGCGGCGATGCGCTTCGCACCGCTCGGGCCATCATGCGCCACGCCCTGGCGCCGGCTCTGGAGGACGCGGGTCTGCCCCCGGGCGCGGTGTCGCTGGTCGATAGCGCCGAGCACGCCGCGGCGTGGGCGCTGATGGCGGACCATCGGCTCTCCCTGGCGGTGGCGCGCGGTTCGGGCCCGGCGGTGAGCCAGCTGGGCGCCATCGCGCGGCAGGCGGGAACCCCGGTCAGCCTCCATGGGGGGGGCGGCGCCTGGCTCATCGCCGATACGAGCGCGAGCGCCGACCGCTTCGAGGCGGCGGTCGGCGCGTCGCTGGACCGCAAGGCCTGCAACACCATGAACGTGTGTTGCATTGTCGGCGAGCGCGCCGCCGAGCTCGTACCGCTTTTCCTCGCGGCGCTGGAGCGGGCCGGAGCCGCGCGCGGCGGCGGGGTGAGGCTGCACATCGGCGAGGGCGATGAGACATGGCTGCCGCGACGCTGGCTCACCGAGCGGGTCGTGGTTCGCCGCGCCGACGGCGAACATGACGAGCCCCTCGCCGACACCATCGCGGTCCACGATCTGGGCCGGGAATGGGAATGGGAGGAGACGCCGGAAGTCTCGCTGAAGATCGTCGCCGATCTCGACGACGCCATCGCGCTGTTCAACGCGCGTAGTCCGCGTTTCATCGCCTGCCTGATCGCCGAGGACGCGCACGTCCAGGAGCGGTTCTTCCGCGCGGTCGAAGCGCCCTTCGTCGGCGACGGCTTCACCCGCTGGGTCGACGGTCAGTACGCCCTGGAGCGGCCGGAGCTGGGCCTTTCCAACTGGCTGCGCGGACGGCTGTTCGCTCGCGGCGCCGTCCTTTCCGGAGACGGCGTCTTCACCGTCCGCACCCGGATGCGGCAGAACAAGGCGGGGCTGAAACGTTAGCGCACAGTCCGAATGCGGTGAATCGGGCCGTGCCTTCCTTCGTTTTCCCCGTGAAAACGCACGCGCATGCACCCAGCCCGCCAGATCGCCCAAGAAACCCTCGCCCGGAGGGGAGAGGAAGGGGCCCGCGCCGCAGGCGTGGGAAGGTGAGGGGTGACGGTCTTTGACAAATAAGGGCGCTGTAAGCGCAACTGTACGCAGCGCCTTGATGTGTGCTCAAACCCAAGCGGCGCAACCCCTCACCTTCCCATTGCTGCGCAATGGGCCCCTCCCTCTCCCTCATGGAGAGGGTTGCTCGAGACTCCTCTAGCGGCGGGAAACCGCCGCCGCTTGCCCGCGCTTCGCCGCCGTCTCGCGAGCCTGGCGAAGTTCCTTCCAGGCCGGGGCGTATTTCAGAGCCTCGTCGTACCTGGCGAGCGCGGCTCGCCACCTGCCCTCCCGGGCCAGCGCCTCGCCCCACCCCTCCAGCGGATCGGCCCAGTGCGGACTGCGCGCGTGGGCGGCGGCAAGATCGGCCCGTGCGCGTGCAAGCTCGCCGCGCTTCAGTTCCGACAGGCCCCGGTGCAGATAGACCGACGGGAGATCGGGCCCGACCGCGATGCCTTGCGCCCAGACCCGTTCGGCCCCCGCGAGATCTCCCGAGCGCTCGAGGGCGTCGCCATGCACGGCGTAGCAGCGGGACCACGCCCCGGTCCGCTTGAACACCGCCTCCGCCTGCGCCATGCGCCCGGTGAGGCCATAGGCGAGCCCCAGGAAGCACGGAGTGTCGAAATAGGCGGCCTGAAGACTGGGGTTGGCCTGCCACGCCTTCCAGAACGCCTCCAGAGGGGCGACCGCGGCGGCGGGGTCACCGCGATCGAGGGCCGCGTAGCCCGCCAGCAGGAGAGCTTCGGCCCTGGTCGTCGAATCTTCCGGATCGCTGGAGGCCATGTAGCGCGCCGCCGAAGCCGGGTCGTGCATCAGCGCGTAGTTGTCGGCGATCGCCGGGCCATCGATGGATGTTTTCGCCCCGGCCCCGCCGTTGCGCGAGGCGTCGTCCAGGTTCGAGGCGAGCATCAGCGGCAGGTCGAAGGAGGTGGTCGCCGGATTGATCAGAAGACGCAATTCCGGCCGCTTGTCCTTCGGCCCCTTCGCCACCGCGCGCAGCATCGCCTGGCCCTCGCGCCAGCCCGCCTCCTCGCCTTCATCGAGTTCCGCCGCTCCGACGAGGTTTCCCCAGAACTTCCAGTTCGTCGGCTCCAGGGCCATGGCCAGGCGGTACTTCTGCACGGCAAGCGCCTGGTTGTTCAGATTGACGTAGGCGTTGCCCCACACATTGGCCAACTCCGCCCGCTCATGGTCGCTGGCGGCGCGCGCGAGGGCCCCGGGCAGGAAGGCCGCCGCTTCGGCGTCGCGGCCGTTGCTGGTGAGGTAGGTGGCGAACTGGAAGGGTTGGGAGCGACCGTAGACATATTCGGCGGCCTGGGCGGCGAGCTTGTCGAGATCGGCCGCCGGTCCCTGAAAGGTCTTCGCCGGGACGCCGTCGCCGCGCACGGTGAGCGCTACCTCGCCGGTTTCGGCCTGGACGACGTCGCCACCGATATGCACGTCGTGGCCAAACCGGGCGCGCACCAGGCGGTCGATATCGCCGATGGAGACGCCGGTGCCGGGCGCCTCGACCTTGATGTCCGATGACCAGGCGCTGGTGGTGCTCAGCCCCTTTCTGGCCGAGCGCGTCGCGTCCTGGAGCTTCTGCAGCTGGTCGAGCAGGCCGGCGGCCAACACCTCGCCGGTGAGCCCCCGGGCGGCAAAGGCGGCGGGGCCTTTGAAGGCGTCGACGACCACCCTTCTGGAGGTGAGGTCGTCATGCAGCATGACGAGCAGACCCAGGCCGCCCACGGTGGCGGCGAGCGCCAGGAACACCTGCAGGGCGTTCTTCAATCGGTCGGAGAACCGCTTGCGCTTCGCCGCCTGGGTCGCCAGGCGATTGTCCTCCTCGAAGTGTTCGATCTGCAGGGCGATCAGCCGGGAGTGCCGATCCAGATAGTCGCCGGCCTTGCGCGCGAGTTCGGGATCACGGCGGGCCTCATCCATGGCGATGGCCGCCGCGAAGGCGTCGGCCCCGGGGGCGGAGGCGGCCCTGGCCTCTTCGCCCTCGCCTCCGGGGACGTCCTCGATCAACCCGCCTTCGGCCATGTCCCGCCCCCAAGCCCCCGGCCCCCTGACATACTTGGTCCACGCCCCGGTGGCCAATCCGGGCGCCGTGGCCATTGGCATTTGCGCGGCCGCAGGGCATTTCTCGAGCGCCGCGAACCTGCGCCGGGGGGCAAGGACCCTGCCTCGATGCGAAACATCCGAACTTCCCGGAAGGGCGAAGAGCGACCCCTGGTCCAAGCTCACGCTGGACGATCTGGTGTTCTTCGCCCCGACGAGGTCGGACCGGTGAGCGGATGAGCCAACTCTTTCGGCTCTCAGGCGCGGTCAGGCGGGACGCGGCGATCGACGCCTGGTTCCGCGGCGCGGTGCGACTGGACCGGGCAATCGACGCCTGGCTGGGTGAGCCGGACGACACTCTGCGAGGCGTCGCGCGCACCTGGTTCGAGCGTCTGCGTGGGGCCGGCGGCGACGTCCGCGAGCTCATCCACGACGGCTGCCCCGTCGCGTGCGTCGAGGACGCGCCGTTTGCCTACGTCAATGTCTTCAAGGCCCATGTGAACGTCGGCTTCTTCCACGGCGCGGCGCTCGACGATCCCGCGCGCCTTCTCGAAGGCGCGGGCAAACGCATGCGGCATGTAAAGCTGCGCGCCGCCGGGCCGGTGGACGCCGCGGCGCTGAGCGAACTCATCGCGGCGGCATACCGGGACATCCGGCTGCGCCTCGGATCCGAAGGAGATTGAACCATGTACGTCGCCGGCCTGGTGATCCCCGTGCCCGAGGAAAAGATCGAGGCCTATCGCCGGTGGGCCGAGAACGGAGCGAAGTTCTTCAAGGACTATGGCTGTCTGGAGATTGTCGAGTGTTGGGAGGATTTTGTTCCCGACGGCAAGCAGACCGACTTCCGCCGCGCGGTCGCCGCGAGGGATGGCGAGAAGATCGTCTTCACCTGGCAAGTCTGGCCCGACAAGGCGAGCTTCCGGGCCGCCGAGGAGAAGATGCACCAGGACGAGCGCATGGATACCGCCGGGGAGCCGCCGTTCGACGCCAAGCGCCTCATCCTCGGCTGCTTCGAGCCGATCGTTTCGATGGGCAGGGATTGATCTGCGCCAAGCTCAACGAGCGAGGCGGCTGACGCCAGCACGCGGCGTCGAAGGCGCGTCGATCAGAAGGCGCGCTTCAGGGTCTCGACGAGGTCGGTTCGCTCCCAGGAGAAGCCCCCGTCGCTCTCGGCCTCGCGGCCAAAATGGCCATAGGCGGCGGTGCGGGCGTAGATCGGCCGGTTGAGCTTCAGGTGCTCGCGGATCGCCCGCGGGGTGGCCCCGTCGATCATCTGCGGCAGGAGGACCTCCAGCTTCGCCGGATCGACGTTCTGGCCGCCATGCAGGTCGACATAGAAGCTCAGTGGATGGGAAACCCCGATCGCGTAGCCGATCTGGATGGTGCATTTCTCCGCGAGGCCGGCGGCGACGACGTTCTTGGCCAGGTACCGACAGGCATAGGCGCCGGAACGGTCGACCTTGGTCGGGTCCTTGCCGGAAAATGCGCCCCCGCCGTGGGGCGCCGCGCCGCCATAGGTGTCGACGATGATCTTGCGCCCGGTGAGGCCGCAATCGCCGTCGGGCCCGCCGGTGACGAAATTGCCGGTTGGGTTGATATGCCATTCGGTCGCCTCGTCGACGAAGCCGTCCGGCAGTACGCGAAGGATGTAGGGGCGCACGATCTCCGATATGTCGCCCGGCGAGAGGCCGTCGCGGTGCTGGGTCGAAAGGACGATCGAGGCCGCGCGCACCGGCTTGCCGTTCTCGTAGACAAGGGTGACCTGGCTCTTGGCGTCCGGCTCCAGGCCGATGGAGCTGTCGGCGTGCCGCGCCTTTGCCAGGGCCTTGAGGATGTTGTGCGAATACTGGAGGGTGGCCGGCATGAGTTCGGGCGTCTCGGTGGTGGCGTAGCCGAACATGATGCCCTGATCGCCCGCGCCCTCGTCCTTGTTGCCGGCGGCGTCGACGCCCTTGGCGATGTCGCCCGACTGCCCGTGCAGGCGGCAGCTGTAGTCGGCGGTCCGCCAATGGAACCCTTCCTGCTCGTAGCCGATGTCCCTGACCGCGGCGCGGACCTTGGCTTCGAGGCCCTCGACCACACCCTCGGGGCCGCGCACTTCGCCGGCCAGGATGATGCAGTTGGTCGTGACCATGGTTTCGCAGGCGACGCGCGCGAAGGGGTCGGCTTCGAGGAAGGCGTCGACCACGGTGTCGGAGATGCGGTCGGCGACCTTGTCGGGATGGCCCTCCGAAACGCTCTCGCTGGTGAACAGATAGCTGGCGCGCGCGGTGTTCATCGTAAGCTGTCGGGACCTTTGTCGGCGGAGGGCGGGGATGGAGGCGCGGTCGAACCTCGCGGCCGGACGGCGCGAAATCGGCGGCGGAAAAACCGCGGCGTGTGTAAAGCGCATTCGGCGGCCCAAGGCTAGGGTCTGGGTGCGTAGAAAACGATCGGCCAACCTCCGGGCGCCGTGGCGACGAAGCGCAGCTCGTGGGGACCTTCGCGATTTTCCCCGACCGCGACACCCACGGCGCGAGCCAGGCGGCGAGCCTCGTCCAGGTCATCGACCTTGATCATCACCCCGGCGAGGTCGCCGTCGCGGTCGGTCCCCGCCAGGGCCAGGCGGTGTCCACCGACCTCGAACTGCGCCCAGCGATCGCCGTCGACGAATTTCGGCTGTGCGCCCAGGAGCGCGCTCCACACGACGACGGCGGCGGCGAGGTCGGGGACCGGCAGGACCGGGCCGAGGTTCTCGATCTGCATCCTTGCTCTCCGGAAAGGTTCGCCGCAGCGGTCGAGGCTCGCCCGGTGCTTGTCAAGGCGCCGGCCTTGGCGGAAAATTCGCTCCCGGCGCGCGACGTCCGCCGGCGCCTTCTGGAGCGGTTGCCGCCATGCGGTTCGCCATCGTCTTGCTGATATCCATCGCCCTCGCCGGCTGCGGGAAGGCGCAGCCCAAAGCTTCGAACCGCCTGATTCTCGGCGCCGTCGCGCCGCGCGATCCCGCGCCGATGGCCCTGAGCCTCGGCGGCGGCGACGTCCAGGGCCGGGTCGCGGAGCGCCACAGCGCCTACGGGGCGAACCTCTCCCCGCCCCTGGCCTGGACGCCGGTGGCCGGGGCCGCGGCCTATGCGCTGGTCGTGGAAGATCCCGACGCGCCAGGACTGCGGCCTTTCGTCCACTGGCTGATCTGGAACGTCCCGGCCGGCGTCTCTGCGCTTGCCGAGGGCGTGGCGGCGGGCGCGGCGCTCCCCGCCGGGGTGATCCAGGGAAGCAATGGCGCGGGCTCGGCGGGCTATTTCGGACCTCGGCCGCCGGCGGGAAGCGGTCTGCATCACTATCACTTCGAGATCTTCGCGCTCGACCGGCCGCTCGCGCTCGCACCGGGCGCCGAGGCGGCGGCCTTCGGCCGGTCCCTTCAGGGCCATGTCCTCGCCAAGGGTGAAACGGTCGCAACCTTCGAGGCGCCGAGGAATTGAATACAAGGCGCCATGAGTGGCGCGGCTGGTCGCGCTTCAGAAGCGGGCGACGCGCCAGAGGGCAAGGCAGATCAGCGGCAGGACCAGTTCGATCGCCATCAGCAAGGTGAAGACGGGATGCGGGGCGCCGACCGTGGCGAGGGAGATGGCGCGGCCGATCCCGCCGGCGAAGAACACCGCGGCGAGGATCGGGACCCAGCGCCGTCGACGGCGCGGGTCGCGAGCCACGGCCAGGGCCGCCAACCCAAAGGCGCCCCAGAACGGCGCGAAGAAGCGAAGCTCGCTATCCATCGTCGCCGGCCAGGGGCCGGTCAGGCGACCGGCCCCGCCGGTGAGGGCCTCGTACCGCGCCTCGGTGAAGCCGGCGGTCGCCGCGGGGCCGAGCAACAGGATCGAAAGGCAGATGGCGATGGCGGCGAGGCCGAGCGCCGCGTGCAGGACGCGCAATGCGAGGATCATCGCTCTCGAGCGCCTGGGATCGCGATGGTCAGAGGACGCGGGAAGGGGTGGGCATGGCGGCGAGGCAGATTGTCATGGGCCGCCTCTCCCAGACAAGGCGCCTGCCGGCGCGGCGGTGTAGAAAGACGCCCGGCGGCGGTTGAAGGGAGCGCGAAAACTCGTGGCGTGGCAAAAGTCCCCACAGGGCCTTGTCGACCTGTTCGCCGAGTGTCTGCCGCAGGACCGGCGGATCGAACAGCGCAGGATGTTCGGCTATCCCGCGGCTTTCACCAACGGCAACATGTTCGCCGGCCTGTTCGGCGACGGGATGTTCGCCCGCCTCTCGCCGAGCGACCGCCAGGCCCTGGAGAGCGAGCACGGCCCCTGCCCCTTCGAGCCGATGCCCGGCCGGCCGATGAAGGACTACGCTCGCGTCCCCGACGCGGTGGTCGCCGACGAGCAGGCCGTCGCCGATCTCATCGAGCGGGCATTCGCCTTCTGCGTCAGCCCGCCGCCAAAGGTGAAGAAGCCAAGGAAGCGAGAAGCAAGACGGTGACCGGCGTGCAAGCTCTGCGTCAGCCGCCGACCCGCGCCGCGAACGCGTGCTGGAAGGCGACAAGTTCGGCGGAGTCGATGTCGGAGACCGCCCAATAGGTCAGGCCGGCGCGGCCCCAGCGCAGCAGGCCGTAGCCGTGGAGGTGGGTCATCGACGGCGCGGCCGGCGCCCTGCCCGGCCAGATGAAGAGGTTGATCACGTGGGCGCGACGCCGGTAGACGAGCGCCGCCACGGTGCGCCCCTCGATGTAGTCGAGACGCCCCCCGGCCAGGGGATAGCCCTGGTCGGCCAGCTCCACCACGGGCGGGGCGAAGTCGATCTTGCCGTTGAACCATGGCTTGACGACGTGCCGGTCGGAGGTCTGCACATCCACGAGGTGCTGCGCCTGCAGGGAACGGATGTGGCCCTCGATGAGCTCTCCAGGCAGGCCCGGCGGCGCGGGCGCGATGATCGCGAACAGGGCGATGCTCGCCGCCAGGGCGGTGATCGAACCGCCAGCGAACCACCAGGCCGGCGCCGGGCGGCGCGGCCGGCCGGCCGTGAGCGGGATGACCCTGGGCGCACCGGCGAGGCTGTCCAGCCGGGCCGTGAGCGAAGCCGGCGCGGTCTCGGCGACGCGCGCGCCGCGGACCTTCGCGCGAAGCTCCCGCAACCCTTCGAGCTTCGCCGAACAGTCGGCGCAGCCGGCGAGGTGCGCCTCCACGGCGGCCGCATGCACCGCATCGAGCTCGCCATCGAGCAGGCCGTGCAGCTGGAGATCCATTTCTTCGCAAGGCGTCATGTCACGGCTCCGGCGCCTTGGTGCTCGAAGGCGCGCCAGGCTTCGCCCAGGGCGGCGCGGGCGCGGGCCAGACGCGACATCACCGAACCGATCGGTGCGCCGGTGATCTCGGCGATCTCGCGATAGCTGAGGTGCTCCATCTCCCGCAGAACCAGAACCTCGCGCAGCCGGGTGGGCAACCGGTCGATCAGGGCGCGCATGCTCAACGCCTCGTCCTTGCGTAGCAGTTCGCTCTCGGGAGTATCGGCGTCCAGATCCGTATAGTCCTGCGCCGCGTCCTCGCCGGCCTCGTCGAATGTCCCCGGCGCCGTCAATGGCGTGGTCGCCTTGAGCCGCCGCTCGCGAAGCCAGTCGTAGAAACGATTGCGAACGATCGTCAGCAGCCAGGCGCGCGCGTCCCCACCCCGAAAGGCGTCGAAGCCGGCCAGGGCGCGGACGAAGGCGTCCTGGACGATGTCCTCGGCCGCATCCGAACCGCGGGTCAGGCGGCGGGCGAGGTTGTAGGCGGCGTCGGCGTGCGGCATCGCGACCTCGCCAAACCGCCGGGCATCGCTCGGGCCGCTCAGGGGACGACGTTCGCCAATCACCGGGCCGCATGATCGGGCCTGCCCTTGGCCGGTGCAAGGCGCCGCGGCGAGGCGATGAGAGGCGTCGGCCGCCGGCGTCTCCCAGACCAATGAAAAGCCGGCGCGGCCGCCCATCCTAGCCCCTGACGACCACCTTGCCGGTCATGCGCGGGTGCAGGCCGCAGTGATAGGGAAATTCGCCGGGCCTGGTGAAGGTGAAGGAATAGGACTCTTCGGTGTCCATGGCGTGGGAATGGAAGGACTTGTCGTCGGCGACGATGTCGTGGGCGTCGTCATCGGCGTTGATCCAGGTGACGGTCGTCCCGACCGGTACAATCAGCGCCCGCGGCGCGAAATCGAAACTCGCGATCCTGACGGTGACCTTCCGTGGCGCCATGGCCGCGTGAGCGGGGCCTCCTGGCGCGACGCAGAGAAGTCCGGCGCCGGCCAGGAGAACCGAGGCCGCCAATATCGCCGTCCAGGGGCGGGAGGGGCTGTATCTGGACGGCTGCGGCCAAGGGTGTTGTTTCATCGGGGAGGCTCCGTGGAAGGGCGAGCGCGGGCGCTAGGCCAGGGTTGAGTCGACGATGGCGAGCGGCGCGCGGCCGCGGACGATCTTGATTTCCCTGACGCCCAGCACGCCGCGCAGCTGGTCGGCGGGGACCTTCAGCGGCCCGGGCGAAGCGCCCGGCGCCCCCGGCGCCGCCTGCGGAAAGGCGGTCGAGCGAGCGGTGTGGAAGGTGATGTTTCCCTCCACCTTCTCGATGACCTGATGGATGTGGCCGTTGAGAACGGTGACCGAGCCGAACCGGCGCAGGTGCGCCAGGGCGGGGGCGGCGTCGGAGGTGCCCCAGCCCCATGGCTCGTAGACGTCGAAAAGGGGCATGTGGGCCATGACGACGATGGGCGTGCTCGCCGAGAGATGCGCCACATCGTCGCCGATCCAGGCGATCTGCTCGGCGCCCAGAAAGCCTTCGCCGGAGGGGCGCAGATTGACGACATTGACCAGGGCGATGAAGTGGACGCCGGCGTGGTCGAAGCTGTACCAGCCCGTCCCCCTGGTTCCCTTGCCGTAGCGGCTGAGGAACACCTTGCCATTGGCGTCATCGAGGGTGTCGTGCTCGCCCGGCACGCGGAAGATGGGCAGGCCCATTTCGCCCAGAAGCTGGTCGGCGGTGTCGAACTCCGCGTCCTTCGACAGATGGGTGATGTCGCCGGTATGGATGACGAAGGCCGGGCGCGCCGGCAGCGCCTTGATGCGGGCGATGGCGGCCCGCGTCGTGCCGATGGCGTCGGGATGGGCGGCCTTGTCGAAGCCGACGTGGGTGTCGCTGATCTGGGCGAAGCTCAGCGCGCCGGCGGGCCTGGTCGCCGCCTGCGCATCGCCGATCAGCACCGACTGGGCGAGGCCGCCGCTGATCGTCCACAGGACGCCCGTGCCGGCCCAGGCCATGCACTTCATCAGACCGCGCCGGCCGATGGCGCTGTCGGACGTGCGGTCGTCGTCTGAACGTGAAGTCATGGGGACCTTCGAAGATTTTGGATGCGCTGTCGGTCCAGACGTGCGGGCCAACGGTTTTATTCCCGAGGGGCTGATCTTCTTTTGCGCGCGGCCCTCGCCGGCCCGGAATAAACCGGCGGCCCCGATCGTCCTTCTCCGGGTGCGGGCGGCGCCTCGAGTGCGCGGCGCGGGCGCGCGCGAGGAGACCTCATGGAGAGTCCGACGACGGCGCCGGCCAGGGCGGCGGGGTGATGCTTCAGCGAGCCGGTTCGACCAGGCTTCGATCTGGCTTCACTGGCTGAGCCTGGCGCTGCTCGCCGGGATGTTCGCCTCGGCGTGGGCGCGCGGCGCCGCCAGCGGGGACGGGGCCGTGAGCCTGCTCGCCATCCACCGGTCGCTGGGGGTGACGATCGTCGCGGTCACCGCCGCCCGTCTCGTCTGGCGCGCGCGCTTTGCCTCGACCCCTGAGCTCCCCAAGGAGACGCCGAAGCTGCAGCGCCTGATCGCCAGGGCGGTCGAGTACGGCCTCTACGGCCTCCTGATCGCCCAGCCCCTGGCGGGCCTTGCGGACACCCTCTTTCGGGGCCGGCCGTTCCAGCTCTTCGTCTGGCGCGCGCCGGCGCTTTTCGCGCGCGACAAGCTGCTCGCCCATTCATTCAACAGGATCCATGAACTCATGGCCTTCATCCTGCTGATGCTGATCGCGGCGCATACCGTGGCGGCGCTCTTTCACCGGTACGTTCGAAGGGACGAGGTGCTGCAGTCGATTCTGCCGTGGACCAGGCGCAGCCGCGCCGTTTCATGACCCTCCGCGCCATTGGCGATCGTCAGCACCTTGCGCACCTCTTCGAGCGGCACGGCGAGCTTTTCGTCCAGATCCTCGAATGTTCTGGTGGCCGGCGAGTAGCTTTTACGCTACAGCTACGCGGTGATTGAGCTCCTGCGTTACCAAGGCGGCGACGGCCAGGAGCCTTTCACCGAATGGCTCAACGCCTTGCGAGACAAGACGGCGCAAGCCCGAATTCGGATTCGCTTGCGGCGAGTCGAGGTGGGTAACTTCGGGGACGCCCAACCGGTTGGCGAAGGGGTGAGTGAATTGCGCATCCACGTCGGCGCCGGACACCGCGTCTATTTCGGTAGGCATGGCCAGGCTGTCGTCGTTCTTCTCTGCGGCGGCGACAAGGGTAGCCAAGCGGCGGACATCAAGCGGGCAAAAACGATTTGGTCGGAGTGGAAACTGAGGCAACGATGAACAAGCTGAAGGGCGCCGTTTCGCATCACGAGCGTGAGGTGGCCGAACTTCTTGGCGACCGCGAACTGGCGGTCGAATATCTCAAGGCCGCGATGGAATCCCTGGACGACCCGGCTGATCGGGCGGCGGGCCTGCTCGCCCTGCGCGCGGTGGCGGAAGCCCATGGCGGCCTTGGCGCTGTTGCGAGCGAGGCCAATATCAGCCGCGAGTCGCTCTATCGGGCTCTCTCGGCGAAGGGGAATCCGACCCTGAAGACCTTGGTGGCCGTGCTGAGGACCGTCGGCCTGCGGCTATCGGTTGAGTCCCGAGACGCTGCTCCGGCGCCAACCTGACGCTTCCGCGGCGGGGGCCCTCGGTAGTCGAGGCGAGCGCCGCTTTCGTCCTCGACCGACAATCCATTTCTGACGCTGTCATCGCAGACAATCTCCACGGTAGAAGACAGCGAAGCGAAGTCGTCAGGGCTCAGGACTCGTCGCAGGAAATCAACCAATTCAGACCTCAAGCCCACCCGTATCGACCAGTGACCATGGACCGCGCAAAGTCAGCGATCGTGCATCAAAAGCGGTCCCATGACCCGCCATTGGGCATCAAAGGGTCTCAGGTAGCCGAGAGTTCACTCGTCGCTTGATAGAGGCAATTCAATCGACGTTCTCAGCTATCCAGGAAACTCCGCAGCTTCCGCGACCGGCTGGGGTGCTTAAGTTTCCGCAACGCCTTGGCCTCGATCTGGCGGATGCGTTCGCGGGTGACACTGAACTGCTGGCCGACCTCCTCGAGGGTGTGGTCGGTGTTCATGCCGATGCCGAAGCGCATCCGCAGCACTCGCTCCTCGCGCGGGGTGAGGGAGGCGAGGACCCGGGTGGTGGTCTCGCGCAGGTTGGACTGGATCGCCGCGTCTATCGGCAGGACCACGTTCGCATCCGGGATGAAGTCGCCCAGGTGGCTGTCCTCCTCGTCGCCGATCGGCGTCTCCAGGCTGATCGGCTCCTTGGCGATCTTCAGCACCTTGCGCACCTTCTCCAGCGGCATGGCCAGCTTCTCGGCCAGCTCCTCCGGCGTCGGTTCGCGGCCGATCTCGTGCAGCATCTGGCGGCTGGTGCGGACGATCTTGTTGATCGTCTCGATCATGTGCACCGGGATGCGGATGGTGCGCGCCTGGTCGGCGATCGAGCGGGTGATCGCCTGGCGGATCCACCAGGTGGCGTAGGTGGAGAACTTGTAGCCGCGGCGGTACTCGAACTTGTCCACCGCCTTCATCAGCCCGATGTTGCCCTCCTGGATCAGGTCGAGGAACTGCAGGCCGCGGTTGGTGTATTTCTTGGCGATCGAGATCACCAGGCGCAGGTTCGCCTCGACCATCTCCTTCTTGGCCTGCCGCGCCTCGCGCTCGCCCTTCTGCACGGTGTGGACGATCCGCCGGTAGTCGTCGATCGGCACGCCGGATTCGGTGGCGAGGGTGGCGATCTCCTTGCGGATGTCGCTGATCTGGTGGGCGTCGTTCTCGGCGAACTTGGTCCAGCGGATGCCGAGCGCGGTGACCTTCTCGCGCCACGCCGGGTCCATCTCCGAACCCATGTAGGCCTTGACGAACTCGGCGCGGGAAATGCCGTAGCTGTCGGCCAGGCGCAGCAGCCGGCCCTCCAGCCCCATCAGCCGCTTGTTGATGGCGTAGAGCTGCTCGACCAGGGCCTCGATCCGGTTGTTGTTGAGCTTCAGGGTCTTGAGGTGCTGGACGATGGTGGTGGTCGCCGCGTCGTAGGCCTTGCGGTCGCCCTCGGTGAGGTCGCCGCCCTGGAGGCGATGGTCGACCAGCCGCTCCTGGAGCCGGCGGAAGGCCTCGAACTCGCCGGCGATGGCGTCGAGAGTCGCCATCACCCCTTCGCGCAGCTCGCCTTCCATGGCGCTGATCGTCGGACCGGCGCCATCGTCGAAATCATCGTCGTCCACCACCCCGGGCGGCGGGGCGTTGGGGTCGGCCTCCTCGTCCTCGCTCTGGACGGCGACCTCCGCGTCGTGCGCTTCCCCGGCCACCGCGGCGTCGGAGAGGGCCTGGGCGACCTGGCCGCCGTAGGTCTGCTCCAGATCGATCACCTCGCGCAGCAGGATGCGCCCAAGGCTCAGCTCCTCGCGCCAGACCATGATCGCCTCGAAGGTCAGGGCGCTTTCGCACAGGCCGCGGATCATGGTGTCGCGCCCGGCCTCGATGCGCTTGGCGATGGCGATCTCGCCCTCGCGCGAGAGCAGCTCTACCGAGCCCATCTCGCGCAGGTACATCCGCACCGGATCGTCGGTGCGGTCGAAATTGCTCTGCTTGTCCGCGGCCTCGGCGACGGCTGTTTCCTCGCGGACGACCACCTCGCCGCCCTCGGCGGCTTCCTCCTCGGCCTCCACGACGTTGACGCCCATTTCCGAGAGCATCGCCAAGGTGTCCTCGATCGCCTCGGAGGTGACCTCCTCCGAAGGCAGGACCTTGTTCAGCTCGTCCATGGTGACGTAGCCACGGGCCTTGGCCTGCTTGATGAATTTCTTGACCCCCGCGTCGGTGAGATCCAGCAGCGGGCCGTCGGTGACGGGAGGCGCTTCGACTTCCGGGGACTCGGCGGTGGCGGTGGTTGTGCTCATGGGTCTCTCCGGCGGCGACGCCGTCCGTTGCCGGACCCGCCGCGAAAATCGTTGTTCCGAGGGCCTGGCCCCGCAATGAAGTGGAGACTCAAACCGGTTCCTCCGGCGCCCAAATCGTCTCCGCCTCGACCGCCCGCCGCAGTGCGTCGCGCTCGGCCTTCAACGCCATGAACGCAGCCGCGCCGTCGCCCGGCGCCAAACCGAGCTTGGCGACCTCCAGGGCTTCCTCCAGCGCAGCCAAGCGGTTCAGGACCTCGAAGGCATGCGACCACTGGGACCTGGCGGCGGCGAGGGTGACATCCTCTCTGAGGAAGGGCGCGCGCGAATGCACGGCGGCCCGGTCGATGTCAATCAGCAGCGCGCTAAATCCGCTTTCCGCGAGATGGCGATGGAGGGCTTCGCTGTCAAGGCGATCGGCCTCGAGCCGCAGGCGGATGATTTCCTTGGCCAAGCCGGCAAGAGCCGGGTCGCCCAGGCCGCGCGCCTCCAGGGTCTCGAGGTGGTCGTCGAGGACCTGGGGATCGGCGAGGGCCTGTTTGGCCAGGGCGGCGGCGATCGGCTTTATCGAGCGCGAGAGGCGTTTCGCCGCGGCCTTTCCCTCGACCGTGGGGAAGGTTGGGGGCGCGATGAAGGCCGCTCCGCCCCTGCGCCCCGCGCCCGGCGCCCACCGGGCCTGGGGCTGCGCCGGCGCGAAGAGCTGGTCGAAGCGCGCGAGGAGGGCGGCGCCATAGGCCCCCGAGAGCTCGGCGTCGACAATCGATCGGGCGGCGGCGCGCAGCCGCTGCTTCAGGGCCGCCCTGCGCTCGGGGGTGTCGAGGGGCTCGGCGCCTCTCTCCTTGAGGAACAGGGCCTCGACGAAGGGGGTGGTGGCGGCGAGCTGGGTCTTCAGGGCGCCGGCCCCCTGCTCGCGCAGGATATCGTCGGGATCCTTGCCGCCGGTCACCGGAGCGAAGCGGAAGCTGCGATTGGCCTTCAAGAGTGGCAGGGCGCGGTCGATGGCGCGCGCCGCCGCCTGCATCCCCGCCCGGTCGGCGTCGAAACACAGGGTCGGCTCGGGATGCAGACGCCAGAGGATTTCCATCTGGGTTTCGGTGAGCGCGGTTCCCATCGGGGCCACCGCCGCCAGCGACGCCCGCTGGCAGGCGATCACGTCCATATAGCCTTCGACGACGATGAGCGCGGCGCCGTCGCCGCCGGCGTGGAGCAGCCGCCGCGCGTCGGCCAGGCCATAGAGCAGGCGCCCCTTGTCGAACAGGGCGGTGTCCGGACCGTTGAGATATTTGGCCCGCGCCTTGGGGTCCATGGCGCGGCCGCCGAAGGAGACCACGCGCCCGCGCGCATCGGTGATCGGAAAGACGATCCGATCGCGGAACCGATCGAAGGCGCCGCGTCCGTCCTCGGGCAGGACCAGCACGCCGGCGTCCAGCAGTTCGGGCGGCCGGGCGCCCTTGGCGATGAGATAGTCCTTGAGCGCATCGGGCCCAGCGGGCGCGTAGCCCAGGCGAAAGCGGGCCCACTCAGCTTGCGGCAATCCCCGCCCGGCGAGGTATTCGCGCGCCGCGGCGCCCGGCGGCCGGCGCAGGCTCGCCTCGAACCAGGCGGTGGCGATCTCCAGCCAATCGGCCAGACTCGCCCGCTTCTTCTCCTGGGCCGCGGCCTCGGGATCGGGCTCGGGGAGGGGCACGCCCGCTTCCCCCGCCAGCCTCTCCACCGCCTCGACGAACGACAGCCGCTCGGTCTCCTGAAGGAAGCTGATCAGATCGCCGCTCTTGCCGCTGGAGAAGTCATGGAAAAAGCCCTTGTCGTCGTTGACGAAGAACGACGGCGTGCGCTCCTTGGTGAAAGGCGAGAGGCCGACGTATTCCCGCCCTTGCCGGCGCAGCTTGACGCTCTTGCCGATCACATCGGAAAGTCGCAGCCGGGATTTGATTTCGTCGAGGAATCGATCGTCGAAGCGCACGGGGGCGATGATAGCGCGTCGGTGGGACCGAGTCGCCCTTCTCCCCTTGCGGGAGAAGGTGGCGCGCAGCGCCGGATGAGGGGTCGCGCCGGAGATTGCCGAGCGGCGTCGACAACTAGCTTGAAGCAACCATCGACCCCTCATCCGACCCGCAAGAGCGGGCCACCTTCTCCCGCAAGGGGAGAAGGAAAGCGAGGGTGGCGGCAAACCGCAGACGAATCGCCGCGACGATCCGCAAGGCCGGCGCGCGGCTCGGCTCGGGCGCGACCGGACGCCCCGGCAGGGTGGCCGGAACCTATGAGCGGGTGCTCTCGCCGCTCCCCTGGATTGTCGTCTTCACCCTCGCTTCCCGGCCAGAAGGCGCGGAGGACGTCGTCATCCTGAGCATCGTCCACGGCGCCCGCGACTGGCCGGGAACGTAAGGAAACCGGCGTTCGGCGTTCGACACGAAGCCCACGAAGATCGCGAAGACCGCAAAGTCAGCGCACCAACCGTTCGAGTCATCCCGCGACAATCAGACACCTGTGGTATCATCTCGACGTGGCCCGATCCGAACCAACCAGCTCCGAGCCGCCCACCGACGACGCCGCCTATGTCGCGGCCGTCGACGCGGGCAAAACGTCCCTCGATCTGGGCCGCGGCATTCCCTGGGAAACCGTGCGCCGGTGGCTCCTTTCGTGGGGAACCGACAAGGAGCTGCCCCCACCGAAGTGTCCATAGTCTTTTCGCCCGAGGCCCTCGCGGACCTTGTGGCGATCCGGACCTTTACCGGCGACCGCAATCCGCCCGCCGCTTCGCGCATTGCGGTACAGATTGTCGCCGCGTGTGATCGACTGGAATACCTGCCTGAGCGTGGGAGGCCCGGCGCTGTCCCTGGAACGCGGGAAATCACGACCCTCTGGCCGTACGTGATCGTCTATCGAATCGCGGCGAACGAGGTTGAGATCATTCGTATCTGGCATGGAGCGCAGGATCGTTGAGGTAACGCGCCTGAACACGGGTGGCGCCGTGAGTGGGCGAAGGAGTTGTCCGTCACGGCGCGCACGGACGCCGGAGGCCACGGCGGTGACGGCGAGGTTGGGAGTGTAGTCCGCACGCTGGAAATAGGTCGTCTGGCGCGGATCGGCGCCCTTGGCTAAATTGGCGGCGCGCCCGGGGGGACCACGAGACGCGCCATCCTCGCGATGGTTGGAGGTCTCCGCCAGATCGCGGAGGGCATATGTTCTCTATTGGTTCTTGGTTTCTCAAGCGCTATCGCAAGGCCGCTGTCGCAGCGCGTGGAAAGTCGTGCGTGTCCCTGGTTTCGCGTTCTTGGATTGCATCTTGTTTGTCGTTGACGATCCTTTTTGCGGGCGGTTTGTTCAGCGCTGCAAACGCTACGTGGTTTGATTCCGCGACAGGGCAACCTGTGCACGTGACGCCGCGAGGTCAACAAGGAGGGGACAACAATCACGCTACCATCCACGACGAAGATGGACACGCGCGAGATTTATATTGGGATAAGCAGTGTAATACGTGGAGAGATTCACGGAATGGCGACGAAGTGCACGTGACGCCGCGAGGTCAACAAGGAGGGGACAACAATCACGCTACCATCCACGACGAAGATGGACACGCGCGAGACTTATATTGGGGCCCCTGTCCGCCGCCGGTCCCAGCGCCGACCCCGTCCAACGACTCCCATTCGAGCACACCTGCCACTCCTGCTCTCAAGGGCAGCTGCCTCGGCGGGGCGGTGCTGGTCGAGATCAACGCCGCGCGGACCGATCCTGCGGGCTACGCCAAGACCCTGCGAGGGCGCGCCCAGACCGCCGCCACGGCCGAGGCCATC
>Ga0208849_1000372_pt1 | contig 42611 bp, 41 predicted proteins | sample NGESurdeep072012_10_FD_184470 | JGI IMG/M metagenome (GOLD analysis project Ga0208849, IMG submission 184470) | Arctic peat soil microbial communities from Barrow, Alaska - NGEE Surface sample 53-3 deep-072012 (SPAdes) | ecosystem: Environmental > Terrestrial > Soil > Wetlands > Peat ... | reverse complement strand
CATTGAGAGTAGGCTCCTTCCTCCCCAGGAGCCTTAGTCCTCAAACCAAGACTACCGGGTCGAGCGAGCCTTCTCTCTTATCCAATCAATCCTTCGCCGACTTTGCGAAGGGTGGGACGCCATGAAGCGGGCAGTGCCCTGTCCTTTGTAAAACTAACTCGGCAACAGAAACTGGATCTCGCTGTTTCTTGCCAGCATCGTCCGCATTTTGTTGGAACCACTTACGCGGAGGGTGCCCCATCCTTGCGCGGTTTTCGCCAGGGTGGGACGCCATGAAGCGGGCAGTGCCCCGTTCTTTGTAAAACTAACTCGGATGACAGAAACTCAGATCTCGGCGCGATTTTGCACCCTCTTTTTTTGTGACGCATGCGAAGTCAAAATCTCATGCTCTAATTCAACCCTGGAGCTGCCATCGCCAGCGGCGCTTTTTGCTTCGCAATGTCAATCAGGAAATGGCCTCCTTGCAGCTTGTCGGAATTCTTGCTTTCGCCCGTAGCCGGCACCGTCCATAGGGCTCCGACATCAACCTTCGGATTGCTTGCAACTTTGGTTGGCTGACGGCGTTGCTTGTCAACGTAAGCCTTGATCACCTGCGTGGCCAACCGCGCCGCGAGTTTGCCGTGCTCCCCGCCTTCGAACAGTACGCACACAATGATGTCCGGATTGCGTCTTGGAGTGAATCCCACGAACCAGCCATTCTGATTGAGAGCTTCGTTGTTCTCATGCTTCGCGCGTGTAGCGAGTGAAACAATTTGCGCGGACCCGGTCTTTCCGGCGATATCAATCCCAGGGATATGTGCCGACGGAGCCGTACCCTCTGGCAGCAGCACTCGCCCCATTGCGTCGGTGATCAGGTTCCATCCACCAGAATCTATCGGAATGTTCTTCACCTCCGCGGAGTGCGTTACTGGCAGATAATCGGCCGGGAGATCCGTTGGGTTTGCTACGTGGGGAACTACCATGCGGCCATCCGTCGAAATCGCGGAGATGGCTCGCATCAATTGCACAGGTGTTGTTGCCACGGCACCCTGGCCTATACCAACCGAAATCGTTTCACCGGCGAACCACTTTTGTTTGAAGTTCCTGATTTTCCATTCTTCGGAAGGCATTACTCCGCTTGCTTCTTGGGGCAGATCGATGCCGGTCTTTTCTCCCAATCCAAGGGCAGTGGCGTATTTTGCGATGCGTTCGATGCCAAGCTTTTCCGCCAGCGTGTAGAAGAAAACGTCGCAGGACTGGTAGATTGCTTTGGTAAGATCAACATCGCCATGGCCAGTTTTTACCCAGCAGCCAAAACGGCGGCCATAAAAGAAAGCGCCTCCGGTGCAGTGGACCTTAAGGGCTTGGGCAATCCCCTCCTGCCACCCTGCCATTGACATAATGATCTTGAATGTCGAGCCGGGCGCGAGTTGCGCTTGAATCGCCTTATTCAGAAGAGGTTTGTCAGGGTCGTTGACCAGCTTATTCCAGTCATCGCGCCTGATTCTTACCGCAAAATCATTGGGATCGAAAGTTGGACGGCTTACCATGGCGAGAATTTCACCGTTCTTGGGATCCATCGCGACAATGGCCCCATTCTTACCTTCTATGGCCTCTTCAGCAGCAATCTGAACATCAATGTCCACCGTGAGCTTTAACGGTTTGCCGGCCACGGCCGGTATCTCGGCCAATTGGCTCATCTCCTTGCCGTGACTGTTCACGACCACCTGTCGCGAGCCATTCTTGCCCATCAGAATTTGGTTGTACTGAAGTTCCACGCCTGACTTTCCGACAACGTCGCCGGGATTGTAAAACTCCCACTCGGGCTGGTTGAGCATGTCCTCGCTGACTTCGCCGACGTAGCCGAGCAGATGGGCCATGAAACCATTTCGCGGATATAAACGGCGATGCGCCATGATGGTATCGAGCTCGGGGAGTTCATTCTTATGAGCTTCGATGAAGGCGAGTTCGTCAGGGGTGATGTCATCTTTCAGATAAATGGGTTGATATTGCGGCACACCCGCAAAATGCCTGATGCGTTCGCGAACCTCTTTGGGGTCCATATGAAGACCTTGCCCAATGAGGTCAGCGTCAACGTTGAGATCACGCGATGAATCCCGCAATAGCAAAGCTGTAAATGAAGGATAGTTGTCAACGATGGTGCGTCCTTCGCGATCGAGGATTCGGCCGCGGGGCGCGAGAATCGGCACATTGCGCACACGATTTTTTTTCGCAAGTGACGAATACGAATCGCTCTGCATCACTTGGAGATGCCACAGTCGGTATGCCAGCAGCAGAAAGATCGCCAGCAGAATATATTGCACGGCGGTGAGGCGGAAGGGCGAAACTTTTTCGTCGCGGCCGAACATTTGATCGCAGCGGCTCTCCGCGTTGCTCTTGAAAGCAACGGACGCACGCTGAGTTATCCTTTCGGGAAGTTACTCTATTGTAACGCGGTGGGTTCCTGGATGCATGACTGCGAATGATCCGCGGAAGCACGAAAGTACCAGCTTTTCTGGGAGGGACGCTGCATACGAAGGAATAGGTCCTTCAACTTGGTTCTTCTTCGCTAGCGAAGAAGAACAGGCGCTCAGGACGACAAATGTTTAATTGTTTATGTCGCTTAACGTCTATTCGTTTGTCATGCTGAGCTTTATTTTATTGTCATGCTGAGCCTGAGCTTCCGCTCGCGGAAGCTCAGATAGTCGAAGCACCCCTATTCCCGCCAGAAGGTTTCATCCAGGGGTACCACTCTTTGCTTAAATCCACCCAGTGGGGATTCGTGGATTTGATTAATACGATTTTCTTGCTGCGCCGCCAGCCCTTTAATTGTTTCTCGCGGTCAATTGCGTTGAGTACATCGTCGAAGGATTCCCAATACAGAAGGCGGTGGACCTCGTACCTTTTGGTGAAGCCTTCGATTTTGTGAAATTTGTGTTCAAACACCCGTTTGTGAAGATTTCCGGTTACTCCGCCGTAGAGGGTGCCGGAGAGGCTTCCCAGGATGTAGGTGCAGTAGCTGCGATGATCGTCAACCCAGAGCATGGCGGATATAGGGATCCTTCGACTTGGTTCTTCCTCGCCAGCGAGTGAAGAACAGGCGCTCAGGAAGACAAATATAGAGATTATGACGGTGAACATGATGTGACGGATGTCACAAAGATTACGTTCGCTGCTTGAAGCGATCGAGTACTGCAAATAGCGCTACAGCCAGAATCGCGTTGGCGATGGCGGATCGCAGTTCATGCGGCCAGCTCCAGTGCAGGGAGAGTCCCACCAGTCCTCTAGCGACCATGAAGTATACGAATTCGTGAACTACGTAGAAAAACATGGTGACAAGGAAGCGGGAGCCGGCATTTTCAACATCAAGTTTTACGCCGAGCGAAGACGCACCGTAACCAACGACCCCCTTGGCGATGCCGAATAGTCCGATGGGATTGTGGGTGAGCGAATCCTGCACGATTCCGATCAGGGAGCCGGTGATCAGTCCAGCGACCGGGCTGCGGCGGGCGACAGCAAAAAAAATCACCACCAGCAAAGGCAAATCGAAAATTGCGAAGAACGGAAAACGCAACGGAACGAATGCCTGGAAAAATATCGCGATCAATGGCACGGCGATGGTGACCGGCAGGCTAAACCGGTAAACCTCGATTTGCTCTTTCGATGTGTAAGTGATGGGCACGCTATTGTGGCTGGTCCTGCTGCGTCGCCGGTGCGGTCTGTGGCTCGGGATGAACGATAGGCGGCTTGCTGGACGGAGAAATCTTCTTTTGGGCTGCGGCGGTTCCCGTTGCAGATTTTACAACCGAAAAAGTATCCGGCGCCGTTTCTTCCGGCAAAGGCGACTTTGCGGGAGCAAGATTTTTTCCGGCATTGTTGGCTGCCGGGTTTGAGACTCCCGGAACCGAGGCAGCCGCGGCAGGCTTCTCCAGTATCGTCGTTTGTTTTGGAGCTTCTTGAGCAGACGGCGGAGCGACGGTCGCCGGAATCACTGAAGGCTGATCTTTCGTGTCCTTGCCGTCAACGGTTGGCGGCTTATCGGGCACGGAGGGCAGCCGTTGCGCGAGAATATCTACCGCGCGAGAATTTGTGCCGGCGACATCGGGTTCTCGTTCTTCTTTCTGAGTGATCACGAGCACCTCTTCCAGCCTTCCCAAATCGGCGGCTGGTTTTATCTTGATTGAAAGGAAAGATTCCGGTCCGTGTACAGCCGTTTCCACGGTTCCGACTAGCAGGCCTTTCGGAAAGATTCCATCTCCTCCGCTGGTGAGCACTTTTTCTCCCGGCTGCACCTGCTCGTCATTCATAATCTTGTCCAAAATAATTTCGCCGTTCGGTGTCCCTTCCAAAACTCCCTGAAGCCGGGATTGCTCGAGGATGGTACCCACACCGCTGGTTTGATCGTCAATCAATAGCACCTGCGAAGATGACCGAAACACATTCAGAACCTTGCCTACAACGCCATCCGCCGTGATGACGGGCATGTCCTTGCCAATTCCGTCGTTTGCGACCTTGTCTATATAGATGACCCGGGAACGTTCGCTGCCGCTCGAACCGATGACCTGCGCCGCGACCGTGTGCGAAATAAATTGCTCTTTGAAGCCCATCAAGGCTTGCAGGCGGCGGGATTGCTCGGCATCGTTATTCAAACGCACCTGCTCCAACTGCATGCGTTCGATTTGCTGCTTTAACTCACGATTCTCCTGGCGCACGCCGCGCAAGTAAAAGTATTCATGCCAGACATTAACGGTGCCAGATTGAACTCGTACGATGACTTTCTCGAAAGGTGTAATCGCATCTATGGTCCAGACCCGGATGAGCCGGGTAGACCTGTTTTCCTCGCTGCGCTTGACCTGCACGCCCAGTAGAAGGACCTGCGCAAACAGCACCGCCGCGAGGACAGAGACGTTCCGGTAGCGGGTAATCAGGTTTTCCATGGACGAGTTTCAGGTTTCGAGTCTCAAGTCGCGGGAGTGCTCACTAGGTCTTACGGAGTTTGCCTAAGTCCTTTGATGGTAACAAGCGAAACCAGAAACCTGAAACTTGAAACTTTTATTACTCGATTGAAATCTTCCGCAGCAGTTTGAAGTCGCTGAGCATTTTTCCGGTGCCTAGGACTACGCTGCACAGGGGATCGTCGGCAATCGAAACCGGAAGGCCGGTTTCCTCGCGAATGCGCTTATCCAGATTTTTGAGGAGAGCGCCGCCGCCGGTGAGCACGATTCCGCGATCGCTGATGTCTGCGGATAGTTCGGGAGGTGTGCGTTCGAGCGCGACGCGAACTGCATTCATAATCGTGGAAACACATTCGCTGAGGGCTTCGCGGATTTCGCTGTCGTCCACGGTGATGGTTTTGGGAACGCCCTCAATCAGGTTGCGGCCTTTGATTTCCATGGTCAGTGGCTTGTCGAGAGGATACGCGCTTCCGATTTCGATCTTGATTTGCTCCCCGGTGCGCTCGCCGATCAGCAAATTATATTTGCGCTTCAGGTAATTCATGATCGCCTCGTCCATCTGGTTGCCTGCCATACGCACAGAACGCGAATAGACGATACCGCTCAGTGAAATCACCGCAATGTCGGTTGTGCCGCCGCCGATGTCCACGACCATATTTCCGCTGGGTTCGGTGATAGGCAGCCCGGCGCCTATGGCAGCCACCATGGCTTGCTCCACGAGGTACACTTCGCTGGCCTTGGCCCGGTATGCTGAATCCATCACGGCACGTTTTTCCACTTGCGTAATTTCCGATGGAACGCCAATAACGATGCGGGGATGCACCAGCATCTTCCGGTTATGCGCCTTCTGGATGAAGTAGTTCAACATCTTTTCGGTAACTTTGAAGTCGGCGATTACACCATCTTTCATGGGCTTGATGGCGACGATGTTGCCGGGAGTGCGGCCCAGCATTTCCTTGGCTTCTTTGCCGACGGCTTCGACTTCGCCGGTGTTCTTGTTAATGGCAACAATGGAAGGCTCGTTCACGACGATGCCTTTGCCGCGGGCGTACACAAGCGTGTTAGCCGTGCCCAGGTCTATTGCGAGATCGCTGGAGAAAACACTGAACAGCGACCGCAGGTTGTGCATCCGTGTTCCGTTGGAATGAAACCCATTCTGTGACATAAGAGGACTTTCCCTCTGCAATTAACTCGCTTACGAGCCTACTGAATTTCCACTCTCTTCTGTAAGGTGTTAACTCCGCCGGTCGCATTTTGCGCGGTTATCGTAATAATGCTTTCGCCCGGCGCCAACGGAGGCGTGAAGTAATGAAACGCGCCATCCGATCCCACCATGGGAACTTCCCGTCCGTTGACCATGACGCGCGCGCCCACCTCGGTCTTTCCAGTCAATTCGAGGACATGGCCGTGCTGCACAAACGGGTCCAAATTTAAGCTGATGACCTGCTGATCTTTATCTTTTGGAATTATATTGAAACGATTTTTTTCCCCTTCGGCGGACTCGGTCCCATGACTGTCGTATGACTGCACTGCCCAGTAGTATGCGCCTTCTTTCAGCCCAGAGACCATCACATCTGTACTACTAACTTTTTTGTCCATGATGGTTGAGGAAAAATAAGGATTACGCGAAATTTGCAGGCGATATCCGGCGGCATTCGCCATGGGCGTCCATGAAAATTCAATCGGCTTAGGTTCGCCAGAGATGAAGATCGGCATCATGTTCGCCGGCGAAATCGGGGTCGGAGGCCCGATCTCCCTGGATTTCTGAAGCCCCGGCGATTCGTTTTGGAAGCTTACCTTTTCCCAATCGGCCAGCCGTACAACTTCTCCATTGCGAGTAATTTCGCCAGTGCCTTTTTTCAGCAGGATTTCATGCTGATGAGTCTTGGGATCGTTGCTTACTCGGGCAGCACTATCAGGCGCCAATGAGGCGGTGGCGCCGTCCAATATGACTTCGGACTTGGATCCCTGCACATACGTGCCCGTTGCGAGATCAACGGTTCCGGTGCTTACCGCAACCGAAACGGTGGTTTGCTGCCGCTCATTGGCGGAGTTCTCTTCGATCACAATGAGTGAATCCTGTTTCACAGTGTAGTTGGTTCCGTCATTAAAAACGATCTTGGCCATGCCCTCGGAGCCGGTCTGAACCACGTCTCCCTTTTCCAGGGGCAAGTTGTAATCTGCGTTCGACCAGCTGTTGCTACTCCCCTTCTTGACCCTCACGGTGCCATCGAGTGCGGTAAAGTGCGCCTGCTGCGAACTGGTTTCCCCCGATTTATGAGAATTGCCGTTAAAGCCGGCAACTTTTTCGAGAGCGCTACTGGTTAAATTGGTAACCGCCGTTATGCCGGTTTGTGTAAATTGCGGGAATGCAATTCGAATGCTCGCAAACAACACTGCGATCACCGCAACAATGGATAACACCACGCTGCGATACGTGACCGTTTTCCAGGCAATCTGGAGTCCGGGCTTGCGATTTTGGGAAGCCAACGCCAATAAACCCAGCCAAACCTAGAGAATATGGGGTATTGGAAACATTATCACAAGGCAAAGTAGCGGAAATACAGGTAATCAGTTTGGGGCGTTACCTTCGTGTGGTGTCCGAACTAGCAGTCAGCAGTCATCTCAACATTCGGCAGTCAGTCAAAACAGCCTGAGAGCTGAGAACTGAAAACTGACTGCTTTTCAAGAGCGCCTTTCCGCGTATTCCGTCCGAAATTAGGCTTGTCGCATATCACTGGAAGTACCGCCGGCCGCAGGAACGTAGCATTTGAGGGTGTAGTCCATCACCATGCGATCAGCGTTAAAACGCCAGCCTAGAGTGCGAATGGTTCGCTTCATCCGTTTGATCCAACCCCTCGGAAGGCCATCGCGATCCCGCTGATAATAAAGCGGTATCACTTCGTCTTTCAGTACGCGATACAGATCTTCACCGTCACGGCGGTCGTGAATGCTTGTATTGGAGTGGGTTCTTCCCGTCCCAATCGCGAAGCCGTTGAGGCCGTCGTAGGCTTCGGCCCACCATCCGTCGAGGACGGAGAGGTTCAGCCCTCCGTTCAAAACCACTTTCTGGCCACTGGTCCCCGAAGCTTCTAATGGGCGCCGCGGATTATTCAGCCACACGTCTACGCCTTGCACAAAATGGCGGCCGACATTGATGTCGTAATCTTCCACGAAGACGAATTTATCCTCGAAGCGTGAATGCCGCATGAGTTCCGCGATCTGTTGCAACATCCTCTTCCCCGGGTCATCGCGCGGGTGCGCCTTCCCGGCAAAAATAAATTGAACGGGATGCTTGGGATCATTCACCATCGAGGCTAGCCTCTCGATATCCGCAAGCATCAGGTCGGCCCGTTTATAGGTGGCAAAGCGGCGCGCAAATCCGATGGTGAGAGCGTCAGGGCTGAGCACGCGGCTCAGGTGTTGCAGCGTCTCGGGCGATTCCTCTCGGCGCGCTGCCTGTTCGATGGCGCGATGCCGCACGAACTCGATGAGGCGAGACTTTAGATTCAGGTGCGTTTCCCAAAGCTCTCCATCATCCACATCCTCAATTCCTTCCCAGATACGGGCCTCGCTGCCGTGTGTATGCCAGCCAGTTCCCAGATGGCGGTCATACAGACGATACATCTGGGGCGAAAGCCAGGATGGGACGTGAACGCCATTAGTAATGTGTCCGATAGGGACTTCTTCTTCGGTTTTACCCGGGAAAAGTCCCGTCCACATGGCCCGGGAAACTTCTCCATGCAGGGATGACACCGCATTCGCGCGCCGTGCCAGCCTGAGGCCAAGCACCGTCATACAGAATTCCTCGTCGCGATTGCCGGGATATTCGCGCCCCAAGTCCATAAAGCGATCATGGGACAAGCCCAATTGCTCGCGCAGCGGGCCAAGATGCTCTTCAATCAAATCGGAATTGAAACGATCATGACCCGCCGGTACTGGAGTATGCGTTGTGAACACCACTTCACGGGAGACTTTGGGAACGGCCTCGTCGAATCCAAGGCCTTCGTCCTGCATCCGATTGCAAATTGCTTCGAGAACCACGAATACACTGTGGCCTTCATTCAAATGGAGAACGCCTGGCGTAATACCCATCGCCCGCAAGGCCCTGAACCCTCCAACGCCAAGCAGCAACTCCTGCCGGACGCGAATGCGGCCATCGCCCCCATACAAACGGGATGTAAGCTCGCGATCCTCCGGAGCGTTGCCTTCCGTATTCGAATCGAGGAGGAGCAGGTCGCATCGGCCGACTTTCATGCGCCACACTTTTGCTCGGATGAAACCACTGCGCGTATCAATCTGCACAGTTACGGGCGCGCCATTTTTTCCGATGGCCGGTTCCATCGGCAATTGGCTGATATCGGTTTCGATGTAATCTTCCTGCTGCCACCCATTTTGATCGAGATGCTGCCGGAAATAACCCTGGCCATAAAAAAGTCCGATGCCGATGAGCGGAATTCCCAGATCCGATGCGCTCTTGATGTGATCGCCGGCCAGCACGCCCAAGCCGCCCGAGTATTCGGGGATGGACACGTGCAATCCGAACTCAGCCGAAAAATAAGCCACCGGACGCGGCCGCAAAATCCCAGCGTGTCTCGCTCCCCATGTGTGATCGGCTTCGAGATATTCGCGCTGGCGGCGGAACGCGTAATTGATGCGGCTGTGAAGTACTAATTCTCGTGCGCGGCGTTCGATCTGCGACAGCGGAATTTCCGACAGTAGCGCGATGGGATTATGGTCCAAAGCCCGCCAGCGCACCGGATCTAAATCACGGAACAAGCTGCTCGAATCATGGTCCCAAGACCACCAAAGGTTTCGGGCAAGCGTCCAGAGCCTCTCCTGGGCTGGGGCAACAAAACGATCAAGGGTGCGCGCTTCGCTTACAATCGGCGCAACTTGGGCGGCCGCCTCCAGCAACATTCGAACTTCTTCCTGGCTGAAGACCCTGGGCTCGAGTGTTTGAATCACTAAAACACCCTGCAAAACGCCGCGGTCAATGAGAGGTACTCCAAGAAATGACTGATACTCGTCTTCACCAGCTTCAATGAAATATTTAAAACGCGGGTGATTTTTAACTTGTTCCACCGCAACCGGACGCACCTGCTCCGCTACCAATCCCGCAAGGCCTTCGTGCAGTCCCATGCGAAGCGTTCCAACGCACTGCGGGCGAAGACCCAGAGTCGCCGCCAGAACCAGATTGGCACGATCGGGTTCCAGCAAGTATGCCGAGCAAACCTCAGTATTGAAGCGTTTCGCAATCAGGGCGACGACGTTCATAAGCGTTTCCGCGGGCTTACCGCCCTCCGCCGCCAGGTTCGCGATTTCCTCCAGGGTTAGAACGTAACTCTCATCGTTTACGGATGCAGATCGGCTCACGGTATGAGTCCTTGTGATGACATTTGGTTTTTAGGGTGAGCGCCCGCATGCGGCGCATGTTTTATTCTAATGGGTGCCGCAAGCTCTGGTATGCGAATTCGTCAGATTAAGAGGATTCAGAAAAAAAGTTGGGAATTGCCGGGGCGCTTCTCGCTGCGTCGTTTTATCCTTGAGTACGATCAAGAACTTCAGCATGCCATGCCATCTGGATGCTTTCCAGTTTTCCTTCAGTGGACTTTTTAGAATCGTCCTTGAATTCGGGCAACTCGGTTACGTAGCGATGCAAATCGGTAAATCGGACTTCCAGTGGGTTCAGGTCGGGATGTTTTTCTGAGAGAAGGATTCCAATGTCGTCAGCGTCATCCCAGGTAAGGTCCTTCGGCATGCGTTTCTCCTTCGAGGAAACGGGTTTATTATCTCCGAAAAATAGTGTGGAAGCGCAACAATTATTCTTAGATGAGCGGTTCTACTCATGTCATTTACCGCAGAAAACACGGAGGCCGCCGAGCCTCGTGGAAATACATCCCGGCGAACTCGGCGTGCTCATCGGTGAGTAACGCTCTTAGATCTAACCGGTGCTGCACTCTTGGGAACGGTATGGACTTCCGCGTTGGGACCCTGAGCTAATGTTCTTCCGAAACGTAATTACGGTTCCATGCCGGAATTTCGACGACCACTTTGCCGGGCTTGGTGATCGTCGCCTGACATCCTAAGCGTGAATTGAGTTGCAGGTCAGCGGCCATATCGAGGCGGTCGGCTTCGTCGTCATCCATTTCGGAGAGATTGCTCGCGCCCTCTTTGACCCATATGTGGCAAGTGGTGCAGGCATTGTTACCGCCGCAGGCGTGGTCAAGCTTGATGCCGTTGTTCAGGGCTACATCGAGCAGGGATTCCTCTTTGCCGTGGTCTTTATAAGGAAGTTTGCCGTGCTCGAATTGCACGGTTTTGCCTTCCGGAAGGAAGGTCACTTCGACAATATTTTCGCCTAAGGCTTCTTCTGTCATTGTTCCTGCGCCGCTATTTTTCTCTTCTATCATTTTAGGTATGCCTTCAATAAATTTCTTGTTCGGCAATCAGCCGCCTGCGGCTTCTGCTATGCAAGCCAGAAGCTTCGCCATCCCTGCGATCTGAGGTGCTATTTTCGTTCCCAGCGAGTACCGCTCCGCCAGCGTGATTGGATTACTGTGCGTGAGTTTCGCGATGCCGCCTTGATCCTCCCAAACCAAAATCTTCAAAGGAAGATCAATCCCCGCCAGTTGATTGGCTTGCATCAACGCCGTCCCTGCAGCGGGGTTGCCGAAAGCCAGCACGGTTGTTGGACGCAACTGCAAACCGGCTTCGCTCGCGGCCGCTGCGTGATCGAAGACCGCGAACACAGTCATCCTGGCCGATTGAAGCGCGGAATCCAGGCGCTTGAGCGTTTCCGCAAATGAATGTTTGCTTTCGATCGTGATCAGTCCTGTTTCGTTCATTCAAAATCCGCCTTCGCGACTGGATGCGCTGTGCCTATTCCTTCCGCCATGTCGCCCTGGTCCATGGATTTGCCTTTGAGCGCGGTGGTTACGGCGGTGTCCATCATTAATTCGGCGAGGCGCATCGTGCCCTGATTTAATGCGTCTATTGCGGCGCGGATCGCGTGGTAATCGTCTTTGCTTTTGACTTCGTTCAAGGCTTTTTCTTGATCCGCGATTCTTTGCTTTTCAACGCTCGTAAGTTGTCCCCACGCGGGACTGGTTCGGGCTTTCTCCAGCGCGGCGAGAATGGTGTCTGCTTCGTTACGCGCTTCGATTACCTGGCGCTGCTTAAAGTCGTCTTCGGCGTAGTCAAACGATTCGAGGATCATGCCCTCGACTTGTTCGTCGGTGAGGCCGTAGCTCGGCTGAACTTCGATTTCTGATTCCTTTCCGCTCCGCTGTTCGCGCGCGGTTACGTGAAGAATACCGTTCGCATCAATGAGGAATTTCACTTCGATGCGCGCAAGCCCAGCCTGCATAGGAGGTATGCCTTTCAGATCAAACCGAGCCAGCGACCGGCAGTCCTTGGCCAGCTCGCGCTCTCCCTGCAAAACGTGGATGGCGACATTTGCCTGACCGTCAACTTGCGTCGTGTAGTGCTGGGTTGCCGACGCGGGTATCGTGGAGTTGCGCAGAATGATTTTGTCGGTGACGCCGCCGGCAACTTCTATACCCAGCGATAGCGGAGTCACGTCGAGCAGCAGCATGTCCTGCGTAGCTTCCGACCCCCCGGACAAAATGTTCGCTTGCACCGCCGCGCCGAGTGCGACAACCTCGTCGGGATTCAGATCGGTGTGGGGTTTGCGGTGGAATAACTGTTCGACTAGCTCGCGGACTTTAGGAATTCTGGTCGAGCCGCCTACTAAGACCACTTCATCGAGTTGTTCCGGCTTTAATCCGGCATCCTTCAACGCTTGTTTGCACGGGCCGATGGTGCGATCAATTACTGGCCGAATCAATGTCTCAAACTGTTCTCGCGTAATTTCTCGCAGATAACTCTTGCCTCGCGGAAGCTCTATCGCGAGTTTCGTGGAAGGTTGCGACGACAATTCAATCTTGGCTTCGATCACGGCTTTGCGGATCGTGGCGACAACATCGCTATTACGCGAGACATCGAAACCAAGATCGCCTTTGATGTCGGCAATCGCGATTGCGATGAGCAGGTTGTCAATATCATCGCCGCCCAGATGCGTATCGCCGTTGGTGGCAATCACTTCGAAGATTCCATCGTGAAGCTTCAGGATGGATACGTCAAAAGTTCCCCCGCCGAGATCGTAAACCGCAACAATGCCGTTTTGCCTTTTATCCAAACCGTAGGCCAAAGATGCGGCCGTCGGCTCGTTCACCAGACGCAGAACTTCGAGGCCGGCGATGCGTCCCGCGTCTTTAGTGGCCTGGCGTTGCGCATCGTTGAAGTATGCAGGGACCGTTATGACCGCCTGAGTCACAGGCGCGCCGAAGAATCGCTCGGCATTACGCTTGAGTTGCCGAAGGATAAATGCCGAAATTTCAGGCGGGGTGAAAATTTTGTCGCCCAGTTTGATGCGAAGAACTTCGCCCGCTTCGAGATCGTCCGCGAGATGGAATGGAAAGAGCTTCAGTTCATCGCGGACGTCTTCGATGCCGCGTCCCATCAGGCGCTTAATCGAATACACGGACCTCTCGGGGGTTTCAATCAGATATTTTCGCGCGGCGTTGCCGACAACGATCCGATCGTTTTCATCCAGAGCAACAACCGAGGGTACCAGGCTTAAACCGTCTTCTCCCGGGATGACGACAGGACTTCCCCCCTGCATGAACGCTACGAGAGAGTTCGTGGTTCCGAGATCAATGCCGACAACAGTCATTGAGTAATTGTGTAATTTAGTAATTGAGTAATTTGAAAATCGCGCGCGGAAATTGGGGTTCAATTGCCAAATTACTCAATGCTCCAATGCTTCATTTACGTCCCTCACCAGATTGCGGATGTAGGAACGCCGGTTTAGCAAATCCGCCATCTCGTCCCGCACTTTTTTCCGCGCTTCTTCGGAAGAAGTGTCGTCTAGTTTGTCCCATTCAATCCAGTATGTCTTCAACTCATCGGAAAGAGCCTGATATTTTCCTTCGAGCACATCTTTATGACTTTCTAGCTCCTGAATTAGAGAAGGGTCGCTCTCTCCCGATTTTTGGTTCATGCGCAACTCTTCCAATTGCATGTTGAGTTCGAATACTTCTTCAAGCAGGCTTTCGGGAACAATTTGCTTCTTCGTCTGCCCCGAAGCTCGGGCCTTTTCGGTAGCGGCCTTGGACTGTTCTTCGAGTTCAACCCCCTCAAGCCTCAACAAGTATTCGGTGCGCTTGATGGGGTCTTTCAGCGTGCGATAGGCGTCATTCAGTTGCGAACTCTGCTCCAGGCTCCACTCCCGCTCGCGTTCGTCGTGGCGTGCTGACATATCTGGATGCAGCCGCCTGCTCAATTCGTAAAATTCTCTCTGCAAGTTCTCAACATCAATGTTTAGTTTGCGGGGCAGGCCAAAGAAAGCGAAGTAATCAACCGGCAACGGCGGCTGAACCTTGCCACATGCTTTGCAAAAGTGCGCGGCGCGCATGTCACCGCATGACCAGCAGGTCGAGGTGATCTCGGGATTGCCGAGAATGAATATCGCGGATTGTGACGTATCGGTCATTGTTCTATCAGAAGTTTTATCAAAACATTTGTCATCTTGAGCGGAGCATGATCGCTCGCTCGCGAGTGAACATGCGAAGTCGAAAGACCCCTAGTGTGTTTGCATTCCTGCCAGGGATACGGGTTCCTCTCAGGCTGCGCCTGCTCGGAATGACATCCACATTCTTATGATCCGCCGTCACGCCGGCGAGAGCGCCCGCGCCACACAACCGACGCCAGGCAATCAGCTTGAGAAGGATGTGCCGCAGCCGCACGATTTCGACGAGTTTGGGTTCACGAATACGAAGCCCTGCTGCATCAGCGTTTCCTGGTAATCCAGCGTCATGCCGTGGAGGTAGATGAACGACTTTGGATCCACGAAGACTCGGACATCGCCGAATTGAAAGATACGGTCCCGCTCGCGGGGCTGTGTGTCGAAGCGGATGTTATAGCTAAGTCCCGAGCATCCGCCGCCCTGCACTCCGAGACGAAGGCCGCCCTGCTCAGGAGAAATCCCTTCTTTCACAATGGCAGTGCGAATTTTTCCCAGCGCCTTATCCGTCACCAGCACTCCGCCTTTCGGACGTGCCGAGGGCTCGGAGGTTTTGGCCGCGTCGTCAGTCAGCGTTGTCATGTTGGCTCGCTTACTCCTCGCGAACTATTGAACTGTCGCACCCACCGATATCGGCTTCGCTGTCTCCTGCTTCTTCTTCCAGTCGTGAATCGCGGCGCGGATGGCATCTTCCGCCAGCACCGAGCAATGAATCTTTACGGGAGGAAGCGCCAGTTCTTTCACGATTTCCGTGTTCTTAATTTGCAGGGCCTCTTCCACCGTCTTGCCTTTCACCCACTCGGTGGCCAGAGAGGACGATGCAATCGCCGAGCCGCATCCGAAGGTCTTGAACTTGGCTTCTTCGATCACATTGGTTTGCGGATTCACCTTGATCTGTAGCTTCATGACGTCGCCACATTCCGGTGCACCGACCAAACCGGTGCCGACCTCCGAGCTGTTCTTGTCCAACGACCCCACGTTGCGCGGGTTGGAATAATGATCCAGTACTTTATCGCTATATGACATTTTCTCTCCTCAAGAAATCTATCTTCAAAATTCGATTTAGTGCGCTTCCGCCGCCCACTTCACTGATTTAATATCTATGCCTTCTTTCGCCATTTCGTAAAGCGGAGAAAGTTCGCGCAGGCGTGTAACCGTCTCGACTACACGATCGGCAACATAATCAACTTCGGCTTCGGTATTGAATCGTCCTATGCCGAAACGGATTGAACTGTGCGCCAGGTCGTCACCCGTGCCCAGAGCCTTCAATACATAAGATGGCTCAAGCGTCGCGGAGGTGCATGCCGATCCGCTCGAAACCGCGATGTCATTGATTCCCATCAGCAGAGACTCGCCTTCGACATAAGCAAAGCTGATATTCAAATTGCCGGGGAGCCGATGCTCCATGGTTCCGTTGATATAAACCTCGTCCAGGCGTCCCATGATTTTTTCTTTCAGGCGATTGCGCAAACCAGCGAGGTGACACGATTCCTTCGCCATTTCTTCGGAAGCGATCGCGCAAGCCTTGCCTAGTCCGACGATTCCCGCGACGTTCAAAGTTCCAGACCGCATGCCGCGCTCGTGCCCGCCGCCATCAATGATGGCCGAAATTTGCACCCGCGGATTCTTGCGGCGCACATATAGAGCGCCAATGCCCTTAGGTCCATACATCTTGTGCGCGGAAATCGAAAGCAGATCAATGTTCTGCTTGTTCACATCAATGGGAACCTTCCCGACAGCCTGCGTTGCATCGGTGTGGAAGATCACTCCGCGCTCGTGGCAAATCTTTCCAATCTCAGCAATGGGCTGAAGCACGCCAATCTCGTTGCTGGCGGCCATGATGGTTACCAAAATCGTTTTGTCGTCAATCGCCCGCTTGAGATCTTCCAGATCAATGAGCCCGTTTTTTTGCACGGGCATATACGTAACCCGGTAGCCGTACTTTTCGAGGCGCTTGCAAGTGTCGAGCACTGCCTTATGCTCGGTGACCGCGGTGATGATGTGATTTCCCTTTTCGCGGTACATCTCGGCCACGCCTTTGATCGCAAGGTTGTCGCTCTCGGTCGCGCCCGAAGTAAAGATGATTTCCTTCGGAGTCGCGCCGATTAGTTTTGCGATCTGCTCGCGCGCTATGTCTACCCCCTCTTCGGCAGCCCATCCAAACGAGTGATTCCTGCTGGCCGAGTTCCCGAATTTCTCCATGAAGTAGGGAAGCATCGCCTCAAGCACTCTCGGGTCCATTGGCGTGGTAGCGTGATTGTCCATGTACACAGGCAACTTTATGCCATTGGCTTCAGTGCGCTGTTCTTGAAGAGAATCTCTTACGTCAGTGGTCATTAATTTTCTCCGTCTCTGATTGTGTGACCCTCACTGGTGGCTGCGTGCGGCCGAAGTCTGCACATCCTTACCGCAATGACACGTTTACCAGTTCGTTCTTTTCCTTCAGTTCGGTTTGCGGTCTCCCGTCAATTTCTTCCCGCATGTCCGATATAGTGATGCGCCTCAACACCTGCTCGATGCTGTCGTTGACCCGCCGCAGAGGTTCACGAATGGTGCAGCGTTCGCTCTGATCGCACTCACCGCGAACGGTGATGCATGATGTGATAAATAACGGTCCATCAATAGCGCGGATAACTTCGAACGCTGAGATTGTCCGCGCATTTCTCGCGAGTGTATAGCCGCCCTTCGTTCCATGCTGCGATTGCAAAAGTCCGGCCTTGACCAGCCGCTGCAAAATTTTCGCCAATGCTTCCACGGGAATTCCATATGAGTCGGCAACGTCTTTGGCACTGCAAGCGCCTTCGTCTGACCGCTCGGCGAGATGCTTCATTGCCATCAGTGCGTAATCCGCTTTTTTGGTTAACCTGAGCAATGGGACCAGACTTCCCTTAATACGACCTTTTTAGTCGGATATGAATATTCTAGCCGCGACTAGCGTCAAAAGCAACCCATTGCATCCAACTGCCAGCCAAGGCAGCTCAAACGTAATGCACGAGGGCTGAACAGTTTAGGGAAGCGCGAATCGGCAGTTTCAAATGAGAACATTCACGAGACAAGATCTAATCACAAACCAATTTTTTCGGAATTTCGATGGAGGGACGGGTGAAGTTCGCCGGGACTCCGGCGCTCCATTGCAAACCAGAAGCTAACGAGTTGAAAGTGTTTTTCGACCCAAACTTCGGTACGTCACTGTTGGTGCTTGACAACTTTGCCGCCAGACGCTAAAAATACCCAATTTCCGGCGAAAACGGTTCCTCCCCGAATTAATGCTAAAACACCGGATTTATGACTTCAAGCCATCCAAATCACCTCCCCGAGAAAAGAGCAGTCATGGGACAATGCAAGCACCCGCGCGTGCAGGTCGTGGCCCGGGAAGAAGACGCCGAATTCGTCGAATGCCTCGAATGCCGCGAAATCTTCGAGTCCAGCGAGTTCGAGGACATGGCCATCGAAGATACAACGATCGCGAACGAACTCTGACCATTCCGTTACTCTTTCCCCCCAAAGTAACCCCCATGTGGCCTTATCCTCTTGTTACACAACTTTACAGTTGTTAATGTCGGCACAGGGCAAACTATGCGCGTGGACGAGGAGAAAGTGTTTGCAGCTTTAGTGGTGGACGATTCCATGCTGATCCGTCACACCGTCTGCCGATTCCTCGAAGACAGAGGATTTTCGGTGGAGTCCGCCACAAACGGGATGGAGGCGCTTGAACGTCTCAAGCAGCATATTCCAGACGTGATCATTACCGACATGGATATGCCGAAAATGAGTGGAAGCGCTCTGATTAGAGCTTTGAAAGCTGACCTCAGGACCGCAGGCATCCCCCTAATTGCCCTCGCGGGAAAGAGCAGTGGGGCTGAAGACGCACAGCAGCGTGCCAACTTCGCGATTTTCAAAGATATAGATATAGAAGACCAGCTCGAAAAAGCCCTACAGGCAGTTCTAGGCAGTAAAGCTGTAGGAAAGTGCACCGGCCTGTAGCCGACCGCCTTTTCGTCCGCCCGTTTTCCCGCCATCACTTCTACGTGAGGCTTCCGCGAGCGGAGGTTCAGCATGACAATAAAAATAAAAACCAAATAAAGATTGTCATCCTGAGCGCCTGTTCTTCTTCGCTCGCGAAGAAGAACCAAGTCGAAGAGCCTGTCCCGAGCGTAGCCGAGGGAACCCCTCCACCCACCACCATGCACTCGGTTGACCGTCACCGCAGCTATTGCCCGCAGATCCACTGGCTAGAGCAAAGAAAAGGCACCCAAGGATGACACCTGCTAGTTGTGCTTCGACTTACTTAAGGATGAGCCCCGGCTCCGCGGAGAAATCCATGGTGGCAAAATCTTGGGCGATTAACTTGGGATAGGCCGCAGCCGCTATCATTGCGGCATTGTCGGTCGAGAGAGAACGCGAAGGAAAATATACCTGAATTCCTTCCTTTCGCGCTTCGAGTTCAAAACGGCTACGCAACTCGTTATTTGCGGCCACGCCTCCGGTGACGAACAATGTGGCTGCGTTGTAATTTCTGCAAGCCTGCAATGTCTTGCGTATCAAATCCTCGACAATGGTGCGTTGGAACGATGCGATCAGGTCGAGAATATTTTGTGGGCAGGCCGAACGGTGGTCTTCAATGGTCGGCTTGTTGATGCGGCCCATATGATTTCGGCGGTTCTCGATTTCGGCCTGTAAATTATGTGTCTCAACGTATCGAAGGACTGCCGTCTTAATGCCACTGTAAGAAAAATCAAAACGCGCGCCGTTTTCTTTCGTACTCTTGTCGTTACGGTCAGGATGTTTGAGTTGCGGCGAAGCGAATTTCACAGCCGCGGAATTTCCAAACTTGGAAAGCTTATCTATGATGGGTCCGCCCGGATAGCCGAGCCCCAGAAGTTTGGCAACTTTATCGAATGCTTCGCCGGCTGCATCGTCGCGGGTGCGTCCGACATTTCGATAAGACCAAGTTTCTTGCCTTTGCTCTGCCAGGTAGAGGTGAGTGTGTCCCCCGGAAACAACCAGCGCAATCACCGGAAAATTTACCAGATGATTGCCATGCTGACGTTCTTCGAGCAACACGGCATGAATGTGCCCTTCAAGGTGGTTCACGGCAATCAGGGGTTTATCCAAAGCGAACGCGAGGGCTTTTGCGTAACTGATGCCGACCAGGAGCGCCCCGGCGAGTCCTGGCCCTTGCGTAACGGCCACCGCATCAATGGATTGATAAGATTGGCCGGCGTCAACAAGCGCCCTGCGGACTACGGGAACGATCGCACGCAGATGTTCTCGCGAAGCCAACTCTGGGACTACCCCTCCATAAGGTTGATGAATTGCAATCTGCGAGAAAACTACGTTGGAAAGGACTTGCTCACCCGCGCGTACGACCGCGGCCGCAGTTTCATCGCACGAGCTCTCGATGCCGAGAATGATTCCACTATTGGATGCCATTGGGGTAAAGCAATATTTTGCTGGCTTCTCCGGTTTTCAGCCGGTCCATGCCGCGGGAGAAATCGCTCAACGGCATGCGGTCGGTAATTACCGGATGCAGATCAAGTTTCTTGTTCTTCAATAGCGCGCTCATCTGATACCAGGTCTGATACATCCGCCGCCCGTTGATTCCTTGCACGGTGATGCCCTTAAAGATGATGTCCTCCGAAAAATTAAGTGAGACTGGTTTCGAGGTCAGGCCCAGTAGAGATATGCGCCCACCGCGCCTCACAATATCGAATGCGGTACGTATCGCATTGGCCTGACCAGCCATTTCCAACACCACATCTACGCCGAGGCCGCTGGTTTTCTCCAAGATTACCGACTGGACATTTTCGGTAGTGGGATCCAGGACAAAATCGGCACGCATTTCTTTCGCAATGCGGCGGCGATGTTCGTTTACCTCGATGGCGAAAACCTGTGACGCTCCGACGGCTCGAGCCACAGCAATCGAAAACAGTCCGATCGGCCCACATCCAGTGATGGCGACCGTCTTTGCGGCAATCTCCCCCGCCAGCACCGCGTGGACGGCGTTTCCCAGAGGATCGAGAATGGAAGCGTACTCTTGCGGGATTTCTGGATCCAATTTCCAAATATTCGATTCCGGTATTACGACGTACTCGGCGAAAGCCCCGTCAGAGTCCACCCCAATGATTCTTACGTTCTGGCAGATATGAGATTCGCCCGTGCGGCATTGCAGACACTTTCCACAGGCGACATGCATCTCCGCGGAAACGAAGTCGCCCTCTTTGGCGCTTGTGACTTTTTTGCCGCAAGCCACTACGTTGCCGCAAAATTCGTGTCCTGGAATTAAGGGCGGATGAATGCGGTTTTGCGCCCATCGGTCCCATGAATAAATATGCAGATCGGTGCCGCAAATAGATGCGACTTTTACTTTCACCAAAACTTCATTGTCGCCGAAGGTTGGAACCTTAACTTCACGGACTTCCGTGCCCGGAGCGGCCTTTTGCTTTACGACTGCCATCATCGTATTCGGCATGAATGAGACTTCCGTATGAGCGGCAGTTTTAGTCTAGCACCGTCATTGAGCCGATATTTGTCGGCGGATATCGCAGGAGGCAAACCCGATTCTATTCCGCTTGCGATCTGCGAGACGGTTGACGGACGGAACGATAAAGGTCAATCGCCGTGGTGCGGATGATTCCCTGATTTCCCAAACCGCAAACGATTCCGCAAATAAAAACGAAAAGGAACCACAGATTTCTATTGACAGTTCGTTTACTAGCACTCAATATCTTGTGGTAGTACGGTAGTTGGTACTAGAAATAGGGAAGCAAAACGTTTCAAGGGAAAATCGTACAGGAGGAAACTAAATGCCAGCAAAGAAAAAGGCAGCCAAGAAAAAGAAACACTAATGTGAAGCGAGAACATACTCGCAAGGAATTCGGAAGTTTTGCCAGCCTCTCGTGAGAAGCACCTCTCGAGAGGTTTTTTGCTGGCTGCGGTAGCCCCGCCCGTAGCCAAGCGTTTCTGCCCTAGTTATTCGCCGGAAAGGATTCAAAAATCTTGTACAGCAAGCGCCATCGTGCTAAAAACGCGGATAGGGTGGGTGGCTCCTTAACACTAACGTCTGAAGGAGTATGTCGATCATGAGGGGAACGCGATGGCTTAAGAATTTCTTCGCGGTTTGCACCACCTTGACAGTGCTTTTGACAGGTGTGACTCGCGCAAAGGACGGTACGTCAGTGTTAGCGCAGATTCAGGAAACGATTCTAGATGTGCGGATGACCAAAGGACCTTCAATGGATCGGACAAATGCAGCCGAGCGCCTTTCTCAACTTACAAAAAGGGTAGCCCCCAACGAGGTGGACGATAAGACCCTTGCCGATTTAGTGTCCCTTCTAGACATTAACGACGATTCAGTGCGCGGTTGGGTAGCAGGGGCATTAGGATATTTGGGCCCTCGGGCGAAACTGGCGGTGCCTGCGCTTTTGAAGGTGACGCATGAGACTGATTGTATTCAGTTGAGAGAAATGACATCTGCAGGTGCCGCCCGGCTTGCACTAAAGCGCATAGGCGTAACGCCCCCAACGGCACATTGCGGAACTCAAAGGTAAACCGGCAACGAACGATAATCGTCTATGAGAATAGAGCATTTAGCCTTCGCTGAGGAATTCGAAAGTCGGGACCGCGCCGAAGAGTATTCTGGACTGGCATGAGACTAAGCCATAAAGCCACCGCAAAATCGGAAAAGACGGCGGAAGTAGCAGTGCCGGATAAACTCTACTTTCGCATTGGTGAAGTTTCCCGGCTTTGCCACTTACCAGCTTATGTGTTGCGCTTTTGGGAAACGGAATTTCCCCAGCTCAAGCCGGTCAAGAGCAGCACGGGTCAGCGCATGTATCGCCGCAAAGATGTTGAAAGCGTGCTGAAGATCAAGCGCCTTCTTTATGAAGAAGGATTCACGATTGTCGGCGCCAGACAGCATCTGCGCTCAGAAATAAAAATAGACAAGAAGCAAAGCCCTCTTCCATTTCCTTCGCAGCAGGTCCCAGAGCTTAAATACATCCGGCAAGGGTTACGAGACATTTTGACCATGCTTTCCGCTCGCCATTCATAAAGATGGCGTCATCCCGAGCTTGCGAGGGATCTCGCGTGTAGTGAAAATTCGCTAAACAAGAGCGATCTGCCAACCCGCGCAATGTGTCAGACAAATAGTGATATAATGTCCGACAAATGGCGTCAAACCGCATAACCGTTCGCGTTTCCCAAACCCTCACTGCCCGCCTGCGCAACCGTTCCCGCGCTCAAGGGACGACGGAGTCGAAGCTTGTTCGCGAAGCCCTCGAAAGCTATTTGGGACATTCTGAGGGCAAGCGCTCCGCCTATGAATTGGCAGAGGAGGCTGGAATCATAGGTTCCGCGCGGAATGCGCCCAAGGACCTGAGCACAAACTCGCGCTACTTAAAGGCCTTCGGCAAAGGCAAATGAGGCGGGTCCTCGCCGATACCGGCCCCATTGTCGCCATCCTCAGCCGTCGCGATCAATATCACCGCACATGCGTCGAAGCTCTGCGCGATCTTCCCGGCCCTCTGTTCACATGCTGGCCGGTCATCACCGAAGCCGCATGGCTCCTCCGCCGGGACAGCAATGCCGTCCAGAAACTGCTCAACAGCATTGACACCGGATTTCTGGAACTGCCGCCCCTAACGGTTTCCGATGCCAAGCCGATTGCGTCCATTCTGAAGAAGTACAGCGACATCCGAATCCAACTCGCAGACGCAACGCTTCTCCATCTCGCGGCACGGGACGGCCTGAACACGATCTTTACCCTCGATCAACGTGATTTTTCGGCGTACCGCCTGCCAAAGGGACGGACATTTCATGTGATCCCGTGAGTTCCTATCGAGACAGGCAGCGTCTATATCTAAAAGGCTAAAACGTCGAGCTTCGATCCACAATCAGCTTCCTAACCCTCTCCCGAAATTCCTCCGCCTCCACATCCTCCGTTTTTTCCCTACCCCGGGTTCGCACATTCACTCGTCCTGATTCCACTTCTTTGTCGCCGACCACTAGCAGGAACGGGACTTTCTGCATGGCATGTTCGCGAATCTTCGCGTTCATCTTTTCATTGCGCGCATCCACTTCAACTCGCACACCCGCCTCTTTCAATTGAGCCGCAACCTTTCGGGCATATTCCGCGTGCCGTTCTGCAATCGGAATCATCACAGCCTGCACCGGCGACAGCCACACGGGAAACGCTCCCGCATAATGTTCGATCAGCACCCCGAAAAACCGCTCGACCGATCCATATAGCGCTCGATGCACCATGAGCGGCTGCTTGCGCGTCCCATCTTCTGCGACATACTCCAGAGCAAAGCGTTGCGGCAAATTGAAATCGAACTGCACAGTTGAAAGCTGCCAAAGACGCCCAATCGCGTCCACCAGTTTGATATCAATTTTCGGGCCGTAAAAAGCAGCCTCGCCGGGAATCGTTTTGTATTCGATGTTCCGCTGCTTTAATACGTTCTCGAGCGATCGCGTCGCACTATTCCACTGGTCTTCAGTACCCACAAAGTTCTTGCGATCGTCCGGATTCCACGTCGAAAGCTCGGTCTGGAATTTGTCGAAGCCAAAATCCTTCAGCACATCCAGAGCAAAATCCAGGCAGGCTTCGATTTCCGCTTCGATCTGAGCGGGAGTGCAGAAGATATGCGCATCATCTTGAGTAAATCCCCGCACCCGTAAGAGTCCGTGCATCACTCCCGAACGTTCGTAGCGATAGACGGTTCCCAATTCCCCGAGCCGTACTGGCAAATCCCGATACGACTTCAGCGAATCTTTATAGATCAAAATATGAAACGGACAATTCATCGGCTTGAGCCGGTATTCCGCGTCATCCAGCTCCATAACGTCGAACATATTCTCCGCGTAATAGCCTTCGTGCCCTGACGTCTGCCACAGCTGACGGCGCGCCACGTGCGGCGTATAAACCAGCGAATACCCTCGCTTGATGTATTCGGCGCGCATCCAATCTTCCATTTCCTTGCGGATAATCCCGCCCTTGGGATGCCAGAAAATCAGCCCCGGCCCAGCCAGTTCCTGAATCGAAAACAAATCAAGCTGCTGCCCAATTAGCCGGTGATCGCGCTTTTTAGCTTCTTCGATTCGGTGCAGATGTTCTTCAAGATCCTTTTTAGAAAAAAAAGACGTCCCGTAAATTCGCTGAAGCTGCGGATTTTTCTCGTCCCCCAACCAGTACGCGCCGGCGATATTCAGCAGCTTGAACGCTTTTATTTTTCCAGTCGAGGGCAAATGCGGGCCGCGGCAAAAGTCGGTAAATTTCCCAGTGCGATAAATCGAAATCTTTTCATCGGGCTTGGTGAACTGCTCGATGAAATGACACTTCATGAAATCGCCTTCTCTTCTGAACTCTGCGAGACCCTGATCGCGAGGCAAAAATTCCCGTGCATAAGGAATATTCTGCTGCACCAATTCCTGCATCTTCTTCTCGATCTTTTCCAAATCGTCGGGAGTAAATGGAGTTGGACGATAGAAATCGTAGAAGAATCCACTCTCTGTCGAAGGTCCATGTCCGAGCTTGGTCTCGGGAAAAAGCTCCAGCACCGCCGCCGCAAGAAGATGCGCCGAAGAATGCCGGTAAACTTCAAGAGCCTCGGGATCTTTATCCGTGAGCAAACGGAGATCGGTATCCTTTTCCAGCGGCTGCGTAAGATCAATCAAATTTCCGTTAGTCTTCGCCGCGAGAGCCGCATCCGCCAACCGCGGACTGATAGATTTCGCAATATCAAGCGCCGTTGTCCCCGCAGGAACTTCCTTAACGCTCCCATCCGGGAGCTTCACATGTATGCTGTCTGCCATAGTCTCGAAGCCTGAAGTTTGATGGACTTTGAGTTTATTGGACGCGCACCGGAGGGTCAAACTCATCTCGTCGCGGTGCCACATCTTGAACGGGTTAGCAAAAGCAAGACCCTGAGATCAGGCAGCGATCCAAAAAGTCGCAAATGCCGCGTCATCTCTCTATTGGAATGACGATATTTAGGGGCTATGAATTGCACAAGTCTTTCGTCGCAGAAGTAAGCGACTCGGGATGACAATCGAGACGTCGCCTTTGTCTCCATACCCGCGCAGGAGGCGAAGAGCTCCAGCGGAGGACGGAGCGCCCCACCTTATTACTTGTGCCTGAAACTAAATCCCGCTTCCCACCATCTAATTGTCAACAGGTTATTGGGAATCCGGCTGCCGTTTCGCTGGTGTATAATTCAAGGTTTGCGCTGATGAGCAGCTCGCCGTCTCCCGTTCCCATCGTCTTATAAACAATTTTCCACGTCCTCCGCGAGGACGATGAGGTTACTCTTCTTTGGCTCTTGACGATAAGTACGATGAACTTAAAAAGCTGATTGATACAGGTAAAGAGAAGGGATATCTGACCTATGATCAGGTCAACGACCTTATCCCGCACGACGTGCATTCTCCCGAGGACCTGGACGATCTGCTTACCACCATTGGTACGCAAGGAATTGACGTGCTGGAGGGGCCGAAACTTCCCTCTTCGGCGCTCGATAAAAAATTCGACGATGAAGAAGTTGGGGAAGATGTCGAACTCGACTTAACCCCCGGCGCTCTGGAAAAAACGAACGATCCCGTAAGAATGTATTTGCGGGAAATGGGCACCGTCCCGCTGCTTACTCGCGAAGGCGAAGTCGAAATTGCTAAGAGGATAGAGCGCGGGCAATTGCGCGTGCTGAAATCTTTGTCGCGCTCTCCGATTGTCATTAATGAATTGCTGGCGATGGGCGAGGACCTCAAGAAAGGCGTCCGTTCCATCAAGGAAGTGGTGACGTTCGACGAGGAAGAAATCACCGACGAGATTCTGCAAAACCGGCTGACCGAATTCACCGGGAAAATTGACGACCTGTCCAAGGCCTATAAGAAAGCCACGCAGGTACTGGAAAAATTCGCTACGGTTTCGCAGAAAAAACGTCCGAAAGATTATCGGCGTTATCGTCTATCTTCCGCGCGGGCGATTGTGAAGGTTTCACTGTGCGTTCGTAAGTTGGGATTCACGAATAACGAACGCAAGCGGCTGATTGAGCGCGTCAACAAGACAGTTGACACGATGCGGTCGCTCGATCGCCAGGCGCTGAACCTCGAAAAAAAAGCCGAGGCGACGCGCAGTGAAGACCAGCGCAAGGAATATCGCAGGCAATCGCGGGCGATTCAAGGCGAACGCGAAAAGTTAGAACTGGAAGCGGGCGTGTCGTTCCAGGAGCTCAAGCGCACACAGCGCGAGATTATCCAGGGAGACATGGACGCCGAGCAGGCGAAGCGGGAGCTGATTGAAGCCAACCTGCGCCTGGTCGTTTCGATCGCCAAGAAATATACCAACCGCGGATTGCAGTTTCTCGACCTGATTCAGGAAGGCAACATAGGCCTGATGAAGGCCGTGGACAAATTCGAATATCGTCGCGGATACAAGTTCTCCACATATGCCACGTGGTGGATTCGGCAGGCAATTACTCGTGCGATCGCCGATCAGGCACGTACGATTCGTATCCCGGTGCACATGATCGAGACGATCAACAAGCTGATCCGAACTTCTCGACAGTTAGTGCAGGAACTGGGACGCGAACCCACTTCGGAAGAAATCGCCAAGCGCATGGATATTCCGGTGGCGAAGGTCCGGAAAGTTCTGAAGATTGCGCAGGAGCCGATCTCTTTGGAAACTCCAATCGGAGAAGAAGAAGATTCGCATCTTGGCGACTTTATCGAAGATCGCGCTGTCGTTTCTCCCGCCGAGGCCGTCATCAATGTCAACTTGAAAGATCAAACTTCGCACGTGTTACGCACCCTGACTCCTCGCGAAGAGAAGGTCATCAAGATGCGCTTCGGTCTGGAAGACGGCAGCGAACATACGCTCGAAGAAGTAGGGCAATCGTTCGCTGTCACCCGCGAACGCATCCGCCAAATCGAGGCGAAGGCGTTGCGGAAGCTGCGGCATCCGTCGAGATCGCGGAAGTTGAGAGCGTTTTTGGATGGAGTTAGAGATTAAGCTTTCTTACCGCCGAGACACTGAGTCACTGAGAAAACAGGTAATGGGAAGGCGCGGCTTCGGTCGTGCCTTTTCCTTTTGCCTTCCTTCCGAATTAGAACTGGATTTCCCCCTTACTCGCAAAACCCAATAACACATCCGCATTCACAAAACGTCAGCGCATTCATAAATTGTCCGGCTGAATCGGTCAGCAGTGGGTATAATCGTCAGCCGACGAATATTTCTCCTGACAAATCAATTCGCCGAGGCATGGAATGGATCACAACTCTCCCAATCTTCCCAGTCGCAGGAATTTTCTCGCCACCAGTGGCGGCTTGTTAGCGGCCGCCATAGCTGCGCCTAAAGCCGGATCTGCATTGACCGCCGCCGCCTCAAACGATTCCGGCGCCAAAATGCCATCCGAGAAATCTCGCCGCAAAATTCCCATCGGCGTTTTCGATCCAGTTTTTGCTGATCTGAGCCTCGACGAAATGCTCGAAAAGATTTCCGGGATGGACATTGAAGCCGTCGAAATCGGCACTGGCGGCTATCCCGGATCGAGTCATTGCCCGGTACCGGAGTTGCTCGCCGATCCCGCGAAATTGCGCGCATGGAAGAAGAAGTTCGAAGATCGCAATATTTTTGTCGGAGCTTTAAGTTGCCACGGCAACCCTGTGCATCCCGATGCCAAGCACGCCGAGCGCGACATACAGGCCTTCCGCAATACAGTCCTGTTAGCGGAACGACTGGGCGTGAAGGTGATCGTAGGATTTTCCGGATGCCCCGGAGGCAGCCCGACCGAGACCATGCCGAATTGGGTGACCTATCGCTGGCCTCCCGAGTTTGCTCAGGCAGAAGATTGGCAATGGAAAGAAAGAGTCATTCCGTACTGGACGCAGGCCGCTAAATTCGCCCGCGAACATGGCATTCACCAGCTTGCGTTGGAGATGCACCCCAATCAGGTCGTCTACAACCCGCGAACCCTGATGCGTCTGCGCGAAGCCGTTGGCGAGGAAATTGGCGCCAACAACGATCTCAGTCATCTTTTCTGGCAGGGCTGCGATCCCGTGGAGGTCATACATTTTCTCGGCAGGCAGGGCGCCATCTTCCACGCCCACATGAAAGATACGGTCATGTTCCACGACAACGTGGCAAAATATGGCGTGCTGAACTTTGCCTCGGATGTCAAAGATCTTCCCGAAGCCTCGGAAACATTCCGTGCCGTGGGATACGGCCACGGTGCGAATACATGGAAAGATATTGTCCGCGCTTACATGGAAGTAGGATATGCGGGTATTTTAAGCATCGAGAATGAAGACCCGATCCTGACAGGCGAAGTGGGCGTCGAGCGCGCCCTCTACGTATTGAAAAATGTGAGAAACGAATTGCTGGCTTCGTAGAGTCGAAGATTAGAGAGCGAGGAATTTAATGGCAATCAATCGCAGGGAATTTTTAAGCGCAACTCTAACCACGATTACGGCAGCCAGCGTCCTCGGCAGCCGGTTTTCCTTCGCCGCAACGCAGCACCGGGCGGAACACATCGGAGTGCAGCTATACACCGTCCGCGACGCCATGCAACAGGACATGGACGGAACCCTGGCGAAGGTCGCCGCCATCGGCTACAAAGAGGTAGAGCTCGCCGGATTCACCATGGACGGCGGCAAGATTTTGTACTTCACTCACTCCCCGGAGGATTTGAAGGCATCTCTTGATCGCCACGGCCTTACGGCTATTTCCACTCACGTCAACTACGCGAGTCTCAGCCCGGAAAATTTTCCCAAGGTAATCGAAGTCAGCAAGATGCTCGGGCATCGCTACATTGTCAATCCTTGGATTGACGATGATATTCGCAAGCAGCCAGATGGATGGAAGCAAGCTGCCGCGACTTTTAATCGCGCGGGCGAAATGAGCAAGAAGTCCGGAATCCAGTTCGCCTACCACAACCACTGGTTCGAATGGTTCCCCGTGAACGGCAAACTTCCCTATGACATTCTTTTGAAAGAAACCGATCCAAATTTAGTGAAAATGGAAATGGATCTTTGCTGGATCACAATTGCGGGCCAGGACCCAGTCAAGTATTTCAATCTCTATCCAGGTCGCTTCCCGCTCGTCCATGTGAAGGACATGAAGAAGCTCCCGAAAGTTACCGGTTCGGGAAATCAGGATTTCGGCGATTCTCTCGACGATATGACGGAAGTTGGCAGCGGCGTCATTGATTGGAAGCGTATCTTCGCGCACGCGGACAAAGCGGGAATTAAGTATTACATCGTCGAGCACGACAAACCAAAGTCGCCATTCGACTCCATAAAGACCAGCTATCAGTACATGAAAGCTTTACGTTTTTAGAGCACCAGCTTTCGGGCGACGCACCTTAGAGTTCGATTGAAACTCTTTGAAAAGAGGCGAAGCGAAGCGGCGTGGCAAGAACCGGGTCCGAAGGAGCGGCATAACTTAGCCCCGGACGTAAGTCCGGGGTAAACGGTGGAACAGGAACACGCGCCCAAAAAGGGCGCAACGCTACACATTCAGACCACTACACAATGCAAGTAATTCGCTCTCCCAAAGTTTACGACGTATGCATCATCGGCTCCGGCGCCGCTGGAGGCACGGCCGCCAAGGTTCTCACCGAGGGCGGCCTCAGCGTTGTAATGCTCGAAGCCGGTCCTCCGCTCTATCCCGAGAAAGACTTCAAAGAGCATGTCTGGCCCTACCAGCTTCCGCATCGCGGCGCGGGCGTTGGCGCAAAAGATAGATGGGGTTTTGGCGAATTCCTTGCGCCTAACGGCTTCTGGGAAATTGATGGCGAACCTTATACCGTCGCGCCGGGATCGCGTTTCAGTTGGTTCCGATCGCGCATCGTGGGCGGACGCACAAATCACTGGGGAAGGATCGCGCTGCGCTTCGCTCCCGTGGACTTCAAAGTGCGTTCAACCGACGGGATGGGCGACGACTGGCCGCTCACCTACGAAGAGCTTTCGCCGTATTACGACAAGGTGGAATCCTACATAGGCGTCTTCGGCACGAAGGAAAACATTCCCAGCGCGCCGGACGGAATATTCATGCCGCCCCCGCCGATGCGATGTACCGAAACCGTCCTCAAGAAGTCATGCGACAAGCTCAACATCCTTTTCATCCCCTCGCGCATGGCGATCCTCACCAAACCGCTGAACGGACGTCCCGCGTGTCATTACTGCGCGCAATGCGGACGCGGTTGCATCAGCGCGTCAAACTTTAGTTCCAGCCAGGTCATGATTCCCCCGGCTGAAAAAACCGGGCGATTCACCCTCATTACGGGCGCCATGGCGCGGGAAATCATTGTTGGCAAAGATGGCAAATGCGAAGCCGTCAGTTACATCGAGAAGGCGACTCGTTCTGAAAAACGTGTGAATGCCAAAGCGTTCATTCTGGCCGCAAGCGCATGCGAATCCTCGCGCCTCCTTCTCAATTCAAAGTCAACTCTATTCCCAGATGGCTTGGCAAACTCTTCGGGTGTGGTTGGCCGCTATTTAACCGATTCGGTTGGCAGTTCCGGCGGTGGCTACTTCCCCCAGCTCGAGAAGATGCCTCCGCACAATCACGATGGCGTCGGCGGAATGCACATGTACGTGCCCTGGTGGAAGTTTGACCGCAAGAACGATTTTTTGCGCGGATACCACATCGAAGTCGGTGGCGGCAGAAACATGCCCGGCATATCAGAATTCGAGGGCGTGTGCGAAGAGTTCGAGGGATACGGCGCTCCGCTGAAGCAAAAATGCCAAAGTCGTTACGGCACCTATATCGGATTCGCAGGGCGCGGCGAAATGATTCCCAACGCCAACAGCTACTGCGAAATTGATCCCGTTACAGTTGATGAATGGGGCATTCCGGTGCTGCGCTTTCATTGGGAATGGAGCGACAACGAGATCAAGATGGCGAAAGATATGCAGGAAACCTTTCGCGCCATTGTCGAAGCGGGCGGAGGAACCTATCACTCACGAGCTAAATCGGACGGCCTGAATCCTTACGGCATCGCCGACGGCGGCGTAATCATTCACGAATTGGGCACAGCCCGCATGGGGAGCACCCCCAAGACTTCCGCTCTAAACAAATATTGCCAGGCGCATGACGTGAAGAATTTATTCGTCACAGACGGCGCGTGTTTCGTGAGCAATGCAGATAAGAATCCAACGCTGACCATCATGGCTCTATCGTGGCGGGCATCGGAATATCTGCTGGAGGAATCAAGAAAAGGCAACCTGTAGTTTGAGGCTGAATCACGTAGGGGCAGCCGCCCTCGGCTGTCCGCTTTGGAAAGAGATTTCTCGACAAACGAAACGCTATGTCAAACCACATCTCTCGCCGCGACGTATTAAAATCCCTGAGCAAAGGAGTCATTGCAGGCTCTGTCCTGCGTGTCATCCCACTTGAGGCCGCGGAATACGTCCACAGAATGGTGGCCTCGGAGAAGGCCACATCGCCGGCCGGCGCGTACACCCCAAAATTCTTTCCGCCGCAGCAATACAAGACGCTCGTTGCCCTCTGTCAGACCATCATCCCGGCGGACGCAGATTCAGGCGGCGCAATCGAAGGCGGTTCTCCCGAATTCATTGATCTCATCACCAGTGAAAACCCCGAGCATCAGTTGACCTTAGGCGGTGGACTCATGTGGCTTGATGAAACCTGCACTGATCGCCATGGCCAGCCCTACATGCGGTGCACAGCCGAACAACAAAAGCAGATTCTGGATTCGATTGCATACCGCAAGAACGCTTTAGCCGACCCGTCCCTAAGCCCGGGAATAGAGTTCTTTGCCCTTCTACGCGACCTCACTGTGGACGCATTCTTCACCAGCGCCCCAGGAATAAAATATCTGAACTACATCGGCAACACATATCTGGCGGAATTCCCCGGATGTCCCCCCGTTCCGGAAGCTTGATACGGTAAACAATTCTGAATTCGGGATTCCAATGCGCAGGCTGCGGCGAGTGGAATGAAATCGCCCTAGACGTTTCCGCCGGCAATGAGCAAAAGTATGTCGAGGATTGTCAGGTATGCTGCAAGCCAAACGTGCCGCTCATCTCTTACGATTCAGAGATGCAGGAGTTCGGCATTACTGCCCAATTAGAATGAAGGGCAGAAGTGAAATCTACGTCGTGTTGTTTGGGTGTTGTGTTTTTGGGTGGCGCAGCCGTTCACCGCTGCGAACCCGCTTTCTATGAATATCGGCTTCAGCCGCCGAGGCCGGTGCTCTGAAAGGAAAAGGCTGCATTGAAAACCCGCTTCAACACTACTTTAATTTCAGTTCTGGTCGTCTCCGCATGCTGATAGAGTTGATTCCGGGGAGCCTGAGGTTCGCCTCAACCTGGAGGGAAATCTATTTTGAGATGCCTGGTTTTAAGGAACAGAACTTTTTGATGCAGCTAGGATTCTGTGCTCTGGGACTCGAGATGATCGGCTTGATCGTGCTCTGGACGGGATATAGAAAAAAGGAACGCTGGGCCTGGTTTGTCATGCTCATCATCCTCTTATTTTTTGTTTTTCCCCTCAACGTGCTAAAGCTGCTCCTGGACATGCAAACGCCGTCCTTCGAATGGTCAGCATGGTTCCGGGGAATACGAGAAGGATACCCGCCAAGTATTGGGTTGGCGGTGGGAGTTCTTAACTTTCTGGTGATGTTGGTCGCTCTGCTCTTACCGATCAAGGCGTTTTTCTTTAGATCCGTCAGCCTGAAGGCGGTGCTACCACAAAACGTGGACAATATCCCCTCAACCGGTCCCGAGTAATTGGCGGCGCGAATGCAGCAAACATTTTCGGGAGAGGGTCGGCCCGGTTGAAGGATTTCCGATGATGAAGATAAGGAGAACGCAATGTCCATAACCAACACATCGCCGGGCCGAATGGTCGCTCACACCATGGTCACCACACAATTCGAACTGGATGGCTTCAAAGTGGTTCGCACTCTGGGCGTGGTGCGAGGCATCGTTGTACGCTCGCGCTCGATTGTCGGCACAATTGGCGCCACTCTCCAAACCATCGTCGGAGGAAATATCACGTTACTTACGAACTTATGCGAGAGGACTCGTGCCGAGGCTTTCGACCTGATGTTGCAGCACGCCGCCGACCTCGGCGGAAATGCGGTGGTCGGCGCGCGTTACGACGCTACAGAAATTATGCAAGGCGTCACCGAGGTACTGGCATACGGCACCGCGGTATTTGTGGAATCTTCCCGGTAGAATCTGTCTTGTGCGGACGGCTCTTGGCACCCGCCCGCTCCCTGTTACCATCAATTCGTGACTCCCAACCCCCAAGTTCGCGTGCGATTCGCCCCTTCTCCCACCGGACATCTCCACGTCGGCAATGCCCGCACCGCCCTGTTTAACTGGCTCTTCGCCCGTCATCACGGCGGTGCCATGGTTCTCCGCATAGAAGATACCGATGTCGAACGCAGCGAGGCGCGCTTTGAAGATCAGCTGATTGCCGACCTGAAGTGGCTTGGTCTCGATTGGGACGAAGGCCCCGACATCGGCGGACCCTTTGGCCCCTACCGCCAATCCGACCGAGTTGAAATTTATCGCGAACATGCCGAGCGCTTGCTGGAAGCGCGAAAAGCATATTTATGTTTTTGCACCGAAGCTGACCTTCAGAAAGAGCGCGAGAAAGCCCAAGCCGAACATCGCCAGCCGATCTATTCGGGAAAATGCCGGACAGTTGATCCGGCAGAAGCCAAACGCAGGCGAGACGGCGGCGAAGCGTGTGCGATTCGCCTGCAAATTCCTGAGCACCCGATTCGCTTTCATGACATCGTTCACGGTGATGTCGAGTTCTCCAGTGACGTAGTCAGCGACCCCATCATCCTCCGCTCAAATGGAATGCCGGTTTACAACTACGTAGTTGTAATTGATGACGCGCTCATGAAGATTACTCATGTCATCCGCGGCGACGATCATCTTTCGAACACTCCAAAACAGGTTGCGCTCTATGAAGCTTTAGGCTGGCCCGTGCCGGAATTCGCGCATCTTTCCACAATTCTGGGCGCCGACCGCGAACGTCTTTCCAAACGCCACGGTGCGACCTCGATCGCGAATTTTCGCGACATGGGAGTTCTTCCCGAAGCTTTGGTTAATTACCTGGCGTTGCTAGGATGGGCGCCCAGCGGCGGTACCAGAGAACTTTTCAGTATTGAAGAGCTAATCAAAGAGTTTTCTCTGAAGCGTGTGACCCCTTCTCCCGCGGTCTTCGATATGGAGAAGCTGTACTGGCTGAACCGCCATTACATTAAATACAGTTCGCCCGAGCGGATCGAAAAACTTGCGCTCCCCTATTACACGCGAATGATTTCCGGCGAACTCGCTCAGAAATCTGGCGGAGCAAGCGCGTCCGATTATCCCTGGCCTCCCGATATCGTAATTTGGTTCGCGCAAATTACCCAGTTGTTAGCGCCTTCGGTTGACCGCCTGGATCAACTACCCGAACGGGCAAACGCAATTTTCAACTACGACGCCAAGGCCGCCGTCGCGGCTCCCGATAATGCTGAAACTCTTGCATGGCCGAATACCGATGCCGTGCTGGCCCGATTCTTGTGCAAGATTCTCGAAGATGAGTTCGCAGCGGAGAACAAACTGACCGCGGAACAATTCAAGAAAATCGTCAATGAAATAAAAGCAGAAACGGGAGCGAAAGGTAAAGAATTGTTTCATCCTATAAGAATCGTAATCACAGGCTCACACTCCGGCCCAGAATTCGACAAACTGATACCGATTCTCGAGGAGGGAAGCCGACTTCCCTTGCCAAAGCATGTTTTGAGTGTAAGAGAACGCGCCGAAGCATTCGGCAAAGCTCGAAGCGGCTAAATCTCCCGGGCTTGGACTCGCCCGCATATTGTCATGCTGAGCGAAGTTGTGCTTCCGCTCGCGGAAGCGCAAAAAGTCGAAGCACCCCTATTGCGGCAAAGACCTCGTCTAGCACACGGAGGAGGGATCTATCCTTCGCAGATCATCAGACTGTCCGCATCGAAGAAATTCGTATCAGGACATGCCCCCCAGGCATACCGCCGAGGGCCGCACAAAGGCGGCTTCAGCCGCAGGGATTGACCGGGATCTTACACAAAATGTTTTCCAGCGCACTTCGCAAGTCCCGATACCTGAACTCATAGCCGCTGGCAGCCAGCTTCGCCGGGTCAACTCGCTGACCGGCAAGCAATACTTCGTCCGCCATCTCTCCAAATATCAACCGCGCCGCGAAACCTGGCATCCGCAATATCGCCGGACGCGACAATACTTTCGCAAGTGTCCGCGTAAATTCCGAATTCCGCACCGGCTCCGGCGCAACCAGGTTGACAGGCCCTTCTACGGAATCGCTATCAAGCAGGTGAAGAATCGCTCCGACGAGGTCTTTTACATGAATCCAGCTCATCCACTGCCGCCCATTGCCGATCTGCGCTCCCAATCCCATTCGGAATGGAGGCAGCATTTTCTTCAACGCTCCACCCTGCGCTGCCAGCACGATGCCTATTCGAATTTGAGTTGTACGGATTCCGGCATCAGCAGCCGGTTTTGTAGCAGCTTCCCATTCGCGGCAAACTTCAGGAAGAAATCCGGCACCCGACCTACTATCTTCGCGCACAATTTCATCGCCGCGATTCCCGTAATAACCAATTGCCGACGCCGAGATCAACACATGTGGAGGTTGCGCCGTTCGCGCAAGCGCCTCGCACAAATGCGCCGTGCCAAGAACCCGGCTATCGCGGATGCGTTTCTTTTTCGCTTCCGTCCAACGTGCTGCGACTGGCTCGCCCGCAAGATGAATGACGGCGTGGAATCCGGAAACCAATTCCGAGTGCAGCGGTTGCGCCGGATTCCACGGAATCTCGCCGTGGCGCGATTCGCTCGCACGCACCAGCCGAGTGACAGCGGAGCCGCGCGATTCCAGCGCAGGAATCAGCGCAGATCCAATCAATCCAGAAGCGCCGCTGATGAGGATTCGCAATGAGTTCAATCTAGCAGAATCACCTAGGGACAGCCGCCCCCGGCTGTCCGGTTGGGCAAAGCCCAACGGATTACGCAGGAATGTAACCGTGAAGGGGTTACCAAACCCGCTTTCGCTATAATCAGAATCAACAGACAAGCTGCGGGATAAGGCTTTCGTCTCCCTCCCATTCCTCGCGGCTCACAACAAATGGGAACTCTTCGCCAACAGTTCGCGACCAACGTACTCACAGTCACCAAATTCCGCGATCTGCTGCGAACCATGCGCGAAAACCGCCCCGGCGACGATTTGGAGTTGGTTCGCAGAGCATACGAATTTTCGCAAACCCATCACGCCGGGCAGATGCGCGCATCGGGGAAGCCATATCTGATACACCCGCTCGAAGTGGCCCTCGTTTTGGCGGACATGAAAATGGATCCCGTCGCCATAGCGGCCGGCCTGCTGCACGATTCCGTCGAAGATACGTCCGTCACGATTGTTGACATTCGCAAAGAATTCGGCGAGCAGGTTGCCCACATCGTCGAAGGCGTAACCAAGATCAGCAAAATTGATTTCGCGACGCATGAGGAACAGCAAGCCGAGAACCTTCGCAAAATGATGCTGGCCATGGTGGACGACATTCGCGTGGTCCTGATCAAACTCGCCGATCGCCTTCACAACATGCGCACTCTGGAACATTTGCCGCCCGACCGCCAAACGAAGATTTCGAAGGAGACTCTCGACATCTACGCTCCCATCGCACACCGCCTGGGTATGGGAAAAATTCGCGGCGAGCTCGAAGACCTGGGGTTCCGTTACCTCGATCCCATTTCTTATCGGCAAGTCTCGGAGTCGGTAGAGGCGAAGCGGAAAGAGGGCGAAAAGTTTCTCGGGCGGGTACAACAGTTTCTTCAAGACAAGCTGAAAGAAGCCGGAATTACCGCGCGCGTCGAGAGCCGCATCAAGCGCGTCTACAGCATCCACAAGAAACTTCAGCGTCAGCGCATTGCCGTGGAACAGGTTTATGACCTTTACGCCATGCGCGTAATCACGCAGTCATTGCAGGATTGCTACGGCGTTCTCGGAATCGTCCACAACGTTTGGCGCCCGGTGCCAGGACGAATCAAAGATTTTATCGCCATGCCCCGCCCCAATTTTTATCAGTCTCTTCACACTTCGGTGATTACCGAGGACGGCACATCGTTCGAGGTGCAGATACGCACCGAAGAAATGCACCGCATCGCCGAGGAAGGTATCGCCGCGCATTGGAAGTATAAAGACGGCGCGGTCTCTGCCAAGGACGAGCAACGCCTGGCATGGCTTCGTCAGGTCGTCGAATGGCAGCGCGATGTTTCCGATCCGAACGAATTTCTATCCACGCTAAAAATCGATCTTTACCCGGAAGAGGTTTACACCTTCACGCCCAAAGGCAAAGTCGTAGTACTGCCCAGGGACGCCACGCCCATTGATTTTGCCTATTCAGTCCACACCGAAGTGGGGCACGCTTGTGTCGGAGCAAAGATAAACGGACGCATGGTTCCGTTGCGCCACAAGCTGCATAGTGGCGACATCGTCGAAATCATGACCCAGGCGGGACACACTCCCAGCCGCGATTGGCTTTCGATTGTTAAATCTTCGCGGGCTCGCAACAAAATCAAGCACTGGCTAAATATCCATCAGCGCGAGCGCGCCGTTGAAATCGGACGCAAGCTGATCGAAAAAGAAGCCCGCAAATATCACGTAGCCCTCAAGGAGATTAAAGACGAAGTCCTGCGGAAAATCGCCTCCGACTATGGCTTGGGACAAATTGACGATCTGATGGCCGGCATCGGATACGGCAAGTATTCCGCGCGTCAGGTGATAGCGCGATTGAGTCCAGCCGCAGCCGAACCGCAAGCCCCCGCGGAAGAAGGCAAGCCCGGGGCCTTCGCCAGCGCCGTCAGGCGTGTTTTTGGCGGTGACAACAATAATGCCATTCGCGTAAAGGGCCACGGCGATCTGCTGGTTTACCGCGCGCGCTGTTGCAACCCGATCCGCGGCGAATCGTTGGTAGGCTACGTGACCCGCGGTAAAGGCGTCGCGGTGCATTCGGTGAATTGTTCGAACGTCATGAACTTAATGTACGAACCCGAGCGCAAGATTGATGTCGAGTGGGCAAACGATGACGAGACTCCCATTTCTTACCAGGTTAAAATCACCGTCTTCTGCGACGACCGCTTCGGAATGTTAAAGCAAATCACCGCCGTCATCAGCGACACCAAAACCAACATCCGCAACATCGAAGCCCGCACCTCAAACGGCCAAGCCAATGTAGACGTAGTTCTGGATATTGCCGATCTGAAGCATCTGGAAAACATCATCAACGGAGTAAGAAAAATTCCTGGCGTCCACGACGTGCAAAGAATCCAAAAAATCTAACCTGTCATAAACGCACAAGTAGGGGCGGGTGTCCTCACCCGCCCTGCGAAGCGCAGCTCGGCGAACTTACTCGAAGAGAGCGGAGAGAGTTCGAAAGAAATCAGCCGGAGTACCTATGCGTAATGAGGCGCGCCGTGCAACTGCTTTCGTGAAGTGCTTCTTGTTATGCGTTAGCAACCAGTCGGGCTTGCTAGCTATAGCCGACAGCAAAACGGGCACGTCCGCCTCGTGCTGAATCAGACTTCGGTTCGCCCGCACTAAACCTGCATCTGGGTATGGAATCAACTCAGGCTTAGTCAACTTAATCAAGCGCCGATATCCTTGCATTAATTGAACGGAGTCCGCTGAGGAGAGTTCAGGTTGCATCAACAAAGCCTGTTCCGCTTCGTCGCGCACTACTTCAGCCAGCACGAACTTGCAAACTTTGGCCGCGCAAAGCGACAAAATGGCCTTATCCAAACCCCACGAAGAAACTATTCCTGCAATTAGGACGTTCGAATCCAGGAATAAACGAATTCTTCGTTGGCTCATTACTGGCCACACTAGTCACGTGAAAGACGCGTTTTTCGCCGGGGAGCCTTGGCTGAAGCCGGTTTCTTGCCGTAGTGGCGGGCGAAAACGCGCTGCCGGGCCTCAGGAAGAGCGGCAACGAGCGCTTCAGATCTGATACCGGCAGCTACCAGAGTTTCGCTGATCTGATTGCACAGTTCCGCGAACCGCCGTTGCTCCGGCAAAAGAATCAGGCCGTTCCCCAATCGAAGAACGGCGAATGGCGCACCCGCGCCAAGCTCCAACTCCTGGCGAAACTCTTTGGGAATCGTGAGCTGCCCCTTCTCGCCAATCTTCGTCGTCGTCAAATATTGGAGGGTAACATCTTGCGTCGCCATAAGAGGTTTATACAATGAAAAGTAGGAATATCCTACCGAAAAAAGCCCACCGCGAGATTAGAGAAAGCCAAACTTCCTACTTCATCACCCCGCGCTGCGCAATCCCAATGTTGTCGCGCGTAGTGTTCTTCACCAGATACATCATCTCGTCTGCCTGCCGGATGATGTCGTGCGGAGACTTCGCGTCATGCGGATACGTCGCCACGCCCATCGAAGCCCGCACGTTGAGATTCAATCCCTCTTCTTTGCAGAACATGCTGGTCCGCAAACTGTCGCGCAAACGCCGCGCCACGACCAGCGCTGAATCTTTCCCCGTCTGCGGCAACAGCACTACAAACTCATCGCCTCCGTACCGGAAAGCGTAATCAATCAAACGCAACTGCGCCTTGACGAGATAACCAATCTCGGCCAGCAGTTTGCTTCCTATCAGATGTCCATGCGTGTCATTGACTTGCTTGAAATGATCGAGGTCAATAAACACCACGGCAAATTCATACCCGAATCGCGACGACCGGTAAACCTCCGTCTCCAAAGTCTTATAAAGATGCCGCGCGTTGTATAGCCCAGTGCAATCGTCGGTGATCGTCAACTCCTGAATTTTCTCGACGGAGCGCGCATTCTCGATCGCAATCGCCGCATAATCGCAAAGTGCCTGTAGGAAAAATAATTCCTGATCGCCAAAGTTGCGCATATTCACGTTCACCAGCTGAATCACTCCCAGCACCCGCAACTTCGAGCGCACAGGAACGCAGATGACAGAATGCGTCTCCAGCTTCGTCATTTCATCAATCCGCTTTGCAAACCTTGGATCCGCGTCAACGTCCGGCACAATCAACCTTTCCCCGTGCTTGGCCACGTGTCCGGCGATTCCTTCTCCAACCTTTAGCCGCACATTCGTCAGCGACTCCGACGCGGCGCCCACCGCAATGGCAAAATACAACTCGTTCTTCTCATGATCGAGCATGAGCAGAGACCAGGTCTCTGGACGGAAATATTCCGCCATCTTGTCCATAATGGTTTGCAGGATTGAATCCAGGTCGAGCGACGAGGTCAGGGCTTTGGCCACGTCGTGGAAAATCGTCAACTCTTGCGACTGACGGCTAAGCTCGGCACCGGCTGCCTTGTGCATGGGGGAATCAACCTCTAGTGTCGGGCGAAAGTGATCAAATTATATGCGTCCTCCAATTCGTGGGCAATCAACGATAGTAACCATCGCGTAATCTCCGTCGCCTGGAAAATAACGAGAATAGCTATATAGAGGCCTCTCTCGGCACCACCTCCGCCTTCTGCTGGGCGTTCCTGCCCGCTCGCGGAAGTTCGATGAGTAGAAGGATTTCAATTCAACTCGACTCGTATCCGGGCGGTCAATCCCTCCCTGAAAACGTGTCGGATCGCCATTTAAAACAGCTCTTGTTGACGACGCGTCATTCCATTGTTATATTTGTAAAGTTCCATCAGTCATTTTTAGGTCAAGCGTGTTCACGCGACACGTGTGACTTGCAGCAATCTGTTAAGATATAGTCAAGCTTTGCATAATATCAACGTCTGCGATTCAGTTTCGCCGACGCCCTCGCTGAAAACGTTCTGCGAATATCTTCCGCAGTTGGAAGGCTATGCAGAACGGTGTTAACGAAACGGAGCGCGTCCATTGTTTCCCGGCCTTAAGTTTCACTTAGGGAAATGAGGCTTGGCGTCACCGTCGTTAGCGTCAGTTAACGGGAAAATCCTTAAACTTCCTGCCAGCAATCCGGTGGGAAAGTATGGTTGGCCGACGCCATCCAGCCCCTTGATCGGGAAAAAGAAGTTATGCATCCACAATGGATTTTTTATGTGGATGCGCAAAGCGTTGTGGCTAGTAATAAGGAGTAATAAAGAGTGCCAACTTTCAATCAGCTCGTGCGCGACGGACGCAAGCGTCCCCGTTACAAGACGGCCAGTCCGGCCTTGCAGGGATGTCCGCAAAAACGCGGTGTCTGCACCCGTGTCTACACGCAGACGCCAAAGAAGCCGAACTCGGCTCTGCGCAAAGTTGCCCGTGTCCGTTTAACCAATGGGATAGAGGTCACCACATACATTCCCGGCGTCGGCCATAACTTGCAGGAACACTCCATCGTGCTGATTCGCGGAGGCCGCGTGAAGGATCTTCCTGGAGTCCGCTATCACGTAGTCCGCGGCACGTTGGACGCAGTAGGCGTAGCCAACCGAAAACAAAGCCGTTCAAAGTACGGCGCAAAACGCCCGAAAGCATAAGAGCGTAGGTAGAGACGTAGCTTGCTACGTCTTTTTGTGAGCGAAAAAACATGCCAAGAAAAGGGTACATCGCGAAGCGAAAGGTAGAAGCCGACCCCGTTTACGGATCGGACTTAGTGACGAAATTCATCAACTCCATGATGTGGCAAGGCAAGAAGAGCACTGCCGAAGGCATCTTCTACGAGGCATTGACTCGCGTTGCCGCCAAAGCTGGCGATGAGCCGTTAAAGCTCTTTACCAAGGCGGTTGAGAACGCAAAGCCGTTGCTCGAGGTAAAGACCCGCCGCGTGGGTGGCGCGAACTATCAGGTTCCCGTCGAGGTGAATGCCGACCGTCGCACGTCATTGGCAATCCGATGGCTGATTACCTACGCTCGCGGACGCGGTGAAAAAGGCATGATTGATAAATTGACTAACGAATTATTGGATGCCGCTACCGGAAAGGGCGCAGCAATCAAGAAGAAAGAAGACGTGCACCGAATGGCGGAAGCGAACAAAGCCTTCGCGCATTACAGATGGTAAAAGCATTGCGTAATTTGGTAATCGGGTAATTGAGCAATTTAAAACCCGCGAGATTTTGATCTTCAATTACCCAATTACCCGATTACA
>Ga0208849_1000371_pt1 | contig 42633 bp, 48 predicted proteins | sample NGESurdeep072012_10_FD_184470 | JGI IMG/M metagenome (GOLD analysis project Ga0208849, IMG submission 184470) | Arctic peat soil microbial communities from Barrow, Alaska - NGEE Surface sample 53-3 deep-072012 (SPAdes) | ecosystem: Environmental > Terrestrial > Soil > Wetlands > Peat ... | reverse complement strand
GTGGCCGAGCTCAAGCGGGCGGGCCTGCCGGAAGACGGCAAGGTCCGGCTACGCGACGGCCGCACCGGCGAGGAGTTCGACGAGCCAGTGACGGTGGGCATGATCTACATGCTCAAGCTGGCCCACCTGGTCGAAGACAAGATCCACGCCCGGTCGACGGGTCCCTACAGCCTGGTCACCCAGCAGCCGCTGGGCGGCAAGGCGCAGTTCGGCGGCCAGCGCTTCGGCGAGATGGAGGTGTGGGCGCTCGAGGCTTATGGCGCCGCGCACGTCTTGCAGGAGATCCTGACCGTGAAGTCGGACGACATCGTCGGCCGCGTCAAGGCCTACGAGGCGATCGTCAAGGGCGACAACACGCTCGAGGCCGGCATCCCGGAATCGTTCCGAGTGCTGGTCAAGGAGCTGGAGGGGCTCGCGCTCGGGGTCGAGATCCTGAGCGAGGACGAGCGCCAGATCGTGTTGAGCGAAGAGGACATCCCGGAAATTCCTCTCGACCTCGGGATCAGTCTCGAGCGTGAGGAACTCGGAGAGGACTCGGCAGAATGACGATGCCCTCTTCGCGGCATTCAAACAAGACAGGGGTCCCCGCGAAATCAAAGATTTCGCGAGGTTCGGCGGAATAGGTAGGAGAGAAGAAAGAGAACTTGCTGAAGCTAGAGAACTTCGATGCACTAAAGCTTTCGTTGGCGTCGCCGGAGACGATCATGTCGTGGTCGCACGGCGAGGTCACGAAGCCCGAGACCATCAACTACCGCACGCTCCGCCCGGAGCGCGACGGTCTTTTCTGCGAGCGCATCTTCGGCCCGACGCGGGACTGGGAATGCCACTGCGGAAAGTACAAGCGGTACCGCTACAAGGGCATCATCTGCGACAAGTGCGGCGTCGAGGTGACCCGCTCGAAGGTGCGCCGCGAGCGCATGGGCCACATCAAGCTGGCCTCGCCGGTGAGCCACGTCTGGTATTTCAAGGGCATCCCGAGCCGGATGGGCCTGCTGCTCGACATGTCCCCGCGTAACCTCGAAAAGATCCTCTACTTCGCCAACTACATAGTCACGGACGTGCATGAAGAGGCCCGCAAGGACATGCTCGCCACCCTCAACATGGATAAGGACGAGCGCGCGATCCGCCTGCGCGGCGACATCGACGCGAAGTCCAAGGAGCTCCGCACGGAGCACGAAGGCAGGTCGAAGAAGCTCAAGGGCGAGGTCGACGCGGAGGTCGCGAAGCTCGAGGAAGAGCTGCAGGGAGCTGTCGACGAGCTGACCACGCAGGGCAAGAAGGCCACGGAAGCGATCAAGGCCGGCATCGGCACCAAGGCGCGGAAGACGCTAAGCGTCGGACTGAACGGCGACGAGGAGACCGTGGTCGAGAAGGGCGAGCTGATGTCGCGCGAGACGTCGCGTGCCGTGCTCGGCAAGGTCCAGGAGAAGATCGAGAAGCTCGAGGCCAACACCAAGGTCGCCCAGAAGCGGGCGAAGGAAAGGCTCGACACGGACCGGAAGGCGCTCGAGGCGCAGATTGAGGGTGCTACGAAGACGCAGCGTGACGGCATCCAGGGCGAGCTCGAGACGCTTCAGCAGGAGATCGAGGCCACACGCACGGACCTCGAGGCCCTGCACCCGAAGCAGATCCTCACCGACACCCAGTTTCGCGACTACTCGGAGCGCTTCGGGCGCACCTTCAAGGCCGGCATCGGCGCCGAGGCCGTCCGCGAGCTGCTCTCGCGCATCGAGCTGACGTCAGAGATGTACCGCCTGCGCGAGGAGTCGAAGTCGACGAGCGGCCAGCGCAAGCAGAAGGCGATCAAGCGCCTGAAGGTCGTCGAGGACTTCCGGAAGTCGAACTCCAGCCCGACGTGGATGGTGCTCGAGGTCCTGCCGGTCATCCCGCCCGAGCTGCGCCCGATGGTCCAGCTGGACGGAGGCCGCTTTGCGACGTCCGACCTGAACGACCTGTACCGCCGTGTGATCAACCGCAACAACCGCCTCAAGAGGCTCCTCGAGCTGGGCGCGCCCGAGATCATCGTGCGCAACGAGAAGCGGATGCTCCAGGAGGCGGTCGACGCCCTGATCGACAACGGCCGCCGCGGCCGTGCCATCACAGGCACCGGCAATCGCAAGCTGAAGTCGCTCTCAGACATGCTGAAGGGCAAGCAGGGCCGGTTCCGCCAGAACCTGCTCGGCAAGCGCGTGGACTACTCGGGCCGCTCCGTGATCGTGGTGGGTCCCGAGCTGAAGCTCCACGAGTGCGGCCTGCCCAAGAAGATGGCCCTCGAGCTCTTCAAGCCCTTCGTCATGCGCGAGCTGGTCAACAAGGGCTACACGACCAACATCAAGTCGGCCAAGCGAATGGTCGAGCGAAGCCGGACCGAGGTCTGGGACGTCCTGGACGAGGTCATCCGCGACCACCCGGTGCTGCTCAACCGCGCTCCGACCCTTCACCGCCTGGGCATCCAGGCGTTCATGCCGGTACTGGTCGAAGGCTCGGCGATCCAGATTCACCCCCTGGTCTGCGCCGCCTTCAACGCCGACTTCGACGGAGACCAGATGGCCGTGCACGTTCCGCTCTTCAGCGGCGCCATCGCCGAGGCGAAGAACCTCATGATGTCGTCGCAGAACATCCTGTCCGCAGCGGACGGGCACCCCGTGGTGGCGCCGACGCAGGACGTGGTCCTCGGCTGCTACTGGCTCACCGCCGCGCGTGGCGACATGCCGCAAGGCGAACAGCTCACCAAGCTGCGCGCCTTCACCTCGCAGAACGAGGTCGTGCTGGCGCTCGAGAGCAAGGTCGTCAAGCTCCAGGAATGGATCCGCGTGCGGATCGGAGACACGCTGATCGTCACGACGCCCGGGCGTGTCGTGTTCAACCAGCCGCTGCCCGTCGGCAAGGCGCCGCTCGGGACAGGCGGAGCGTCCCCCGAAGAGATCAGCGCCATGCACCCGCTGCCCTTCCAGAACGCGCACTACGACCGCAAGTTGCTGCGCACCCTGGTGGCGGACCTGTACCGCCTCTACGGCAGCGACGTCACCGCGATCGTGGTCAACGACATCAAGCGCCTGGGCTTCCGCTACGCCACCCAGGCCGGGATCACCGTCTCGGCCATGGACATCCCGCACCCCGAATCGAAGTGGCGGATCATCCGCGAGACCGAGAAGGAGGTCGCCGACGTCGAGCGCATGTACCGCCGCGGTGTCATGACCGACGACGAGCGCTACCGCAAGGTGATCGAGATGTGGCAGGCCGCTTACGAAGAGGTCGGCAACGCCACTGAGCAAGCCTTCGACAAGTTCAGCCCGATCTGGATGATGATGGGCTCGGGCGCCCGCGGAAACATCCAGCAGATTCGCCAGCTGGCGGGTATGCGAGGCCTGATGGCCGACCCGACCGGCCGGATCATCGACCTGCCGATCATGGCCAACTTCACCGAGGGCCTGACCGTGCTCGAGTACTTCATCTCGACCCACGGAACCAGGAAGGGCCTTGCCGACACCGCGCTCCGCACCGCCGACTCCGGCTACCTGACGCGCCGTCTCGTCGACGTCGCGCAGGACGTCATCGTCAGGGAAGAGGACTGCGGAACGACCAACGGCATCTGGGTTCGGGACATCACCCCCGAGCGGGCGAAGACCGAACCGATCTACGAGAAGATCGCGGGCCGCGTCGTGGCCGAGGACATCACCGTCGACGGCAAGGTCCTCGTCCAGACCGGCACCTCGATCACCGACGAATCCGCGCGCAAGATCATCGCGGCCGGCGTGCCGGTCAAGATGCGCTCGGTCCTCGTTTGCGAGGCGCGCGAGGGCGTCTGCCGTACGTGCTACGGCCGCAACCTGGCCACGGGCAAGGTGGTGGAGATCGGCGAGGCGGTGGGTGTCATCGCGGCGCAGTCCATCGGCGAGCCGGGCACCCAGCTGACCATGCGCACCTTCCACACCGGCGGTGTCGCCGGGGTGGACATCACCCAGGGTCTGCCCCGCGTGGAGGAGCTTTTCGAAGCTCGCATCCCCAAGGGCAAGGCCATCATCTCCGAGATCGACGGGGAGCTCGAGATCATCCGCCAGGAAGGCTCGCGCAAGGTGCGCGTGACCTCGAAGGAGGAGTTCGAGGTCTCCTACCCGGTCGACCCCAAGCTGCAGGTGCTCGTGAAGAACAAGGACGACGTGATGGAGGGCCAGGAGCTCGCCCACGACGCCAAGGGCAACGTCGTGCGGACACGGCACGCAGGCAAGGTGACCGTTACAGCCAAGGAGATCACCGTGCGGACCCTCGACGAAGAGGTCCGCGAGTACGCGATCCCGCACCAGGTCCGCATCCGGCCCGAGCTCGACCGCCGGGACGGCCAGAAGGTGATGATCAAGGCGGGACAGCAGATCACCGAGGGCTCGATCTCACCGCAGGAGCTCCTCCACATCCTCGGGAAGGAGGCGGTTCAGACCTTCCTGGTCGACGAGGTCCAGAAGGTGTACCGCAGCCAGGGTGTGGACATCAACGACAAGCACATCGAGGTGATCGTGCGGCAGATGATGCGGAAGGTCCGCGTCGACGCCGCGGGCGACACCGGCCTGCTGCCGGGCGAGATCGTCTCGCAGTGGGAGTACGAGGAGGGGAACGCGAAGGCGCTGGCGGAGGGCGGCGAGCCCGCCACGGCGCAGACCGTGCTGCTCGGCCTGATCAAGGCCGCGCTGAACACCACCTCGTGGCTTTCGGCAGCGTCCTTCCAGGAGACCACGCGCGTCCTGACCGAGGCCGCAATCTCCGGCAAGGTCGACCGTCTCCGCGGCCTCAAGGAGAACGTGATCATCGGCAAGCTCATCCCCGCGGGGACCGGGCTCGACTACTACAAGAAGCAGCGAGAGCAGGCCGCGAGGATCCTCGAGGAGGAGCCGATCGACCTGGAAACCCTTTCAGTATGAGAGGGAACCTAGGTTCCCTCTCATGGCTCTCTTTCCTGCAGGTTGGGACTGTTTGAAAGTCTCTCCTTGCCAAGCGGGAGGGCAGGAGGATAGATTGGGGGACGGCCCGGCGAAGCCGTGCCTAGCGGCAACGCGATAGGAGTTGGAAACGCGGCCGGTTTCGGTTACATTCTTCGGTACGTGCACAAGGGGGCGCCCGCCAGGGTAGCCTCCTTTTGTTTGCACTCGTGACTCTGGGATGATTCAAAGGTGATCCCAAGCTCCAGGCTGCTTCGCGCCATCGCCCTGGTGCTCCTGGTCGTGGCCTCTGTGACGGCTTGCAACTCAGGCGCGCTCACGCAGGGACCGAAGCTCGCGAGCGCCCAGGCGCTGAGAGTGCTGCTCACCGACCAGCCCGGGTCGCTCGATCCCGGCCAGACCCAGTACGCGTACGAAACCGCCGTCTTGCGTGCGATTTCCGAGCCCCTGCTCAAGCCTTTGGCGGACCTGACCGGAGTCGTACCCGCCGCCGCGCAGAGCTATGACGTCGCGAACGGCGGCAGCGTCTTCGTTTTTCATCTCCGGCCCAGCGCCGAATATTCCGATGGCACCCCGGTCAAGGCGCAGGACTTCGTTTATGCATGGCAGCGATTGATCGACCCGCGGCTCGCCTCTCCCGAAGGGACGTTCTTCGCCGGCACCATCCTCAATGGAGACAAGGTGTCGGTCCTCGACCCGCAGCGCGACGCAGCCAGCATCGATGCGGCACTCAACACGCTCGGCTTGAAGGCGCTGGACGACTACACCTTCCAGGTCACGCTTTCGCGGCCCGACCCGGCTTTCATCTGGCTGGCGGCTATGCCCGCCGCCGCCCCGGTGCGTCAGGACATCGTCAAGAAAAACGGCGACAAGTGGGCGGCAAGCCCGGCCACGCTGATCACGAATGGACCGTTCAAGGTGACGGAGATGGTGCCGAATGACCACATCACCGTGGTTCCCAACCCGCATTACTGGGGAGCGAGGCCAACGCTGACCTCGATCAACTTCGTGGTGGTGAACGATGGAGCCGCGGCGTTGTCGAAGTACAAGAGCGGTGCGCTGGACGAGATCGCCGTTCAGCCGGCGCAGGCATCGAGTGTGGCCGGCGACGCGAGCCTGAAGCAGAACCTGGTCAGGACGCCCGACCTCACCGAGTTCTGGATCACCTTTCGCGTCAATGCGTCGCCGACCAACAACGCCAAGCTCCGGCTGGCGATCGCCCAGGCCATCGACCGAGACGCGTTCGTGGCGCAGATCTTCCAGGGCCAGGGCACGCCCGCCGAAACGTTGATCCCGAAAGGCATGCACGGGTACTCATCAAGCCTGTCGGCGCAGAGGTTCGACGTGGCGCAGGCGCGCGCGTCGCTGGCGGCCTCAGGCCTGTCCGCGTCTCAGCTCACGACCTTGACGTTCTCCTACGACCAGACCTCGGATTTCGGCAAGGCGACGGCCAACTTCATCCACGACCAGCTCAAGACCAACCTCGGTCTCAACATCGTGCTGCAGGGCCTGGACACCAACACGCTGGCCTCGAACCTCGGGAACGGGAATTTTCAGCTCGCCGGCCCGATGGGTTGGAGCGCGGATTACCCGGACCCGGCGGATTGGTACGACTACTTCCTGACGACGAGCTCGAACAACATCGCCTTGTATCAGAACCAGCAGTACGACAACTTTGTGCGGGTCGCGAGAACCGACGTCCAGCCGGACCGCCGCGACCAGGAGTACCAGCAGGCCCAGCAGATGCTGGTCGACGATGCGCCGGTGGCCTTCCTGGCGCAGTCCGTCAGCTGGTATCTCGTGCGGCCATACGTGCGCGGCATCACCACGTCGCCGGTGGACGAATGGCCGGGGGCCCTCGATCCGGCTCAGATCTCGATCGCCCCCCACTGAGCTCGCAATCGAACGGTCGTTCGCACAGGCGGCCAGCTATGCTGCTTGACACTGCGTGGGGAAGCGCAAGAGAATTTGTCTTGGCCCGCGAAGAGGTCGTGAGTAAGACCTGCTGCCGGCGCACTCTCGCCCCGGATCCCGGGAAGAAGGCTGCAGGATCAGAACTGAGAGGTAAGACGCGTATGCAATTAGGTAACGGCATCCGAGCGCTGGCGCTCGCGAGTGCAGGGATCTTTGTGGTCGCAGCGTGCGGCGGCTCCACCGGAACCCCCAGCTTGAACCTCGCGCCGTCTGCCCAGCAGATTCTCCGCGCCAATGATGGGACCGAGCCCAACAGCTACGACCCGACGCAGGAGACCTACTCCTACGAGGCCGGTGTTGGCCGCCAGGTCTTCGAATCGCTACTCAAGGCAAAGACAGACCTCAGCGACGTACAGGGTGCGGCCGCGAAGAGCTACGACGTGTCCTCAGACGGCCTGACGTATACGTTCCACCTGCAGCCGAACGCCAAGTGGAGCGACGGTAAGCCGGTGACCGCAAGTGACTGGGTCTACGGCTTCCAGCACCTGCTCAACCCCGCCCTCGCCGCCGGCTATGTCGACCCGTTCTTCGACGGAACGATCGCCGGCGCGCAGAACTACGGCAAGGTTGACGTCACCAGCGCAAGCGCGATTGACAGCTACATCTCCGGGCTGGGCCTGTCCGCGCCCGACGCAAACACCTTCGTGATCAAGCTCCAGCACCCCGCCGCCTACTTCAAGTGGGTGGTGACGCTGTGGATGGCGGCGCCGATTCGGAAGGACGTCGTCGAGAGCGCGGCCGGCGGGTCGTTCGCCTCGACCGACACCACCAAGCCCGAAATGTGGGCCAACAACGCCAACACCATCATCGGCAACGGTCCTTTCAAGATCTCGGAGATCGTGTCCAAGGACCACGTCACCCTCGTCCCCAACACGAACTACTGGGGCGGCACATCCAAGCTTCAGTCGGTCACCTACTCCTTCATCGCCGACGGTAACACCGCCTACTCCAAGTACCAGACCGGCGCTCTGGACATCATCGGCGTCCCGATCGCCGATGTGACCGTGGTTCGCGCCGACGCGACCCTGAGCAAGCAGGCGCATCTGTTCCCAACGCTGACCACCTTCTGGATGACCTACAACACGCACAAGGCACCGTTCGACAACGCCGACGTGCGCATGGCATTCGCCAAGTCGATCGACCGCACGAAGCTAGCCGTGGACGTTTTGCACGACACGGACAAGGCGTACCAATCCTTCATTCCGCAGGGAATGGCCGGCGCCGACACATCTGACAACGCCCAGAGCTTCGACCCGGCAGCGGCTAAGGCGCTGCTCGTCAAAGCCAATGTCACCGCAGCCACGTTGAACCAGTTGAAGCTGCTCACCCGCAACACGACGGGCAGCAAGACGACCAACCAGTTCATCATCGACCAGTGGAACACCAACCTCGGGTTGAACATGCAGCTGGACGTCATCGACAGCAAGACCGTCACGAGCCGCATTCGAGCGGGCAACTTCGACATCTACGGCCCTGACGGATGGGGCGCCGACTACCCGGACCAGCAAGACTGGTTCGACATCTTCACCAGCGGGTCCTGCCACAGCCTCAACTTTGGCTGCCCGGTCCTGAGCGGCTACGACGCGATCGTTCAGAAGGCGGACACCGAGCTCAACCAGACCCAGCGCAACGCTGACTACCTGACGGCTCAGAAGATGCTCATCGACCAGGCCGCGGTCGGCTTCATCTACCAGCAGTACGAGTACGACCTCGTCGCACCTTACGTGAACTACACTCACACTGCGTTCGATGATCAGAACCTTCCCGGCGACAACTACTACAACACCGCCTACATCACCGCTCACTAGGAGTCCGTTCATTTGGCAGTGATCGCAGGGCGCCCCAACCGGGGCGCCCTGCTCCCGGCCCGTTTGTCAGCCCTGACAGACAGCAGGGCCGGCAGCCTTGCCATCTTCATCATCCGGCGCATCCTCTGGATGATCCCGATCGTCTTCTTCGTCATCCTCATCACCTTCTTGCTCATGCACCTGGCCCAGGGCAGTCCGTGGGACAAGGCCGGCGGGCGCCAGCTGTCGGCGGCGGTGGTGAACAACCTCAACATCAAGTACGGGCTGAACAAGCCCGAGTACCAGCAGTTCGAGCTCTATGTGTGGAACGTGCTGCACTTCGACTTCGGCCTCTCGTACCAGTACGAGGGCAAGTCGGTCACGGGGTTGATCGCCGAAGGGGTCCCGTACACCGCGACGCTCGGAGTGCTCGCCTTCATCATCATCGTCCCGGTCGGCGTCGGCCTCGGAGTGCTGGCCGCTCTGCGGCAGAACACCCGCGTCGACTACATCACGATGGGCTTCGCCACCGCCGCGGCCTCATTTCCGAACTTTGTGATCGGGGCGCTCATGGTGGTGGTGTTCTCGGTCCTGATGGCCAAATGGACGCAGCATTCGTTCTTCCTGCCCGCGGCCGACTTCGGCCTTGACGACCACCTGATCATGCCCGTGATCACCCTCGCGCTGCTTCCGATCGCGTACACGGCCCGGCTCACGCGCGCGAGCACGCTCGACACGATCCGGCAGGACTTCATCCGCACCGCCTGGGCGAAGGGCTTGACCGAGCGGCTTGTCGTGATCAAGCACGTGCTCAAGAACTCGCTCATCCCGGTCGTCACCACGCTGGGTCCGACTTTCGCCTTCCTGGTCACGGGCTCTCTAATCGTTGAGACCGTCTTCAACATCCCCGGCATCGGCCGGGCGTTCGTGACCGCGGTCGAGTCCCGCGACTACCCCATGATCCTCGGCACGACGATCCTGTTCTCGATCATCATCGCCATCGCAAACCTGGTGGTCGACGTCATGTACGTCTTCATCGACCCGCGCGTGAGGCTCGCGTAGCCGTGGCCCTGGCAGCGCCGGCGCTCGAGCAGGCAGTCGACTGGGAGGTCGCGGAGCAGCAGATCGGGCTGTGGCAGGACGCCTGGCATCGGTTCCGGCGCAACCGGCTGGCCGTGCTGGGCGCGGGGCTGGTCCTGTTTCTCATCCTCGTCGCCTTCCTGTCTCCGCTGCTTGTGCACTTTCACCTCATTTGGAATCCGGGCACACAGGACGTCGCCAACATCGAAGTCGGTCCTGCTCAGGCCGGCCACCCGCTGGGGTCGGACGAGTTGGGTCGCGACACCCTCAGCCGCCTGATGTTCGGGAGCCGGATCTCGCTCTCCGTCGGGATCCTTGTCCAGGGCATCATCCTTCCCATCGGCCTCGCCGTCGGCCTGGCAGCAGGCTATTTCGGCGGCCGCATCGACAACCTCCTGATGCGGTTCACCGACATCTGGTACGCATTTCCCGACCTGATCTTCGTGCTAGTGCTCGTGTCGGTGTTCGGGCCCAGCCTGCTCTCGATCTTCGGCGCCATCGCGCTCGTCAACTGGGTTGGTCTCGCCCGGCTGGTCAGAGGCCAGGTTCTGGCGATCAAGGAGAAGGAGTACATCGAGGCCGCACGCTCTTCGGGGTCGGCCCCTCTCAAACTCATCCTCAAGCACCTGCTGCCGAACGCGCTTGGCCCGATCATCGTCACCGTTGTGTTCGGCATCCCGTCGGCCATCTTCCTCGAGGCAGTGTTGAGCTTCCTGGGCGTCGGCATCCAGCCGCCCACCCCGACCTGGGGCCAGATGGTGTTCGACGGCTACGAGGCGATCTACGCCAACCCGAGCGCGGTCGTCTTCCCGGCCCTGGCGATCGGCTTCACGCTACTCTCGTTCTCTTTCATCGGGGACGGGCTGCGAGACGCGCTCGATCCCCGCATGAAACGCTAAACGTTCTCCCCATCTCTTAAAGTTCTCACGTAGGTGGCACAAACCCTCCTGCAAGTGGAAGACCTGCATACACAGTTCTTCACGTCGCGGGGTGTGGTGCGCGCCGTCGACGGAGTGAGCCTGCACATCGACGTGGGGGAGACCCTCGGCATCGTAGGCGAGTCGGGCTGCGGCAAGACGATCACCGCCCTGTCCATCCTCAGGCTCGTACCCGACCCCGGCAAGATCGTTTCCGGCCGGATCCTGTTCCGCGGCAACGACGTGGTCAAGATGGACGACGACGAGATCCGCGACTTCCGCGGCAACGACGTCGCGATGATCTTCCAGGACCCGATGACGTCGCTCAACCCGGTGACAAGAATCGGAAGCCAGATCGAGGAGGCGATGACCGCCCACAAGCGGTTCACCCCTGAGCAGGCGAAGAGCCGGGTGATCGAGCTGCTGACCCGGGTGCGCGTTCCCTCGGCGGAGACTCGCGCCAAAGACTATCCGCATCAGTTCTCGGGCGGTATGCGCCAGCGGGCGATGATCGCCATGGGTCTTGCCAACGAGCCGTCCCTGCTCATCGCGGACGAACCGACCACCGCCCTCGATGTCACCGTGCAGGCTCAGATCATCCAGCTGATGAAGCAGCTGAACCGCGAGCTGGGCACGGCGATGATGCTCATCACCCACAACATGGCCCTGGTCGCGAGCCTGTGCCAGCGGGTCGTCGTGATGTACGCCGGCAGGGTGGTCGAGGAGGGGCCGGTGGAGCAGATCTTCAAGAGCCCCCAGCACCCGTATACGTGGTCGCTGCTCCGCTCGGTGCCTCGCGTCGACGAGGCGCGCAAGGACCGGCTGGTCAGCATCAAGGGGCTGCCACCGGACCTCACGAACCCGCCGCCCGGATGCAAGTTCCACCCGCGATGTCCTTTCGTCGTCGACCGCTGCAGGGTGGAGGAGCCGCCGTTGGGTGAGGTCGGCCCGGACCAGGTCGCGCGCTGCTGGGTGTTGATGCGGAACGTCAGCGAGGTTGACGTGGCCTCTGCCAAGCAGAGCTCAATCTCGGTGGCCGCGGCTGAGAACCTGAAGGCGCCGGTAGCCGACATCGGCACGAAATCCGGAAGCTGACGAACCGATGGGTAGCTGACGCGGATGGGGAGGGGGACGGTGATCGATGATGCAGGCAACTGAGAAAGCGCCGCTCACTACCGTCGCGGCCGACCCGATCATCCTGCGCGTGCAGGACGTGTACAAGCACTTTCCGATCGCAGGCTTCGGCGGCCTGGCGGTGCGGGCGGTGGACGGCGTCGACCTCGAGATCCGCCGGGGCGAGGCGCTCGGGTTGGTCGGCGAGTCAGGGTGCGGGAAGTCGACCCTGGCGCGCTTGATCACGGCCCTTCTACCGGTGACGCGCGGCAAGATCATCTTCGAAGGCCAGGAGATCACCAAGATGCGCGGCGGGCGCCTGCGGCGCATGCGCCGGAAGATGCAGATGATCTTCCAGGATCCCTTTGCCTCCCTGGATCCCCGAATGACGGTGGGGGACATCATCCAGGAGCCGCTGGACAACTACGGCATCGGTTCGGGCAAGGCGCGCCAGCGGAGGGTCCAGGAGCTGCTGCGGCTGGTCGGGCTGAATCCGAACTTCACCAACCGCTACCCGCACGAGTTCTCAGGCGGCCAGCGGCAGCGCATCGGGATCGCGCGCGCCCTGGCTGTCAACCCGTCCTTCATCGTTTGCGACGAGGCGGTCTCGGCGCTCGACGTATCGATCCAGGCGCAGATCATCAACCTGCTGCAGGACCTGCAACGGGAGTTTAACCTCACCTACCTGTTCATCGCTCACGACCTGGCTGTGGTCAGGCACCTGTCCGACCGGATCGCCGTCATGTACCTGGGGAAGATCGTCGAGACGGCCGGCCGGAACGACATTTACGACCATCCGCAGCATCCCTACACCAGGGCGCTGCTGAGCTCGATCCCGGTGCCGGACCCGGTGGTGGAGCGGACCAGGGCGCCGATTCTCTTGAAGGGAGAGATCCCGTCGCCGGTCAACCCGCCGTCGGGGTGCCGGTTCCACACGCGGTGCCCGATCGCCCGGGTGCCTGGGATCTGTTCCGAGCAGGAGCCGCCGCTCGAGCCGCATGGGCAGCGGGACCAGCTGGCGGCGTGTCACTTCGCGGGAGAGAAGTAGGGCGGGGGCGGGGCGTTCGGCGCTTCGGGGTGGGCGCGCTTTGGGGGCATGACTGTGGCGGGCCCTCCCTCTTGTTGGCCGGCCCTGCGCGCAAAGCGGCGATCAGGATGGGACCTACTGATTGCCCCCACCGGCGCTCCTCGGGCCAACTTAGCGTTCGAAAAACCGGTCGTCAACCCAGCCTGTTAAGACGCCGGGTTCCCGACCTGCAGGATCCGGTACCCCTTCTTCGACTTGAGCCGCTGCACCTCATAGCCCTGCGCGGCCAGCCACGTCGCCAGCGAATCCGCCCCGAGGTTGCGCTGGACGACCAGGTATGCCCGGCCGTCCGGCCGCAGGCGTCCGAGCCACCTCACCAGCAGCTCGTGTAGCGCCGCCTTGCCGACCCGGACGGGCGGGTTTGAATAGATCGCCTCGAACCGCACGTCGTCCGGCACCTCGTCTGGGGCGCACGCCGTCACGTTGGCGACCGCCGCCCCCGCGGCATTCGTCTTCGTGAGTTCGACCGCCCGCTCGTTAACGTCCACCGCCCACACCCGCGCTCCCGGCGCCTGGCGGGCGAGGGCGATCGCGATCGGCCCGTAGCCGCTACCGAGATCGAGGATTTCGCCCTGCGGAGGGGGTGGAGGCGCCTCACGGAGGAGGACCAGGGTCCCCAAGTCGACGCCTCGGGAGCCGAACACGCCACGGTCCGCCTTGAGCTCGAGCGCAAGCTCGCCAACGTGGAGGTGGACGGTACGCGGTTTCGACTCGACCACCGGGGCGGGGTCGAAGTAGTGGCTCTTCTGGGCGGTCAATTGGGGCCGCCGGTTTTTGGGTATACTCATCGTTTGTCGCCCAATCGGCTGATGCCGCGTGGGATTTGAGCCGTCATTCGGAGAAACGTTTGCCCACAATCCAACAACTGGTTCGCACTCCGCGCAGAGCGGCCAGGTCGAAGTCTAAGGCGCCGGCCCTCAAGGGCTCACCGCAGCGGCGGGGAGTCTGCGTGCGCGTCTATACCCAGACGCCCAAGAAGCCGAACTCGGCCCTCCGCAAGGTGGCCCGCGTCCGGCTGACCACGGGCATCGAGGTGACCGCCTACATCCCCGGCATCGGGCACAACCTGCAGGAGCACTCAGTGGTCCTCATTCGCGGCGGCAAGGTCAAGGACCTTCCGGGCGTCCGCTACCACATCATTCGCGGCACCCTGGACACCGCCGGCACCAAGAACCGGAAGAAGGCACGCTCCAAGTACGGGGCGAAGCGCGAAAAGAGCAAGGCGGCGGCCTGATGCCTCGTCGTAGCCGTCCAGTCAAGCGTGTCATCGCGCCCGACCCCGTCTACCAGTCGGAGGCGATCGCCAAGTTCGTGAACGTGGTCATGAGCAAGGGCAAGCGGTCGACCGCGGAAAAAGTGGTGTATGAGGCCCTGAGCCGCGCCGGCAAGCAGGCCAAGAAAGAACCGCTCGAGGTGTTCGACCTGGCCCTTCGCAACGCCACGCCGCTGCTCGAGGTAAAGCCTCGGCGTGTCGGCGGTGCGACTTATCAGGTTCCAGTCGAGATCAGGCCCGAGCGCCGGCTGGCGCTTGCCCGGCGGTGGATCGTTCGTTTCGCCCGTCAGCGTGGAGGGAAGAGCATGTCGGAGAAGCTCGCGTATGAGCTCCTTGACGCCTCCCAGAACACGGGTGGAGCGGTCAAGCGCAAAGAGGAAACCCACCGCATGGCGGAAAGCAACAAGGCTTTCTCCCACTTCCGGTACTAAGAGAGAGATGAGCGTGGCATTGAAGATGCAAGAGCGCCCGGTCGCGATCGACAAGGTCCGAAACATCGGGATCATGGCGCATATCGACGCGGGCAAGACGACTACGACCGAGAGGATCCTTTTCTACGCGGGCCGCATCCACAAGATGGGCGAGGTTCACGAAGGCGCTTCCACCATGGACTGGATGGTCCAGGAGAAGGAGCGGGGGATCACGATCACCTCGGCGGCCACCACCGCCATGTGGCGCGACCACTCGATCAACATCATAGACACACCCGGGCACGTGGACTTCACGGTCGAGGTCGAGCGCAGCCTGCGCGTGCTGGACGGCGCGGTCGCCGTTTTCGACGCCGTGGCTGGTGTCGAGCCGCAGTCGGAGACGGTATGGCGGCAGGCGGACCGCTATGGCGTCCCGCGGATCGCTTTCATCAACAAGATGGACCGGATTGGAGCCGACTTCTACGGCTCGCTGAGTTCGATTCGAACCCGGCTGGGCGCACGCGCCGTGCCCATCCAGCTCCCCATCGGCACGGAAGACTCGTTCACGGGCTACGTGGACCTGGTCACGAAGCAGGCGATCGTCTACACGGACGACCTGGGGACGACCAACACAGAGTCGCTGGACCTCCCGCCTGGGATGGCGGACCTCATCGCCCAGCACCGCCACGACCTGATCGAAGCGGTGGCCGACTTCGACGACGCGATCATGCACCTGTACCTGGAAGAGAAAGAGCCGACCCAGGCCCAGATCCAGGCGGCGCTCCGCAAGGGCACGGTCGCTGGAATCCTCGTGCCTGTGCTGTGCGGCGCCGCTCTCCGCAACCGTGGCGTGCAGCCGATCCTCGATGCGGTTGTGGACTACCTGCCATCGCCTGCCGACGTGCCGGCGGTGGAGGGCACCGACCCCAAGACCGGAGCACTGCTGCTGCGTGAGCACGACGACAGCGAGCCTTTCTCCGCCCTCGCCTTCAAGATCCAGATGGACCCCCAGGGGGTCGGCAAGCTGACCTTCTTCCGGGTCTACTCAGGCAAGCTGCGGGCCGGCTCCGGCGTGCTGAATGCCTCGAACGGTCGCAAGGAGCGCATCGGGCGCATCCTGCGCATGCACGCCATCCGCCGCGAAGACGTCGACGAGGTGTTCACAGGCGACATTGCGGCGGCCGTCGGACTCAAGTACACGACGACGGGTGACACTCTCGCGGACGAGTCTCATCCCATCCTGCTGGAGTCGATCACCTTCCCCGAACCCGTCATCTCAGTGGCCATCGAGCCCAAGACCAAGGCGGACCAGGACAAGCTCGGCATCGGGCTGCAGCGGCTGACCGAGGAAGACCCGACGTTCAAAGTCCACACGGACGACGAGACCGGGCAGACCATCATCGCCGGGATGGGCGAGCTGCACCTCGAGATCATCATCGACCGTCTCATGCGCGAGTTCAAGGTCGACGCCAACCAGGGCAAGCCACAGGTCGCGTACAAAGAGGCGATCAAGCGGCCGGCGCATGGCGTGGGCCGGTTCATTCGCCAGTCAGGTGGCAAGGGCCAGTTCGGCCATGCAGAGCTGGACGTTCGCCCTGGTGAAACCGGCACCGGGTTTGTCTTCGAAGACAAGGTCACCCAGGGGCGTATTCCGCGCGAGTTCATCCCCGCCGTCGAAAAGGGCATCAAGGAGGCCCTTCAGACCGGTGTGGTCGCCGGCTACCCGGTGGTCGACATCGTGGCGGCGCTGGTCGACGGGTCGTTCCACGCGGTCGACTCGAACGATATGGCGTTCCAGGTGGCCGGCTCGATGGCGATCAAGGACGCCATGCACAAGGCTCAGCCGTACCTGCTCGAGCCGATCATGAAGGTCGACGTCGTCATGCCGGAGGAATACCTCGGCGATGTGATGGGCGACCTGTCATCGCGCCGCGGGCACATCCTCGGCATGGAAGGGCGAGGGACGTCGCAAAACGTCAAGGCCAACGTGCCCTTGGCCGAGATGTTCGGTTACGCTACCGAACTTCGGTCGATGACCTCGGGGCGCGCGACATACTCGATGGAGTTCAGTCATTACGCAGAGATGCCCGGGAACCTGGCGGAGGCTGTGGGCCGCCGTACCACGTCGCGGAGTTAGTTAGGAGGAAAGAGTGGCGAAGAAGAAGTTCGAGCGGACGAAGCCGCACCTCAATGTCGGGACCATCGGTCACATCGACCATGGCAAGACGACGCTGACGGCTGCGATCACGAAGGTACTTTCTGAGAAGGGTTTGGCTGAATTCAAGCCCTTCGACCAGATCGACAAGGCCCCGGAAGAGAAAGCCCGTGGAATCACAATCTCGATCACCCATGTGGAGTACGAGACCGAGAAGCGCCACTACGCGCACGTGGACTGCCCGGGGCACCAGGATTACATAAAAAATATGATCACCGGCGCCGCCCAGATGGACGGCGCGATCCTCGTCGTGGCTGCCAACGACGGCGCCATGCCGCAGACCCGCGAGCACATCATCCTGGCTCGTCAGGTCAACGTACCCTTCGTCGTGGTCGCGCTCAACAAGTGCGACATGGTCGACGACAAGGAGTTCATCGAGCTGGTCGAGCTCGACCTCCGCGAGCTCCTCACCAAGTACGAGTACCCCGGAGACGACATCCCGATCGTTCGCATCTCCGCGCTCAAGGCCCTGGAGGGTGACCCCGAGTGGTCGCCCAAGATCATGGAGCTGATGGACGCGGTCGACACCTACATCCCCTTGCCGGAGCGGCCGGTCGACAAGCCGTTCCTGATGCCGATCGAGGACGTGTTCACGATCGAAGGTCGCGGCACCGTCACCACCGGGCGCGTCGAGCGCGGCAAGCTCAAGAGGAACGAGGAAATCGAGATCGTCGGGATCCACCCGAACAGCACCAAGACCGTCGTCACCGGCATCGAGATGTTCCACAAGGACATGGACGAGTGCCAAGCCGGCGACAACATCGGCGCGCTGCTTCGCGGTGTGAAGCGCGAGGACGTCGTACGCGGCCAGGTCCTGGCCAAGCCCGGCTCGATGAAGCCCCACACGCAGTTCAAAGCGCAGGTGTACGTGCTCTCCAAGGAGGAGGGCGGCCGTCACACGCCGTTCCTCACGGGTTACCGCCCACAGTTCTACATGCGCACTACCGACGTCACGGGCGAGGTCAAGCTGCCCGACGGAGTCGAGATGTGCATGCCTGGCGACAACGTCGTGATGGACATCACGCTCGGCGAGCCGATCGCCATCGAGCCGGGTCTCCGCTTCGCCATCCGCGAGGGTGGCAAGACCGTCGGCGCCGGTGTGGCGACCGAGGTCGTCAAGTAGGCACATAGGTAAAGGAAGAGAAAGGGTCAGCAGTGGCGCAAAAAATTCGGATTCGGCTCAAGGCCTACGACCACAGGGTCTTGGATCAAGCGGCGGACAAGATCGTGGACACCGCCCGCCGTACGAACGCGCGCACTGCCGGCCCGATCCCCCTTCCGACCGAGATCTCCAAGGTGACCGTCATCCGGTCGCCATTTATTGACAAGGACTCGCGTGAGCAGTTCGAGATGCGGACGCACAAACGGATCGTCGACATCCTCGACCCCAATCCGCGCGTCGTAGACGCGCTCATGCGTCTCAGCCTTCCGGCGGGCGTCAGCATCGAGATAAAGAGTTGAAAGGCCTCCTCGCCAAGAAGCTCGGCATGACCCAGCTCTTCAACCCCGACGGTACGACCACCGCGGTCACCGTGCTCGAAGCCGGCCCGTGCCACGTGCTCGGTCTGCGCACTGCGGAGAAAGACGGGTACGCCGCCGCTCGAATCGCTTTCGATGTCGTGGCCGAGCGCAAGCTGAGCAAGGGCGAGTTGGGCGAGTTCAAGAAGGCGAAGCTCGAACCGCACCGTCACGTGGTCGAGATTCGTGGCTACGAGGGGCTCGAGTCCGGTCAGGAGCTCAAGGCTGAGATCTTCGCCGCAGGAGAGATCGTCGACGTCACCTCACACTCGAAAGGCAAAGGCTTCCAGGGCCTCATCAAGAGGCACAAGTTCAGCCGCGGCCCCGAGTCGCACGGCTCGATGAACGTCCGCCAGCCGGGCGCGATCGGTTCGACGGACTCGGCCCGCGTTTTCAAAGGCCTGAAGATGTCGGGACAGATGGGCAACGTGCGGACCACCGCGCGCGCCTACAAGATCGTGCGAGTGGATGCCGAGCGGAACCTACTGCTCCTCAAGGGCGGCGTGCCCGGGGCGCGGGGAGCGCTCGTGCTCGTCAGGCAGTCGACCAAGCCCGTGAAGGTCAAGGGACCGTCCGGCAAGCCGACCGGGAGGAAGGTCTGATGCCCGCGGCCAAGCCCAAGACGACCAAAACAACCAGCGCAACGACCAAAACGGCCACCAAGGCCAGCGGCGCCACGAAAACCCGCCCGGTCGCGAAGAAAAAGGCCGAGCAGGCTGCTGAGACCAACCCGCTCCAGGCGCCTTTCTTCGACGCCCTCGGCGAGCGCAACGGAGAGGTCGAGCTCCCCAAGGCGGTATTCGACGAGAAGCCGAACATGCCGGTCATGCACCAGGCCTACCTCCGCCAGCTCGCCAACGCCCGCCAGGGCACGGCGTCGACCAAGACTCGCGGCAACGTCTCCGGCGGCGGCGCCAAGCCGTACCGGCAGAAGGGCACCGGTCGTGCGCGCCACGGCTCGATCCGCGAACCGTCCATGAAGGGCGGTGGCACGGTGTTCGGTCCGCACCCGCGCAGCTACGAGCAGCGCATGCCCAGGCAGATGCGGCGGCTTGCCCTGCGTTCCGCATTGAGCCAGAAGGCCCTCGACGGGCAGGTTCGCGTCATCGAGAGCTTTGTCTTCGACGAGCCGAAGACCAAGCAGGCCGCCGACCTGATGCAAGCCCTTGGCTTCGACAAGTCGGCGCTCATTGTCCTGCCGGCCCCGAATGTGGTCGTCAGCCGATCGTTCGAGAACCTGTCCGGCACGAAGACGATCCTCGCGAGGAACATCAACATCCGCGACCTCTTCACCCACACCTACCTGCTTCTGTCGAAGGATTGCTTCGAGCTGCTGGAAGAGAACTTCAGCGCGCGGGAGCGAAACGGAAAATGACGACTCGAGCCGCTTCAGAGATCGTGATCGGCCCGGTCATCACGGAGCGCACGTACCAGCTCTACACGCAGGGCAGGTATACGTTCCGCGTCTCGCCGCGCGCCTCCAAGACCGACATCAAGAAGGCGCTCGAGGAGCAGTACGAGACGCAGGGAATCAAGGTGCGCGACGTGAACACCGTGACGATGCGCGGCAAGCGCCGCCGCAGCCAACGCAGGGCCGTAGCGATCGGTCACACGGCCGACTGGAAGAAGGCGATCGTCACGCTGGGCCCAGGTCAGAAGATCGAAGGCCTGTTCGGGAGCGTCTGAGATAAAGAATGCCGATTAGAAAGTACAAGCCGACCAGCCCCGGGCGCCGCTTCATGTCCGTGTCGGGCTTCGACGAGGTCACGGCCACCGAGCCGGAGAAGACCCTGCTCGAGTCACTCCCCACGCACGCCGGTCGCAACAACCAGGGTCGCATCACGACGCGCCACCAGGGCGGCGGCTACCGCAAGCTCTACCGGAAGATCGACTTCAAGCGCGACAAGCACGGCATCGCCGGCAAGGTCGCGACCATCGAGTACGACCCGAACCGCAGTGCTCGCATCGCGCTCATCCACTACAAGGACGGCGAGAAGCGATACATCCTCGCGCCGCTCGGCCTGAAGGTCGGCGACCCGATCGAAAGTGGGGAAGAGGCTCCGGTACGCATCGGCAATGCCCTCCCGCTCTCGAACATCCCGGTCGGTTCGACGATCCACAACATTGAGCTCACGCTCGGTCGCGGTGGCCAGCTGGTCCGCTCCGCCGGCGCCTCCGCGCAGCTGCTGGCCAAGGAAGGCGACTACGCCGTCGTGCGCATGCCGTCGGGCGAGTTGCGGCGGATTCACGTTCGCTGCCAGGCCACGATCGGCCAGGTCGGTAACATCGAGCACGAGAACGAGTCAGGCGGCAAGGCCGGCCGCAGCCGCTGGCTCGGCGTGCGGCCCACCGTGCGCGGTTCGACGATGAACCCCCGCGACCATCCGCACGGCGGTGGCGAGGGCAAGACCGGACCCGGCGGCAACCCGAAGACGCCATGGGGCAAACCCGCCCTGGGCTACCGCACGCGCAAGCCGAAGAAGGCCTCGGACAAGCTCATCATCCGCCGCCGCGAAAAGAAGGGACGAAAGAAATAAACGTGGGAATGGTGCCTGCCTACCAGTTTCGGAGCGAATTGCAATGGCAGTTCGTGATTGCTTCGTGCTCGGCCGAGGTGGCCGGGGAACCCGGTCACCTGGCACCATTGCCATTTCGGTCTGAAATCCGCACCCAGCCACCGCGATTTCAGACCGGGAAGGAAGGGGTCATTTAATTCATGTCACGCTCACTGAAGAAGGGTCCGTTCATCAGCGCCCCCTTGAAAGAGAAGATCGACAAGATGAACGCAACGCGGGACAAGAAGGTGATCCGCACCTGGGCGCGTGCGTCGGTCATCTATCCCGACATGGTCGGGCACACCATCGCGGTCCACGATGGCCGCAAGCACGTGCCCGTCTTCATCAGCGAGAACATGGTCGGCCATCGCCTCGGCGAGTTCGCGCCCACCCGCCACTTCCGCGGCCATGGCACCCACACCGAAAAATCGACGGCTCTGAAGTAGAAGTGGCGACGATGGAAGTTTCCGCAGTTTCGAGGTTTGTCCGCCGCACGCCGCGCAAGGCAAGGCTGGTGGCCGACTCCGTCAAGGGCATGAAGGTGTCTGAAGCCCTGGCACAGCTCGAGTTCTCGCCCAAGCACGCGGCTCGCGACGTCGCCAAGGCCATCAAGTCGGCGGCGGCCAATGCGGAGCACAACTTCAACCTCAACCGCGACGACCTCGTGCTCAAGCAGATCCTCATCGACGAGGGGCCGACTTTCCGCCGCCGCCGGCCGGTCAGCCGGAGCATGGCGCACGAATTCTTCCACCGCACCTGCCACATCACCGCGGTCGTCGAAGACCGTCCGCAAGGAGCTAAGTAACAGCTTGGGTCACAAAGTCCACCCGAACGGATTCCGTCTCGGCGTGTTCCGTCCCTGGGAGGCGAACTGGTTCGCGAACCCCAAGGACTACACGAAGATGCTGCACGAGGACCTCGAGATGCGGCGTGTCATCCTCGCGCGGCTGCGCAATGCCGGCATCGCGAAGATCGAGACGGAGCGCTCGTCGAACGCCCAGCTCACCGTGACCATCCATACCGCCAAGCCGGGAATCGTGATCGGCAAGGGCGGCGCGTCTGTCGACCAGCTGCGTGAGGATCTCGAAAAGCGCTTCGGCAACCGCGTGCGCATCTCGATCCAGGAGATCAAGCAGCCGGAGCTCGACGCGCAGCTCGTAGCCGAGAACATCGCCTCGCAGATCGAACGTCGCATCAGCTACAAGCGCGCGATGAAACAGGCGATCCTGCGCACGATGCGCGCAGGCGCCAAGGGCGTCCGGATCTACTGCGGCGGACGGTTGCGTGGGGCGGAGATGGCGCGTCGCGAGTGGGACCGCGAAGGCCGCGTGCCCCTGCACACGCTGCGCGCTAACATCGACTTCGGCCGCGCCACCGCGAGCACCACGTTCGGTGCGATCGGCGTGAAGTGCTGGATCTACAAGGACCAGGTCGCGCCGAAGAAGGTCGCGGCCGCGGCTGACGCCTCGGTGCCGATCGCGGACAGCATCGCTCCGCAGCCCGAGCTGGCAGCGGTCATGGCCGAACCGCAGGCCGTGGTCCAGGTCGCCGCCACCGAGCCGGTGGCCGAAGTCGCCGCCACGCCCGCGCCGCGGCGCGCGCGAGTGGCTGGGACCAGTGCCCCGGCTGCGGTTGAAGCCGCGATCGAGGCCAAGCCGAAGACACCTGCCAGGCCGAAAGCGGCGCCGAAGGCAAAGACCGAAGTCAAGGCCGAAGTGAAGACCGAGACCAAGGCCAAGGCCGCGCCCAAGGCGAAAGCTCAGACCAAGGCTCCCGCCAAGAAGATCACCACCGCCAAAAAGGCAAAGAGCTAAATGCTGATCCCGAAGCGCGTCAAGTACCGCAAGATGCACCGCGGCCGGCGCACGGGCATCGCCACGCGCGGCGCCACGGTGGCGTTCGGCGACTTCGGCCTGCAGGCGATGGAAGCGTGCTGGATGAGCAACCGCCAGATCGAGGCCGCCCGCCGGGCGATGACCCGCCACGTCAAGCGCGGCGGCCAGATCTGGATCCGCGTGTTTCCCGATAAGTCGATCACCAAGAAGCCGGCCGAGACCCGCATGGGTTCCGGCAAGGGCAACCCTGAAGGGTGGGTCGCTGTGATCAAGCCGGGACGGGTGCTCTTCGAGATGGGCGGCGTCACGCCCGCGGTCGCCAAAGAGGCGATGAAGCTGGCCGCGTCCAAGCTCCCCATCAAGACTCGCTTTGTCGTCTCCGAATCGGCTGCCGCCGGAGGCGCTCGATGAAGGTCGATGAGTTGAGGGTGCTCGAGGCGGACGAGCTCACCGGCCGGATGCGCGCCGCGCGGCGCGAGCTCTATGAGCTCCGCTTCAAGCACGCCGTCGGCCAGCTCGAAAACTCGAGCCAGATCAGCAAGGTCCGGCACGACATCGCGAGGATCATGACCGTGCTGCGGGAGCGCGACTTCGGAATCGTCGCCACCCTGGTCGCGGACGCCCTTGAACCAGTCACCGTGCCGCAGGAAGCAGAGCCCGCTGAGGCAGTTGAAGCGCCCGCAGCACCGGCCAAGCCCAAACGCACCCGCAAGAAAGCCGAGGAAACCTCATGACCGACACCGCAACGTCAACCAGGCCAGAGACGCACACACCGACCGCGGCCGACGCCCGGGGCCAGCGCAAGGTTCGGCTGGGCACGGTGATCGCCGACAAGATGGACAAGACGATCATCGTCCAGGTTGGCACGTCCAAGGCCCACCGGCTTTACCGCAAGACCGTCCGGCAGCGCACAAAGTTCAAGGTCCACGACGAGAAGAACGAATGCGGGGTCGGCGACCTGGTCCGCATCACCGAGACGCGCCCTATCTCCAAGGAAAAGCGCTGGCGCCTGCTGGAGATTGTCGAGAAAGCCAAGTGATCCAGCAAGAAACCCGTCTAAAGGTCGCGGACAACTCAGGAGCGAAAGAGATCCTGTGCATCCGCGTGGCCGGGGGGCACTACCGCAAGTACGCGTCGGTGGGCGACATCATCACCGCGACCGTCAAGTCGGCTCAGCCTGGCGGCCAGGTCAAGAAGGGCGAGGTCGTGAAGGCCGTCGTCGTGCGCGTGACCAAGGAATACAAGCGTCCCGACGGCTCGCTGATCCGCTTCGACGAGAACGCAGCGGTGCTGCTGGCCACTGCGAACAACCCGCGCGGCACTCGCATCTTCGGCCCGGTGGCCCGCGAGCTACGGGAGCGTAACTTCATGAAGATCATCAGCCTTGCCCCGGAGGTCCTGTAATCCAGATGCTCAAGAACAAGGCAGCGCCCACGCGCCGCTGGCTCGACCTCGCCCCCGGCGATCCGGTGATCGTCGTCACGGGCAAGGACAAAGGCAAGCAGGGCGAGGTGCTGCGCACCATCCCCGACCAGCACAAGATCGTCGTCAAGGGCGTCAACATCCTGAAGCGCCACACCAAGGCGGGGCAGACGCGCGGCGGAGTCAGCGTCGCGCAGGGTGGGGTGATCGACTTCGAGGCGGCGCTCGATTATTCCAATGTGATGCTGGTCTGCCCATCCTGCTCGCGGCCGACGCGCACCAAGCACACCGTCCTCGAATCCGGTGCGCGCGCTCTCGTTTGCCGCCACTGCGGCGAGCCGTACGAGCGAGTGCGCAAGACGGAGGCCCAGTGAGCAAAGCGAAAGCTGCACAGAAGAAGACTGAAGCGCCCAAGGCTCCAGGCACGAAAACCGAAACGCCGCCGCGAATGCTGACGCTGTACCGCGACACGATCGCGCCGCAGCTGACCAAGGAGTTCGACTACGACAACGCCATGGAGGTGCCCCGCATCGCCAAGGTCGTAGTGAACATCGGCATCGGCGAGGCCAAGGACAACGACAAGGCGCTCGACGCCGCGGTCGGCGACGTGGTCACCATCACGGGCCAGAAGCCCGCCCTGATCAAGGCGCGGAAGTCGGTCGCCGCCTTCAAGCTGCGCGCGGGGCAGACGGTCGGCATCAAGACCACCCTGCGCGGCCGGCGCATGTGGTTCTTCCTCGACAAGCTGCTCAACGTCGCGCTGCCTCGAATCCGCGACTTCCGCGGTGTCAACCCCGAGGGCTTCGACGGCCGCGGCAACTACTCGCTTGGCCTGCGTGAGCAGGTCATCTTCCCAGAGATCGACTACGACAAGATCGACAAGCTCCGCGGGCTGGAAGTGTCAATCGTGACCACCGCCCGCACCGACGACGAAGCGCGCAGTCTCCTGACGCGCCTCGGCATGCCATTCAAAAAGAGGTAAGGGAAAGTTTGGCGAAGAAATCTGCACTCGAGCGCTGGAAAAGAGACCTTGTACACCCGAAGTTCAAGGTTCGCTTCCATAATCGCTGCCGCATCTGCGGTCGGCCCCGCGCTTATTACCGAAAGTTCGGCATGTGCCGGATCTGCTTCCGCAACCTTGCCGCCGAGGGACGTATCCCTGGCGTGACGAAGTCGAGCTGGTGATGGCTACGGCAATGGCGAAAAACGCAAAACCCGTGAGGCGCGCCTCCGCGGGCGTCGTCAGCGACCCCATCGCCGACATGCTCACGCGCGTCCGCAACGCGAACGCCGCGCGGCACCCCGAGGTGAAGGTCCCGGCTTCGAAGCTGAAGCTCGAAATCGCGCGCGTTCTGAAGGACGAGGGTTACATCGCCGGCTACGAGGTCGAGGCCGACGGAACCACTCAGACGATGCGTATCATCTTCAAGGCCCGTCCGGATCGCACCCGGGTCATCTCGGGCGTGAAGAGGATCAGCCGCCCCGGCCTGCGCGTTTACGCGCGCAAGACGGAGATCCCTCGAGTCCTCGGTGGGCTCGGAATCGCCGTTCTCAGCACAGCCGAAGGAGTCATGAGCGGTCGCCAAGCGACGCGTCAGGGGCTCGGCGGCGAAGTCTTGGCATATGTTTGGTGAAGCACAGCAGATAATCGGGGTCCCCGCGAAATCGCAGATTTCGTGGGGTGATTAGGAGCTCAGAGAAAAGAGTTGTCGCGGATTGGAAAGCTGCCGATTCCGGTGCCGGGCACGGTGAAGGTCACCCTGCAGCCGGGCCACGTCAAGGTCGAGGGTCCGAAGGGCCAGCTCGAGCGCACCTTGCCGGCGGACATCACGGTCAAGCAGGTCGACGGTGAGCTCGTCTTCGAGCGCCCCTCCGACGGCTACCGCCACCGCGCCCTGCACGGACTGGTCCGCAGCCTGGTCGCCAACATGGTTACTGGAGTGAACACCGGTTTCGTCAAGCACCTCGAGCTCGTCGGCGTCGGCTATCGCGTCGCCAAGCAGGGTGACGAGCTGGTGCTGAGCCTCGGCTTCTCCCACCCGATCAAGTTCAAGCCGCCGCAGGGCGTCTCGATCGACGTTCAGGACCCGACCAAGTTCTCGGTCTCCGGCATCTCGAACGAAGCGGTCGGCCAGGTGGCGGCCAACCTCCGCGGGCTGAGGCCGCCCGAGCCTTACAAGGGCAAGGGCGTGATGTACAGGGGCGAGAAGATCCGCCGTAAGGCCGGCAAGGCCGGCAAGGGTGCGAAGGCTTCCGCATGATCAAGAGAACAGATCGCAAGCTGAGCCGCTCGAAGCGACACCGGCGCGTGCGAGTACACGTGGCAGGCACGCCCGAGCGTCCGCGACTGGCCGTCTTCCGGAGCCTCAACCACGTCTACGCACAGCTCATCGACGACGGGGCAAGCCGGACGCTTGCGGCCGCGTCGACCGTCGCGCTGAAAGCGAAAGGAAACGGCATGGCCGAGGCCGCGCAGGTCGGCAAGGAGATCGCCGCGAAAGCGAAGGCCGCGGGCGTGAGCTCGGTGGTGTTCGATCGGGGCGGATTCCTCTACCACGGCAGAATCAAGGCTTTGGCGGACGCAGCCCGCGAAGCCGGACTGGAGTTTTAGACGTGACGATGGCGCCTGCCTTGCAATCGACCGCGGAAGTAGCCGCTTTTTTCGCGCTTCCCGTTTTCACCGGGGAGGTGGCCTGGGGAACCCAGGCCACCTGGCGCCATGGTCAATTCGGTCTGAAATCCGCACCCAACCACCGCGATTTCAGACCGGGAAAGGATGGCTTGATTAAATAATGGGATCCAGGTATCCGCATTCGAGTGGCGAGCGATCCGATCTCACCGATCGCGTCGTGCGCGTCAACCGCGTGTCCAAGGTGGTCAAGGGCGGGCGCAAGTTCTCGTTCAGCGCGCTGATCGTGGTCGGCGACATGAACGGGCGCGTCGGCGCGGGCATCGGCAAGGCAAAAGAGGTGACCGAGGCCATTCGCAAGGGCATGGACGTCGCCAAGCGCAACATGATCACCGTCCCGATGGTCGGCACGACAATCCCTCACGAGGTCCGTCTGAAGTGGGGCGCCGCTCGCATCATGCTGAAGCCCGCCGCCCCAGGCACGGGTGTGATCTCCGGAGGCGCGATGCGCGCGGTGATCGAGACCGCGGGGATCAAGGACATCCTCACCAAGTCCCACGGCACCAACAACCCGATCAACACCGTGCGCGCGACGCTCGCGGCGCTGCAACAGCTGCGCACCGCACAGCAGATCGCCGAGCTGCGCGGCAAAGAGGTCGAGCAGATCGTCGGCAAGCGCCTGGCTGCTGCGTACCGGCGGCAGGAGAGCGGTGGGAAAGGGCCGGCTGCAAACGGCGCCGAGCCGACCCCGGTGGAAACCAAGTGACCGCAGCCAACAAGAAACCCGCATCAACCGGGGATCGCCCCATCAGGGCAACTTTGATGAAGAGCACGATCGGCGCGCTTCCGTCAATCAAAGCCACGGTGGAGTCGCTCGGCTTTCGCCGCATGAACCAGACCCGCGACCTTCCGGACAACCCCGCGGTGCGAGGGATGCTCAAGGCGGTCGACTTCCTGGTCGCTGTCGAGGGCCAGCCGTATCTCCGCCCCAAGCGCAGCAAGTACAAGATCTGGCGCTCCCGCTCCAACAAGAAGCACCAGAGGGGTAAATAGCCGTGCAGCTGCACGACCTCAAACCCGCGAAGGGAGCCCACCGCCAGTCCGACCGCATCGGTCGAGGCACCGGCTCCGGCCGCGGCAAGACCTCCGGTCGCGGACAGAAGGGACAGAACGCTCGCAGCGAAGGCTTCCGCGTCGGTTTCGAGGGCGGCCAGATGCCGCTCGCGCAGCGCATCCCCAAGCTGCCCGGCTTCAAGAACCCGTTCCATCGGGTCTTCTCGGTCGTCAACCTCTCGAAGCTCAGCCGCTTTCCCGACGGTGCAAAGGTCGACGCGGAGGCTTTGCTGGAGGCCGGTCTCGTCCACCAGGGCATGGAGATCAAGATCCTCGGTACCGGTGGCCTCAAACGCAAGCTGACCGTCGAAGCGCACTTCTTCAGCGTCAGCGCCCGCGAGGCGATCGAGAAGCAGGGCGGCTCCGTCAAGGTCCTCGGGGAGCCTCGCAAGATCGGGCCCAGGCGGACGGCGGCCAAGCTGCCCAAGCCATTGCCTGCGGCGGAGTCGGCGCAGCCGGCACCCGCCACGGCAGAGAAAGCGGAGCGGCCGGCGAAGCCGGCGCGTGAGAAAGGTGCACCGGCCGCCGGGCGCGCGCAACAGGAGGGGTCCCCGCGAACTCACGGCGAAGCCTCCGAGTTCGTGGGGAATAAGGGCGCATCAAACCAGACGGTCGAGGAGGCCACCCCTCCCGACGAGGCTAAGGCTTAGGGGATGGGCACAGACCTGACCGCTGGTCACCGGATCTTCGGCGCCCATGCGGCCCATCTGCGTCGTTGCGACCTGCGCTTCTCGCTTACGCATCCACGGATGCGCGCGCTGCGATGCTCGGCCGCGCCTAGCATCTGGACCACCTGGGCACCGAATCTCTCGGTGTCCACAGTCAGGTCTGCGCCATGAACCTGTTCGAAGCGCTGGTCAACGCCATGCGGCTGCCGGAGCTCCGCAACAAGATCCTGTTCACAGGCGGGATCCTGGTCGCCTTCCGCCTCTTCGCCAACGTGGCCGTGCCCGGCGCGAGCCAGAGCGCGCTCGCCTCTCTATTCAACAACCAGGCTCTGCTCGGACTGCTCGACCTCTTCTCGGGCGGCGGCCTCTCGCGATTCAGCGTCGTGGCCATGGGCATGAACCCGTACATCAACGCCACGATCATCATGCAGCTCATGACGGTGATCTCCGAACGGATCAAGGAGATCTCCAAAGAGGGTGAGATGGGACGCCGTCGCATCACCCGCTGGAGCCGCTACCTGACCGTCGTGCTGGGCGCCGGACAGGCTTACGGTTTCACCGTTCTGTTCCAGAACACGACTCCTTCGATCCTCGGTCCTCTCGACTGGTTCCAGCGCCTGCAGATCGTGCTGGTGCTCACAGCTGGCACGGTCATGCTGATGTGGTTCGGCGAGCTGATCACCGAGTACGGCATCGGCAACGGCGTCTCGCTGATCATCTTCGCCGGCATCATCGGCCGCGGGCCGCAGGGCGTCGCGGCGGTTTTCGCCGCCGCCAACCCAAGCGGTGGAGGCCTCGCGGCCTATGTGCCATTCATCATTTTCGGCCTGGTCGCGCTCCTCATGACCGCCGTGATCATCGAGGTGCAACAGGCGGTGAGAAAGATTCCCATCCAATCCGCACAGCGCACGGTCGGCCTGAAGCAGGTGCAGAGCCGCGCGAGCTTCCTGCCTCTTCGTGTCAACCACGCCGGCGTGATCCCGATCATCTTCGCGATCTCGGTCATGTTCCTGCCGACGATCGTCGCCAACTACTTCACCGGCGCACCGCCGGACACCTGGTACTACAAGGCGGCGGCGTGGGTGAGAGGCAACTTCTCGCCCACCACGTCGAACCTGGGGATGGCGGTCACCTACAACGCCCTTTACTTCGCGTTCACCTTTGGATTCACGTACTTCTACACGGCGATCACTTTCGACGTGAACGAGGTCGCCGACAACCTGAAACGCTACTCGAGCTTCATCCCCGGGATCCGTCCGGGCCGGCCGACGGCGGACTACCTGGCCGCAGTTATGAATCGCGTGACGTTCGCGGGCGCGACCTTCCTGGGCTTCATCACGGTGATCCTTCCGATCGCCACGGCCAAGATCTCCGGCATCAACACTCAATCGATGTATCTCGGAGGCACCGCTATCCTCATCGTGGTCGGCGTGGCCCTCGACACCATGAAACAGCTGCAAACGCAGCTGGTCATGCGCCAATACCGCGGCTTCATCAGGTAGTGCTTATGGATGCAAGAGCATCCCTCTCCCCGTTCAGGGGAGAGGGACATAGGGTGAGGGGCGGGGAAGCAGCATGAACCTCCTTCTGTATGGGGCTCCAGGGAGCGGCAAGGGGACCCAGGCCAACATGCTGCGCTCGCATTTCGGCATCCCGCACATCGCCACCGGCGATATGCTCCGCGCCGAGATCGCCGCCGGCACGTCGCTCGGTCAGAAGGCCCAGCCCATCCTGGCCGCGGGCCACTACGTGTCGGACGAGATCATGATCGCGATGATCGCCAACCGGCTCCGGCAGCCGGACTCCAGGCGAGGCTTCATCGTCGACGGCTTCCCGCGCACCATCCCGCAGGCGGAGGCCCTCGACACCCTGATGCACGAGCTCGGCAGGCATTTCGACCGTGTTCTCTACCTGAGGGTCGAGCTCGCTGAGCTGCTCCAGCGCCTGTCCGGCAGGCTCGTCTGCCCGCAGTGCCAGCGCACCTACCCGCCCGGCACCGCCCTGTGCGTAGCCGATGGGAGCGATCTCGTGCAGCGGGAGGACGACAAGGCGGAGGCGGTGAAGCCGCGCATAGAGGTCTACCTGCAGAAGACCATCCCGGTGCTCGACCACTACCGCGACGAAGGCCTGGTTTCCGAGATCGACGGCATGGGCACAATCGATGACATCAGCCGCCAGGTCATGGCCGCGGTGACTGCTCAACCGGCAAAGAGGGCCTGAAGAACGAATGATCAACCTCAAGACCGCCCACGAGATCGACCTCATGGCCCGAGCGGGCAGCCTGCTCGCGTCCGTGCTCACGCCGCTGCGGGAGGCCTGCGAGCCCGGGGTCAAGACGATCGAGCTCGACCGGATCGCCGACCGGCTCATTCGCGAGGGCGGCGCGACCCCCGGCTTCCTGGGCTACCACGGCTTCCCCCGGTCGATCTGCGTCTCGATCAACGACGAGGCGGTGCACGGCATCCCGGGCAACCGCAAGGTCGCGGAGGGCGACCTGGTCAGCCTCGATCTAGGGCTGGTCCTGGACGGTTTCTGGGCTGACGTCGGCATCACCGTCGGCGTCGGCAAGATCACCCCGGAGGCGGCCCGCTTGATCAAGGTGACCGAGCAGGCCCTGTACGTCGGGATCGACAAAGCCCGTCCGGGTGGCTACCTGGGCGACATCTCGTCCGCGATCCAGAAGCACGTCGAGGCGGCCGGCTTCTCCGTCATCCGCCAGTTCGTGGGCCACGGGATCGGCCGGGAGATGCACGAGGACCCCCAGGTGCCCAACTTCGGCAGCCCGGGCACCCCCCCGAAGCTGAAGACCGGCATGACCCTGGCGATCGAGCCGATGGTCAACGCCGGCTCCCACGAGGTGTACATGAAGCCGGACGGCTGGACGATCTGCACGTCCGACGGCTCGCTCTCCGCCTACTTCGAGCACACCGTGGCGATAACTGATCGAGGACCTGTGGTCCTGACCAGTTCCCTCTCCCCGTTCAGGGGAGAGGGCTAGGGTGAGGGGCGGGGAAGCATCGTGACCGCCAAACCCTCGCTTAGCCAGGTTTGGTACAATCGCCGTTCGTGCCCCAACGCCTCTCACTCGTGAAGGGGGTCGTGGTGGAGCCTCTTCCCAACGGTGTCTACCGGGTTGAGCTCGAGAACGGGGCGAAAGTCCTGGCACACGTCGCCGATCGTGCCGGCACCCACTTCACCCGGCTCCTCGCTGGGGACAAGGTGGGCGTCGAGCTAGCGAGCAGCGACCGGTCGCGAGGGCGAATTCGAGAGATTTGGAGATGAAAGTACGTCCGTCCGTAAAGAAGATGTGTGCGAGCTGCAGGGTGATCAAGCGCAAAGGGGTGGTCCGCGTGATCTGCTCCAAGACGCCCAAACACAAGCAGCGACAGGGCTGACTTTGGAATTGGCCATCGAGAGGACGATTCCGGGGTCCCCGCGAAATCGAAGATTTCGTGGGGTGGAAACACAAGCAGCGACAGGGATAGAGGTTTAGATGGCGAGAATCGCCGGCGTCGACATACCCCCGCAGAAGCGGGCGGTCATCTCTTTGACGTACATCCACGGGATCGGAAACACGACCGCCAAGAAGCTCGTCAAGACCGCCGGCATCAACCCGGACACGCGGGTCAAGGACCTGTCCGAGGAAGAGGTCGGCCGGCTTCGCCAGATCATCGACCGGATGGCGACCGCCAAGGAGCTGCTGATCGAAGGTGACCTCCGCCGCGAGGTCGCGCAGAACATCAAGCGCATGACCGAGATCGGCTCCTACCGGGGCTCTCGCCACCGCCGTGGGCTTCCCGTCCGCGGCCAGCGCACCCGTACCAACGCCCGGAGCCGCCGCGGTCCGAAGCGGGCTGTCGCGGGGAAGAAGAAGGTCAAAGCAGGCAAGTAATGGCAAAGAAGAAGGTCGTCCGCACCCGGCGCCGCGAGCGCAAGAACGTGGTCAACGGGCAGGCGCACATCCAGAGCACTTTCAACAACACGATCATCTCGATCAGCGATGTCGACGGCAACGTCATCTCATGGGGCTCGGCCGGCGCGCAGGGCTTCAAGGGAAGCCGCAAGTCGACGCCGTTCGCGGCGCAGGTGACGGCCGAGGCGACCGCCAAGAAGGCGCTCGAGCATGGCATGCGCTCGATCGAGGTGTTCGTGCGCGGGCCGGGCGCCGGCCGCGAGGCCGCGATCCGCTCACTGCAGGCAACTGGTTTGGAGGTCAGCGCAATCACCGACGTAACCCCGATCCCGCACAACGGCTGCCGCCCTCCAAAGCGGAGGCGGGTCTAGTGTCCTCCTCCGGCATCGTCACCGCCATCTCATCGGCCCAGGACACCGATACGTGCGTCGCCGACTGCGCGCGCTCGGTCACGCAGCAACGGCTGCGCTCCCTCACGTGCTCGCCGGCTCCTTCGTCTCGGCGCCCAGGGCCGCGATCTGGCGGCGCCGCTGCCGCAGGAGGCCACTGATGGCCAATTACAGCGGTCCGGTCTGCCGCTTCTGCCGCCGCGAGGGCGCCAAGCTGTACCTCAAGGGCGAGCGATGCTACACGCCGAAGTGCGCCATCGAGCGCCGCGCTTTCGCGCCCGGAATGCACGGGCAGGCGCGCAAGCGCAAGACGTCGGACTACGGCCTGCAGCTGCGCGCCAAGCAGAAGGCACGGCGCATCTACGGCTTGCTCGAGAAGCAGTTCCGCAACTACTTCAACGCGGCGGCGAAGGAACCGGGCGTGACCGGCGTCAACCTGCTTCGCCACCTCGAGCTCCGTCTCGACAACGTGATCTACCGGCTCGGCCTGGGCACGTCGCGCAAGCAAGCGCGACAGCTCGTGTCGCACCGCCACTTTGAGGTGAACGGAAAGACGGTCAACGTGCCGTCTTATCAGCTCAAGGTTGGTGACGTGCTGAAGGTCAAGCCGGCCAACGGTGTGACCGACGTCGCGCTCGAGGCATCCCGAGTACGGCCGGTGCCGTCATGGCTTTCATTCAGCGCCGACGACAAGTCCGGAAAGATCCTCGCGCGGCCCGACCGCCACGAGATGGAGTCCGGAATCGAGGAACAGTTGATCGTCGAGTTCTACTCAAGGTAAAGGGAGTACCCAATTGGCAATTGACACGCAGATGACAGTTACCCCGCAGGTCCGGAAGCTCGAGACCAGCGCGAACTACGGCAAGTTCGACATCGAGCCGCTGGACCCGGGATTCGGCACGACGCTGGGCAACACGCTTCGCCGCGTGCTGCTCTCCTCGTTGTGGGGCGCGGCAGTGACGTCGATCCAGATCGACGGTGTCGCGCACGAGTTCACGGCCATCCCGCACGTGAAGGAGGACGTGACCGAGGTCATCCTCAACCTGAAGCGGCTATGCCTGAAGAGCTTCACGGAAGATCCCGTGACGCTGATTCTCGACGTCAAGGGACCGGCCGAGGTGCGCGCGTCGCACATCCAGGCATCGTCTGACGTCGAGATCGTCAACCCCGACCTCTACATCTGCACGCTGGCGGCCAAGGGCCACCTGAGGATGGAGCTCAACGTTGAGCGCGGAAAAGGCTACGTGCCGGCCGAGCGCAACAAGCGCGAGGGCCAGCCCATCGGCGTGATCCCGATCGACGCGATCTTCTCGCCGGTCGAGAAGGCGAACTTCACCGTGGAGAAGACCCGTGTAGGGCAGTCGACCGACTACGACCGCCTGCTGATCGAGGTCTGGACGGACGGAACGATGTCGCCCGAGGAAGCGGTCAGCCACGCGGCCGAGCTCTTCACCCAGCACCTGAACCTGTTCGTGCGCTTCCGCGACTCGATCGAGAAGCACGAGGCTGAGATGCGCGGGGAGAAGGGCAGCCAGAACCGCCTCATGGACACGCCCATCGAGGAGCTGGATCTGTCGGTCCGGGCGTTCAACTGCCTGAAGGCGAACGAGATCCAGACCGTCGGCCAGCTGCTCCAGAAGAGAGAAGAAGAGCTGCTCGCGCTGCGCAACTTCGGACGCAAGTCCCTCGATGAGATCAAGGAGAAGCTCGTCGAGAAGGGCTTCATCAAGCCCGAAGAGATGGGCTCGGTCCTGCGCGGATAGATCTGAATGCGACATCAAAAGAGCGGCCGCCACTTCAATCGAGACACGGACGCGCGCAAGGCGCTGATGCGCAACCTGTGCACGTCGTTGCTCGAAAGCGGCCGCATCACGACCACCGAGCCGAAGGCCAAGGAGCTGAGGCGATGGGTCGAGCGGCTGATCACCACGGCGAAGGACGACGACCTCAACGCCCGCCGGCGCGTGGCCCAGGACATCTCCAAGGCGGACGTCGTGGAGCGGTTGTTCTCGAACTTGCTGCCCCGCCTGGCGGAGCGCCCGGGCGGCTATACGCGAATCATCCACAAGGGCCCGCGCCAAGGCGACGCCGCCCCGATGGTGATCATCGAGCTGGTCGACTAAGTCAGTAAGTGAATATCGCGTGGTGCCCAGGCCGGATTTACTCCGGCCGTCACCCAGCGGCCCTTTTTGTCTCCGAGCTCGGCGCCGGAGAGGAGGGGGTCCCGCGGGGGAGGACGCCTGTCCTCACCCGCGCTCTTAAAAAGTGAATATCAAAGTCGTGCTGGAGTACGACGGGAGCGGGTTCGCCGGCTGGCAGCAGCAGGCCCACGGCCGCACGGTCGAAGCCGAGCTGAAGCGGGCGCTTCGGGAGGTCACCGGCCAGGAGCACAAGGTGTACGCGGCCGGGCGAACGGACGCGGGCGCGCATGCCGAAGGCCAGGTTGTGAGCTTTCAAACCGATGGGCGGATCTCGCCGCACCGGTTGGTCGCGGCGCTGAACGCCAAGCTCCCCGCCGACGTGGCGGTCCTCTCGGGCGGGGAGGTGCCGGACGAGTTCCACGCCAGGTACTCCGCGCGGTGGCGCCGCTACCGATATCGCTATCTCGACCGACCCTCGAGGCCGGCGCTCGAGCGGGGACGCTGCTGGCACGTTCGCGGGACGCTTGACGCGGCCGCGATGTCTGTGGCGGCGAAAGCGCTCGTCGGCAAGCACGACTGGACCAGCTACTGCTCGGCTTCGGAGCCGCCTGACGCGAGGGTGCGCGAGATGCGCTCCGCGCGGGTCGTGCGGCGAGGAGACGTCGTCGAGCTGGAGCTGGTCGCCGAGGGCTTCCTGCGCGGGCTGGCGAGAAGCATCGCAGGCGCGCTGGCCGAGGTTGGCCGCGGCCGGCGGCCGCCAGAGTGGGTGGGAGTGGTCCTCACGGCGCAAGATCGGCGTAAGGCTGCGGCGAAGACGGCCCCGGCGGGGGGCCTGACATTGATGGAAGTGATTTACTAGGGAACCAGAAACGAAGAAATGAGCAAGCAGAAGACGTGGACCGCGAAAGCGGCGGATCTTAAGTCGGACTGGTTTGTGGTCGATGCCACCGATCAGATCCTCGGCCGCCTTGCCTCAGGCGTGGCGGCTGTCCTGCGTGGCAAGCACAAGCCGACCTTCACGCCGCACCTCAACAGCGGCGACCACGTGGTGGTGATCAACGCGTCCAAGATCAAAGTGACGGGCACCAAGCTCGGTTCCAAGGAGTACACGCGGTACAGCGGCTACCCGGGTGGCCTTCGGCGCCGCACCCTGGCAAGGGCCCAGGAGCTCGACCCCACCTTCCCGCTGATGAACGCGGTCAAGGGGATGCTGCAGCACAACACGTTGGGAGCGGATATGCTCACCCGCCTTCGCATCTACGCCGGTGCCGAGCATGGGCACCAGGCCCAGAAGCCGAAGGCAATGACCTTCGACGCGAAGGGGGACATCAAGATTGGCTGACATCTTTCTCAGAGGAACCGGGCGCCGCAAGAACGCGGTCGCACGCGTACGCATCCAGCCTGGCGAAGGCCGGGTGGTGATCAACGACAAGGACACGCTCGCCTACCTGGGGCGGAGAGTCCTGGAGATGGCGGCCCTGGCCCCCCTGCGCATCACGAACACCCAGCGCAAGTTCGACATCAGCGTGAAGGTGGTCGGCGGCGGAACGAGCGGCCAGGCGGGCGCGATCTCGCACGGAATCGCCCGGGCGCTGATCAAGTTCGACCCCGACTTCCGTCCAGCACTCAAGAAGGCGGGCCTCCTGACGCGCGACGCACGGATGAAGGAGCGCAAGAAGTACGGATTGAAGCGAGCCCGAAAGGCGCCGCAATACACAAAGCGGTAGGCAATTATTCACCTCCCCACCATGTGGGGAGGTCGCCACTGCCCGCAGGGCACCGGCGGGTGGGGCGGCGCACTTGGAAGTAGCGACCCGCCGCCTCAACTGGCCCGACTGCCGGAACACCCGCGACCTGGGTGGTCTTCCCGGTCGCGGAGGAATCACGCGGAGCGGTGTCCTCATCCGCTCGGACAACGTGGCGAACCTTACCCCGGCGGGACGGCAGGGCATGATCGACTACGGCGTGACGACCGTGATCGATCTGCGCGCCGAATCGGAGTTGAAGGGTGCGCCCGGCCCGCCTTTCTCCGATTTCCAGAGCACCGGTCCCATCTCTCCACCGCGGAGAGAGGCCGAAAGCAACCTCCCCATCTACCTTCACCTGGCGCTGGTCGACGACGCGACCGCTCCCGTCCTCAACGAAGCGGCGACCATGCCCGATCGCTACAGGCTGATGATCGACCGGCGCCAAGTCGCGCTCGGGACGATTTTCAATGCGATCGCCAAAGCCGACGGCCCGGTCTTGTTTCATTGCTTCGCCGGCAAGGACCGGACGGGCCTGGTGGCGGCGATGATGCTGTCGCTTGCCGGTGTCGCGTCCGACGCGATTGGAGCCGACTACGCCGAGACCGACGCCCAGCTCGCGACTCGCTACACGGAGTGGCTGGCGAAGGCGGCACCGGGCCGGCTCGCGCAGATGCGGAACGAGCTGCGCTGCCCACCGGAATGGATGCTGCGCACGCTCGAACACGTGGAGCACACATGGGGCGGGGTGGAGTCGTACCTCGAAACCGCGGGCGTGCCGTCAGACAACATCGACCGCCTGAGCGCGAAGCTGGCCTAGAAAACCGGCCGGAGCAGGCGCTCGCGGCTTTGGGCCAGGCGAAAACCCGCGGGAGCGAGCACACGCGGTTTTGGGAGCACGTCAGGCCAGCATCGATTCGACCGTCTGTCCAAGCGACAGCAAAGACACTCGATACCGATCCGTCCGCCGATGCCTCATCGCACCCGGCACCAGCTCCAGCACCAACCACTCCCCATCCACCCTGGCCACGTCCGCGAGCTCCACGCTCGGAATGAACAGGCAGTCATCCTCGAACCGCGCCGCGTCGCGATCCCACCCGACCACACAGATAAATGTCGAAGGGGACGACCTGAAGCTCGACCGCCTGACATAAACCCGATTCTCGAGGTGCGCTCGATCCCAACCGACAGCCTTCACCTGCAGCCCAAGGAAGCGATGCGACGAAACATGCCGAGCGAGCACCTCGACCGTCTCCAGGTCAGGAAACGGTCGAAAGAGATTCAGGGTTTCCGCCTCGGCAACGCGTCTGACCACCTCCATCTCGCCCAGAAAGCCCTCGTGCCCACGATCGACCCCAATGGGGGCCGAAACCCCGGGCGCACCGGCTGCGGCGACGGCCACACCACGAAACCGTTCCGCGAGCTGCCCCCGCGGCACGAGGTAAGGCGCCCACCGCGAAGCGCCACCCGAGTGAAGCTGGAACGCCGCCGTCAGGTACTCCCGCCCCTCGACCATGTCGTGCGCGGCGAACTCCCTGAAAATGGCCTCATCGACCACTAGCACGAAAAGGCCCAGCTCCTCGCCATCCACCAGCGTCGCCACCACCAGCGCCTGGTCGTCCGTCAGGCTGCTCGCGGTCACCGTGATGTGCACCTGGCCCACCGGCGTGAGCGACGTTCGCCCCTTGACCTGCACCGGTAGGTACGCGCCGTCGGCCAGCCGGTGCACCACCCCGTCGATTCCCATGTCCCGCAGCGGCAGGAAAATGTGCAGCCCGCCCATCGACTGGCGCACGAGCTCAGCCCACACCTTGAACTCCGCCATCTGCCCCGCGGCCAGCGTCTGGCCATGGTGCCAGCGGACGTCTGCTTCCAACTTACGGAAATTGTCCTTAACAGGCTGGGTTGGCGCATGCCGGTCTGGCCGCGAAACTCAGCTGCACGATCAACAACCCACTCTCAGGAGGATCTGCCATGAAGAAGCAAGTGCCCGTCGTCAAACAGCTCTACAGGCTCAACGTCGAGCCGCGCGTCGTGGATCAGCTCACCAAGCTCGCATCTCGAACAGGCGAGCCCAAGAGCCGCCTCGCGACGCGCCTCTTCACCGAGGCCGTGATGGGTTTCAAGCCGGCGGCGCGGGCGAAAGCCTAATCCGTTGCCGCCCCGGCCGCCTCCCGCACCGCATCCACGGAGTGGCCGCCCGGCGGCTCTGCGTACATCGCGTCGATCTGCGGCTGGTATTTGGTGTGGATCACGCGACGCTTCAGCTTCAAAGTCGGCGTCAGCTCCTCCGACTCCGGCGTCCACTCGCCCGACAGGATGGTGAACCGCTTGAACTGCTCCACCCGCGCCAGGTGGGTGTTGGCGACCGTGAGCGCGCGCCGAACCTCCTCGACCACCAGTGGATGGTCCGCCAGATCGGTCATCGCCACGGCAGGAATGCCGTGCGCTTTGGCCCACAACGGCGCCACCTGCGGATCCAGCACCACCAGCACGGAGATGAACTTCCGCCCGTCGCCGATCGCCACCGCCTGCCCGATGATCGGGCTCGACTTGGCCAACGCCTCGAGGTTGGACGGCGAGATGTTCTTGCCCGCCGAGGTGATGATTAGCTCTTTCTTGCGGTCGACGATGCGGTAATGGCCGTCTGGGTCGAGCACGGCGATGTCGCCGCTGTGCGCCCAGCCCTGTGAATCGACCATCTCCGCCGTCTTCTCTGGGTCCCGGTAATAGCCGACCATGACGTTGCCGCCGCGAACCAGCAGCTCTCCGTCTTCCCCGAGGCGCACCTCGACGCCGGCGATCGGCTTGCCGATCGAGGGTGCATGGTGGTCGTCAGGTGGGACCTGAGTCGCCGGCCCTGTCAGCTCACTCATCCCCCAGACCTCGTAGAGGGGCATCCCGATCGCAGCCCAGAACTCGTGCACCTCGGGCCGGCACGGGGCCGACGTGGTCACCGCGTACGTGCACCGCTCCAGGCCGATCTTCGATCGCAAGAGCATGAACAGCGGCTGCGCCTTCTCAACCCCGGCGGCTAGCTCCTCGGGCACGGGCTTGCCGTCGCGTCGCATCCGGTAGGCCGAGATCGCCGCTGACAGAGCTCCTTGAGCCATCTGCCGCTTCGTCTCGTCGGGCTCGGCGGCGAGGCCTGCCTGGATCCCGGACATCAGCTTCTCCCACACCCTGGGCACGCCGACGAACAGAGTCGGTTTCGCCTCCAGGAGGCAGGGGAGCAGCAGATTGGGGTCCGGGCAAAACCAGACGTCGTGTCCGTTGAAAATACCGTGCCACTGCGATGTGAACCGTTCGGACACGTGCGCGAGCGGCAGGTAGCTGACCAGGGTGTCGCCCCCAACCGGCCGCCCGTGCTCACGGTAGGACCGCGTCTGGGATTCGAGCGTCCAGGTGACGTTGTTGTGCGAGTACATCACGCCTTTCGGCGGGCCTGTGGTACCCGACGTATAGATCAAGCTGAGCGGATCCTCGGGGCCCACGGCCTTCCACAAGGCCTGGAAGTCGGCCGGTGATGCCGCGTACATCTCCCGCCCTTTGGCCATCAACGAGTCCCACGACAGAACGCCTTCGGGCGCCGAGCCCCGAACCAGCACCAGGTGCTTCAGGTGCGGCGTGGAGGCGCGAATGGCGAGGAACTTGGCGAGAAACCCCTCGTCCTCCACGAAGGCCACCGTCGCCTCGGAATGGTTGGCGATGAACTCGATCTGCTCCGGTGCCAGTGTGTTGTAGACGCTGATCGCCGCCCCTCCAGCATGCACGATGCCCAGGTCGGCGATCACGTGCTCCGGCACGTTGCGCGCCATGATCAGGCCGAACTGCCCGGGCCCGAAGCCAAGAGATCGCAGCGCCAGCGTGACTGCGGCGACCTCGTCGCGGTAGCCGTTCCAGGTGAGGGTTCGCCACTCCCCGTCCTCTTTCCAGTGCAAGGCCGGCCGGTCGCCCCACTTCGCGACCGCGTCCGCGAAGAGAGTGCAGACCGTTTTTCCGGAGACCGCCCTGTCGATGTCCGCGCGTTCGGCGATCGCGTCCATGGTGGGGAATACACTACTCGCTGGTGGGGCGCGCTTGATCTACGTGAGATCGCGCCGGTCGGTCGTGACGCTGGGAGCGGCGGGGCTCGCCTGTGCGCTGGCCTTTGGGGTCCTCGCGGTGGTCGCCATCGGTGCGCGCGACTGGCCGGCCGGACTTCCCCTAGCCGCCGGCTCGCTCGGGGCCGCCGCGCTCGCGGCCTGGGTCGCCTGGAAGTTAGCGACATGGCCGCCGGGCAAGCTTGGGTTCTTTCGCGACCGGTTGGTCGTCATCCAGGGCAGGCACGAGATGAGAGCGGTGTGGTCGGACATGGAGGCGGTCACCCTGGCTCGGCCCGGTTCCTGGCCCAGCGTGCGGCTCACAGACCGCCTGACGATCAACTTCAAGAACGAGCCGCCGCTTGCCTTCAAACCGGCGCAGTTCGGCCTCGACCCGCCGGCCTGCCGGGACCTCATGATCCGCCTGCGCGACGACTCCAGGCTGCGGGTCCGCCTCCCGGAGTTCGACTCCATACGCGACCTGGCCGTTTCCCCGGTCGTTGCCGGTGAGCTGATCGAACCCCGGCTCTAGCCCAGTCGATCATGATCGCTTCTGTGAAAAAGAAGGGGTCCCCGCGAACTCACGGCGTAGCCTCTGAGTTCGTGGGGCGAAAAGCTCTGCAGGGCCGCGATTTCATCGACATCGCGGACCTCGATCCCGAGCAGCTGCGGCACCTGATCGAGCTCGCGCACGCCATCAAGGCGGGCCGCTGGTCCCAGAGGCCGCTCGAACGCAGGCACATCGCGATGCTCTTCCAGAAGCCTTCCCACCGCACCAGGGTCTCCTTCGAGGTGGGCATCGCCAGACTCGGCGGGACGACAACCACGCTGTCCGAGCAGGACGTCCAGCTCGGTGTCAGGGAGACGGTCTCGGACGCCGCCCGCGTGCTCGACCGTTACGTTGACGGCGTCGTGGCCCGCCTCCGCAGCCACGGGGACATGCTCGCGCTCGCCGCCGCGTCCGCGAAGCCAGTGATCAACGGACTCACCGACCGGTCGCACCCATGCCAGGTGCTGGCCGACCTGGTGACCCTCGAAGAGGCGCGCGGCGGTCTGGCCGCTCAGCATGTCGTCTTCGTCGGCGACGGCAACAACGTGGCCACATCGCTGATCGAGGCTTCAGCACTGGCTGGTTTTGCGCTCACGGTCGTATCCCCGGCCGGCTACCAGCCGAAGGCAGACGTGCTCGAACGCGCGCGTAGCATCAGTGCCGGACCGCTGCGCGTCACGCTCACGAGCGACCTCGCTGCGATCGACGGCGCGACAGCGATCTATACGGACGTGTGGGCATCCATGGGACAAGAAAGCGAGAGGGACGAACGGCGCAAGGTCTTTGCCAGATACCAGGTGAATGAGGCCGTGATGGAGGCCGCGCCCGGCGCGGTGTTCATGCACTGCCTTCCGGCTCATCGGGGCCAGGAGGTGACCGACGAGGCCATCGACGGCCCTCGCTCGGTCGTGTTCGACCAGGCGGAGAACAGGCTGTACGCGCAGATGGCGGTGATGGCGGAGCTCTTCGGAACCGAAGGATGATCCAGTTCTTCGCGCAGCTCAATGACGTTATCCGTCACCTCGGAGTCGTCGAGGTGTTCGACGTGGCCGTTGTGGCCGTCGTGCTCTATCTGCTGCTGCGCCTGCTTCGAGGCACCCAGGGCACCCAGATCGTGGTCGGACTCATCCTGCTCGCCGTCATCGGCGTCATCGCGACGCAGCTCAACCTGATCCTTCTGTCGTGGCTCTTCAGGAACGCCACCGTCTACATCGTCATCGCGATCATCGTCATGTTCCAGCCGGAGCTGCGCCGCGTGCTGGACCAGTTGGGCCGCATCGGGCACA
>Ga0208849_1000370_pt1 | contig 42853 bp, 40 predicted proteins | sample NGESurdeep072012_10_FD_184470 | JGI IMG/M metagenome (GOLD analysis project Ga0208849, IMG submission 184470) | Arctic peat soil microbial communities from Barrow, Alaska - NGEE Surface sample 53-3 deep-072012 (SPAdes) | ecosystem: Environmental > Terrestrial > Soil > Wetlands > Peat ... | reverse complement strand
GAGCAGTAGCCAGGGCAGGCGTCGCGGCTTGGGCCAGTTTGTCAGCCAGCTCATTGTTTGGCCTCCGGCTGAGGCGCGCCGGCTTGAGGCGAGTCAGGTTCAGGTGGTTTGATGCCCATCTCGCGCAAGGCGCCCTGACAGCGGTCGCAGACGTCGTGCCAGATGCCGTAGCTCGAAACGTGAGGCATGAAGTTCCAGCAGCGCGCGCATTTGTGGCCGGAGGCGGGCAGAATATCAACCTTCGCTTTTCCTGTGACCATTCCCGAGATGGACACATTTCCTTCTGTGTTAAATAGAGCGATCTCGGAGATTGTTTTTGCCTCAACAAGACTTACTTGCGAGACGTTTAGGAACTCTTTCAAGCTCACTTCGTAGTTCCTGAGGAGGTCAAGCAGATTTCCTCTCGTCAAAACCCGAACCTCTGCTTCGAGTCCCTTGCCGATGACTTTGTTCTGGCGTTCGTTTTCTAATAGTTTGAGTACCACGTCTCGAAACTCGAATAGTTTCTTCCACTCGTTCAGCAACTGCGCTGGGTCCTCGGAGAAGATCTCTTCCGGCTTCGGAAACAGCGCGAGGTGAACGCTGATCGGCCGGCCTTCGACTTTGGGCAAATATTCCCAAATCTCGTCGGCGGTGAAGGTGAGGATGGGAGCAGTCAGCCGAACAAGCGCTTCGGTGATCTTCCACAGAACTGTCTGCGCGGAGCGGCGCGCCTGGCTGGTGGGAGCGAAGGTGTACATGCGGTCCTTGAGCACGTCGAGATAAAAGGAGCTCAGGTCCACGATGGCGAATTCGTTGACTGCCTGGTAGACGCGATGGAACTCGAAGGCCTCGTACCAGGCGAGAATCTTTTCCGCCAGGTCGCGGGTGCGGGCCAGCATGTAGCGGTCGAGCGGCAACAACTTCGTTGCGTCTTGGATTTGGTCGGTTTCCGGGGTGAAGCCAGCGAGATTGCCGAGCAGGAAGCGGAAAGTGTTGCGCAGTTTCTTGTACAGCTCGGCGCAGCGCTGCATCAGGTTCTCGCTGGCGGCCATGTCTTCTCTGAAGTCAACCGACGCAACCCACAAGCGAACGATCTCGCCGCCCATGCGGTTGGCAATGTCCACCGGATCGACCCCGTTGCCGAGCGATTTCGACATGGCGCGGCCTTGCTCGTCGAGCGTCCAGCCGGCGGTTGCGACACGCGAGTAGGGCGCGCGGCCGCGTAGCGCGACAGAGGTCAGCAGCGAGGAGTGGAACCAGCCGCGGTGCTGGTCGCCGCCCTCGAGGTAGAGGACCTCTGGTGCGTCCGCAGGGGCTAAAGCCCCCCCTCCTTCTTCTGCGTCTTTCGGCACGACTGAAGTCGTGCCCTGATACAAGGCGCCATTTTCGACTGCTTCGGTGTTCGACGGAGATTCGTTCCTCGACGCAGATTCGTCCCTCGACCCGAAGTGGTTCCTCGACGGAGATTCGTACCTCGACGCAGATTCGTCCCTCGACCCGAAGTGGTTCCTCGACGCAGATTCGTTCCTCGACTGAAATTTCTTGTAGGCCGTGCTAAGCTCCGGGTCCGATTCGCAGACCGCAAGCCAGCTTACGCCGGAGTCAAACCAGACGTCGAGAATGTCGGTTTCTTTTCGAAAAGTAGTCCCGCCGCAGTGCGCGCACACTGTCCCTGCCGGCAACAAGGCTTCGAGCGGAGTTGTGTGCCATGCCTCGGCGCCTTCGCGCTTGAATAGTTCCTCAATTCTGCGATTGAGGGGAGCGTCGAAAATTGGTTTGTTGCAGCTTTCGCACATGAAGACGGCAATGGGCACGCCCCAGATGCGCTGGCGGCTGATGCACCAGTCGGGCCGCGTGGCGATCATATTGGTGATGCGCTCTTTGCCCCAAGCCGGGTCCCAGACGACCTTGTCGATCTCTTCAATTGCTAGCTGGCGAAAGGTTGTCTCTGAGCCGTCGGCGGGCTTCATCGGCGTTTCAAGTGAGATGAACCACTGCTCCGTGGCGCGAAAGATGATGGGGTGGTGGCAGCGCCAGCAATGCGGATAAGAATGTTCAAGCTGCGAGCCGGCCATCAGCGCGCCGCGCTCTTCAAGCATGGCGACGATGACGGGATTCGCCATCCATACTGCCAGTCCGTCGTAAGCAGGCGGCTGGGCCTGATGCCACGAATCCGGATCGAAGTGAATGTGCCCGCCGGCATCGACGCGCGCAGTGGGGTCGAGCCCGTAGCGCTGGCCGGTGTAGAAGTCGTCCACGCCGTGGGCGGGTGCGGTGTGGACCGCGCCGGTGCCCGTGTCGGCGGTGACGTATGTCGCCAGCACGCCGAGAATCGACCGCTCCAGAAATGGGTGCTGGAAGGTAACGCGGTCGAGGACGGCGCCCTTGAAGCAGGCGAGTTCTTTCGTTTGCCCGAGCTTGCACGCAGCCGCAACTTGCTCGGCCAGTGCAGCGGCCACGATATAGACCTCGCCCTCTGAGACCTCGTCAGCCTCGACCCCCAGCGCAACGTAATCGAAATCGGGATGAAACGCCACAGCCAGCGAAGCGGGCAGCGTCCATGGGGTGGTGGTCCAGATGATTGTCGAAACTTGCCGACCTGCGAGAGCCGGCGCGATGGCGGCAGGATCGGAGGTCAGCCTGTAGCGCACGTAGATTGATGGGCTGGCGTGGTTCGCGTACTCCACCTCAGCCTCGGCCAGCGCGGTGCGGTCGTGGATGCACCAGTAAACCGGCTTGAGGCCGCGATAGATGAAGCCTTTTTCAAGAAAGCCGTAAAAGGCCTCAAGAGTGTGGGCCTCGTAGTCGCGAGACATGGTCTTGTAGGGCTTTTGCCAGCGGCCAAAACAGCCGATGCGCTCAAACTGCGTGGTCTGCAGGTCGATGTATTTCTGCGCATAGACGCGGCAGGCCTCAAGTACCGAGGGCACCGGCATGGCGAGCTTCTTATGGCCCAGCTTTTCGTCGACTTTGATCTCGATGGGGAGGCCGTGGCAGTCATAGCCGGGAACAAATGGCGCGTCAAACCCGGCCATGGTTTTGGACTTGACCACGAAGTCCTTGAGGCCCTTGTTCAGGGCGTGGCCCAGATGGATAGGGCCGTTGGCGTAAGGAGGGCCGTCGTGGAGCAGGTAGACAGGCCGCCCACGGCCGGCTTTGCGCAACTCTTCATAGAGACCAAGCTCGGTCCACCGGGCCAGTCGAAGAGGCTCATTCTGCGGCAGATTGGCTTTCATGGCGAAGGCGGTTTGAGGCAGGGTAAGGGTCGCCTTCAACTCTGGCGCAGGGGACATCGGGGACTCCATTCCAAGATGCGAACAGGGATGCGAACTTGGGTGCAAAGCTGCTCAATTATCAGTGTAAACAAAGCAGTGACATTTTTCGCGGTAACAAACCGAACCCCATCACCGTCTATTGCGTATGGAAGTGTTGAAGCTGGCGGACTATGAGAAATCGGAGGCCGGGCTCGAAGCTGGAGGCGGCTCGGGAACCGAGACAAACGCTGGCGCGGTCAAGCATAATGGATCGAAGGGCCTGTCGACGGATGCGCTCGCATCGAGGCAGGCAAGCGGACAGGCTGGAACGGCCGGGAACGGCGCCGGCGAGAAGGCAAAAGATCGATACATGGCATTGGAAATGACACCGGACGAGACACCGGAAGCACAGGGCGACCAGGCAGCCTCGGTTCCAGTGGCCGGACACGAGCCAGGCTCCGGCCACGAACTCGACGCGTTCCTTGGGAAAGCTTTCAAAGAGGAGCCCGTTTGGGTGGGCCTTTGGGAGAGCATTCGGGACGTGTTTTTCCCGGTCAAGCTGCCGCCATTGGTGCTGACTTCGCAGCCGATTCCGGTTCCGGACCGGATGGCCGTGAAGGCGAATCCGTGGGCCGTCGGAATCTCGTCGACCCTCAATATTGCCATTTTGCTGCTATTCATCTGGCTGGGCATTCGGGCGATCAGGAACTACGTCAGTCCACCCGTGCAGGCGACGAATATCGATTTGAGCGACTACAAAGGGCCTAAAGCCGCCAAGCAGGCTGGCGGCGGCGGTGGTGGCGGCGATAAAAGCATCGTCGAGGCTAATAAGGGAAAGCTGCCTGAGAGGGCGAAGCTTGACGTAACACCTCCTCAGCCGCAGACGATCATCAAGCCATTGTTGCCCGATCCGCCGACCATCAATGTACAAAAGAACATTCAACTGCCCGACAACGCGAATATGCCGATGATCGGTATGACCAATTCGCCGAATGTGGTTATGCCTTCGGCTGGATCGGGAAGCGGCGCGGGGATGGGATCGGGTAGAAACGGCGGCCTGGGCTCAGGGAATGGCAACGGCTACGGGCCGGGAAGCGGTGGCAACGCAGGCGACGGGGTGTACCAGGTAGGCGGCGGGATTTCGGCGCCCACAGTGATTCACAGCGTTGAAGCAGAATTCTCCGACGAGGCGCGACGGGCCAAGTACCAGGGCGTTTGCATGGTCTCCCTGATCGTCGATGCGCAGGGCAATCCGCAGGACATCCATGTTGCGCGAGCGCTGGGCATGGGCTTGGACGAGAAGGCCGTCGAAGCCATCAGGCAGTACAAATTCAAGCCGGCCATGAAAGACGGCAAGATGGCAGTGCCGGTGATGATTACTATCGAGGTCGACTTCCGGCTCTACTGAGGCTTGGGGGTTTGTGCACTAGAGATTTTGTGAGGACAGGCGGAGCGATTATCGCTCCGCTTTTCTTATGGAATCGGCTTTTGCGGGATGAGCCAATCGCCGTCGGCCTTAACAGGGCCTTTCATGGCGGCGCAATCGCGGAGAATTAAAGGAGTTTGCGCGAAATTGATGCGGCCGGAGTGCCGATACGGCGCGGCCTCCATTCCATTGCTCTGCTGAAACGAGGATTTCACTTCCAATTTGTTGGTTGCCCAGACTGCGACTGAAATCAAGATATTGGCCGATTTTCTTGATCGATGCCATCATTTAATTGCGCAAAGGCCGTCCCTTGGGTCTTATAGCGCGATGCTGCGGATTCAATGGGGATCTGATCCTCGAAATCGTCTGTGATAATAAACTTTCCAGCGTTTCAGAGGAATCTGATAGCTTTTTGTTCAATCGGCTTACTTTCCTCGCGCCCAGCTTACTCGCAATCATTCGAGACGCACGTTGATCGAGACTATTTTGTGAAGGAGAGGCGTGCTATGGATTGTGGAAGAGCCAGGGAGCTGAGTTCATCACGCCGCCGATTCCTAAGTACGGCGAGATTCGCTGCTACATCCGCGACCCGGACGGTTACATTATCGAGGGCGGGGCAGAGCCCCGATCAGGTCTACGGTTGACGCTGGGGCATACGGCTGACGCTAGGGTCTACGGTTGACGTTCGGCCCCGGTTGCTACTTTCTCCGCGGGCTATCAGAAGGACAGCGAATGCGGCTCGTACAGACTCTCGTTGATTGTGACAAGGAGTGCGGTGAACCCGCACTCCCGCCGGAATTGAGAGAGATGTACGACGGTGATCTCCGCTTTCGCGCATCCTCCGCCGGGCGACCGTATGTGATGGCGAACTTTGTTTCCACCCTTGATGGGGTCGCCAGCTACGCGATTAAAGGCAAGTCTGGCGGCTCGGCCATCAGCGATTCCAATCCTGCTGACCGGTTCATCATGGGGTTGCTGCGGGCTTCTGCAGACGCCGTGATAGTCGGCGCTGGAACGCTACAAGCCGTAAGCGCAAACAGCCTTTGGATGCCCGAATCCGTCTACCCAGACGCGAAGCGCTTATATGCCGAATACCGAGGCAATTCACTCCATAAAGCGGAATATCCGCTGCTGGTAATCGTTAGCGGTAGCGGCCGACTGGAACTGGAGAGAGCGATTTTTCGAACACCCCCGATGCGCACTGTGGTTGTGACAACTGCCGCCGGCAGCGATGAGCTTTCGCGTCGAGGCGCTGCTGCTCTAAGCTCCGTTGAGGTTCGGGCTTTGAATTCGAAGAGCGGGAATTCGAATAGCGGCAGCATCGATCCGCCGGCGATCCTCGAATTTCTGCAATCGCAGTTTGGGGTAAGAACGCTTCTCCACGAGGGCGGCCCTGCATTGTTTGGGCAATTTCTGGCCGCAGGAGCCGTCGATGAGCTCTTTCTGACGCTGTCGCCGCAAATCGCGGGCCGTAAGGGAGACTCGGCCCGACCGGCGATCGTGCATGGGGTGGAGTTTGTGCCGGATTCCGCGCCAAGGTTTCAAGCGCTCAGCGTCAAGGCAAAGGATGCGTTTCTCTACCTGCGCTATGGGCGAAACTGAGCCTGCTTCTTCACCGCAACACCAGGAATTTCAACGCACCAGCAGGATCTTCCCAACGCCGCCTTTTTCGGCTGCGGCGTGAGCTTGGGCCGCCTGGCTGAGTGGAAACCTGGGGCCAAGCGGAATCACCAGCTTGCCATCTCGCACGGCTCCGGCCATGAACTCAAGCGTTTTCCTGTCGAACTTCGAGAAGACGTGCGCCATCTTTACTGAAGGGTAATCAGCGGCGTTTTCGGGCGCTTCGACAACCGATGCATACACTCCTGCCGGCTTGACCTTGGCGATCAGCTTCTCGGCGGTTTTTCCGCCGACCGTATCCGCAACCGCGTCAAGCGGCGCAAGACTCGCAATCGCTGCGTCGTCATCGGTTGCGACGAGCTGATCCGCGCCGACAGTCTTTGCATCATCGAACTGCCTCTTCAAGACGCCGGCGATCACTTTCGCCCCGCGATCCTTCGCAGTGAAGACCGCAGACCGCCCGACGTTTCCAGCCGCACCGGCGACGAGAACCGTCTGGCCCGCTTTGATCTCAGTGGCCAACATGAGCTGGTTGCCGGTAACCGTGACCAGGGGCAGCGCCGCCGCCTCGATCAAATCGAGCCCCTTGGGAACTTTCGCCAGTACGTCGGCCTTCACCACGCAGAATTCGGCGTAGGTGTTGTTCGCTATAGCGAACACCTGGTCGCCGACGGAGAAGCCTTCCACTCCCGGCCCACGCTTTGTCACGGTCCCCGACATATCAACTCCGATCAATCCTGGAAAAGTCATGGGATAGAAGTCTTTTGTTAATCCGGCACGCCGTTTGTAGTCGATCGGATTTACGCTGGCGGCGGCGACCCGAACCAACACCTCGCCGGGGCGTGGAACGGGGTCAGGGTAATCCTCGAACTTCAAGACTTCAGGGCCACCGTATTGGTGGACGACAATTGCTTTCATGATTCATCTCCCGGTTGGACAAACAACATCGGTGAACTGCTGTGGCCCTAAAGGCCCATCTCCACGATTGCATTATCAGTCATTTTGCCAGAAGCGAGGTGAGGAATTTATTTGACAAATGTTTTGGCTGAGAACTTCGCCGCCGGTGTTGAAAAAGACCGCCGGAAACCGAAATTTTCAAAGTCAATTGGTGAGCCGGAAGCACTGGAGGAGTATTCTGCAAAATATGTCGTCCTCGCGGATGACGAATTCCTGAGATGCCGGAGAACAAAATGGCTGGCACAACTGAAATTTCGGCTGGCGTCCTCGCGCCGCTTAGGGGCTGCCGCTTTTTCTTTTGAGAATAATTCTGGCCTAATGAAGTTAGGTTGATCGGAGTAATTGTGAATACTGCAGCGGCTGTCACTCCTCAAAAGCATTTCGATGCAATCATCATCGGGACGGGCCAGGCGGGGCCGCCCCTGGCTGCGCGGTTCGCGGGCGCCGGAAAAACTGTCGCGATTATTGAACGCCATAAATTCGGCGGCACATGCGTGAATACGGGATGCATTCCGACAAAGACGCTTGTGGCGAGTGCCTACGCGATCCATACTGCCCGGCGAGGGGCGGAATATGGCTTCGCTATCGGCGATATGCGCGTCGATATCGAGCGAGTCAAAGCCCGCAAGGATGCAGCCTCCGCGAGATCGAATAAGGGCGTGGAGGAATCGCTCCGTGGATTGAAAAATTGTACGGTCATTCAGGGTCAGGCCCGTTTTCAGTCGGCGAACACTGTCGCGGTCAACGATGAAGTCCTCGAAGCGGACAAGATTTACGTTAACGTGGGCGCGCGCGCTTCGGTGCCAGATATGCCGGGGGTTCATGACGTCCCGTTCCTCAACAACTCATCGATGATGGACATCGATTACCTGCCCAAGCGGTTCATCATCATCGGCGGAAGTTATGTGGGCCTTGAGTTCGCCCAGATTTATCGCCGCCTGGGGAGCGAAGTGACGATTGTGGAAATGGGGCCGGGCCTGATTGGACGCGAGGACGAAGACCTCTCCCAGGCTGTGCGCGAAATTCTGGAAGCTGAGGGCATAAAAATCCAGCTGAATGCAAAATGTATCTCACTGGCCAAGCGCGATGACGGAGTCGCCGTCGGCGTCTCATGCGAGGAAGGTTTGCCGGAAGTGGTGGGCACGCATGTTCTTTTGGCCGCGGGACGCACTCCCAACACGAGCGACCTGGGACTGGACCGGGCCGGAGTTGCCACCGACTCCCGCGGCTATATCACCGTTGATGACACACTGCAGACGAATGTACCCGGCATCTGGGCACTGGGGGATTGCAACGGCCGCGGCGCCTTTACGCACACCTCTTATAACGACTACGAGATCGTTGCGGACAATCTCTTCAACGCTGACCATCGGCGTGTTTCCGACCGAATCCAGGCCTACGCGCTATATATCGATCCGCCGCTGGGCCGGTGCGGCATGACGGATGCGGAGGTGCGGAGGTCCGGGCGTCGTGCGCTCGCTGCGAAGTATCCGATGAGCCGAGTGAGCCGGGCCTACGAAAAAGGCGAGACGCAAGGTTTTATCAAGATCACAGTCGATGCGGAGACGAAACAGATTCTAGGTGCTGCGATTCTCGGTGTCGGAGGCGATGAAGTGATTCACGTTCTGCTTGACATGATGTATGCGAAGGCGCCCTACACGGTCATCCAGCGCGCCATGCATATTCATCCCACAGTCTCGGAATATCTGCCGGTCATCTTGGGCAAACTCGAACCGTTTGAGTAGGCAGGAAGGTGTCGAGCAACGTTTTGGCGATTGCAGGGGAGAGCCGGCCGACGCTCGAAATAGACTTCCACTACAACTCCTACGCGACCAGGCGATCACAGGAGATAAGGCACCAGGGCTGCGGTCTTATGAGCATAGGCAGCATACGTTTCGCCGAACTGTGAACGCATCCACTGTTCCTCAATGCGGAGCTTGATCCAGAACGCGAGGAAGACGAGAACGAAAGCGATGAAGCCGCGCACCTGGGAGATGGAAATCGCCATGCCAAGGAAGCCGGTGAGAATGCCGGTGTAGATGGGATGACGGACCACGGCATAGGGACCGGTGCTGATCAGCTCGTGGCCCTGCTTAATAGTGACCGAGCGGCTCCAGTTGCGGCCCAGATGCACGCGCGCCCAGACTGCGAACAGAAGGCCGGCGATGGTGATGACAGCTCCCAGCCAGAAGGACCAAAGGCGAACGGGCCAGAGATGGCGGTAAAGCCAGGGTAGTGGGATGCGAGTTGCTAGGATGACGATCGCGACCAGAAAAATGAAGACGCGCAGGATGCGCGAGGCGGCAGGCTCGATACGCTGGGTGGTTTTGGTATCGGCGGATTTGATCTGCCAGTAGAGAAAAAAGACAATCCAGACCACGGGAAAGAAATAGTCGTAGAACCAGAGCATTCAGAACCTCAGGGCACTAGAAGATATTACGTGGGCGGGGCCGGGGAGGTTCCAGAGTACGCGACTTTTCGCAGCGCCATCGCCGAGGGAATGTGCATCCCGTCAATCAAATCCAGTTATTGGCGAATATTCGCCTGGCGTCCCGATCCCCACTCGCTGCGAGTGCACCCCAAATTCAACGGAGTGAGATACGCCGATCGCGGATTTGCTATGATTGTTGGCGCAATCAACAAGAGCGGGCACATTCCAACTTCCACCGGGCCGTAAATCGGTTTTCTCAAGCGCGAGTGATCCGTCTGTCTGGTTCAATCAGGATTAATGCCCCTAAACGAAAGGATGGCGCAAACTCATGCGCTTCCTGCGATTTTTTCTTCTCTGTCTGCTCGCGGGCTTATTCGTCCGCGGGACTTCGGCGTTCTCGCAGCCGCAGGCCTCGCCAGCTCGGATTGCTGACAGGATCGACGAAAGCCAACTGATCACTCTTAAGGGCAATACCCACCCTCTGGCAATTGGCAGAAATGACCGTGGCGCGACCAACCCAAATTTGGTCATGTCGGATCTGATTCTGGTTCTGAAACGCAGCCCCGAGCAACAGGCGGCGTTTGACCAGTTCGTGGCCAGTGAATACGATCCCTCCTCGCCAAACTTTCATGGCTGGCTCGTCCCAGCGGACGTGGGCAGGATGTTTGGACCCTCCGTCGCTGACGTTGCGACGATTTCCGGTTGGCTAGCCGGCCACGGTCTGCTCGTCAATGAAGTCTCTCCAGACCTAATGACAATCCGCTTCAGTGGCACTGCCGCGCAGGTGGAGAGCGCTTTTCACGTTGAGATTCATAACCTGCTTGTGAACGGACAGCCGCACATTGCAAACATGAGCGATCCGCAGATTCCCGCGGCTCTGGCGCCGGTGGTAGCGGGAGTCAAAGCGCTGCACAATTTCTTTCCAAGGCCGCTGCACACGCTTGGAGGCGGTGCTATCTACGGCAAGGAGACGAGCAAGTGGCTGTGGGCCCCAAACGGTATAGCTGCCGGCAAACCTGACGGTAAAGCACCGGGCGCCTCGCTCGCGGCATCGAGCGGGGCCGCGCCGGAATTCGGTTACACGATTGACGGTTTCACATACGAAGATGTGGCCCCTTACGATTTTGCGACGATCTATAATTTGCTGCCACTCTGGAACTCAAACATCGACGGGACCGGACAGACGATTGCCATCGCGGGAACGAGTGACATCAATACCGCCGACGTAGCCTCATTTCGCAGCGCCTTTGGCTTGCCTGCGGGAACCCCGCCGCAAACCATCGTGGCTAACGGCACCGACCCTGGTGAATGCATGAGCACGTCTGCGGGCGCCGCCTGCACCATCGACGATCTCATCGAGAACACACTCGATGTGGAATGGTCGGGAGCGGTCGCCAAAGGAGCCAGCATTGTGCTGGTGGTTTCCGGGTCGAATTCAGCGACAACAGACACGGTTTATTCGTCCGCGGAGTACGTCGTTCAGAACGCGACGGCAAATATCCTGAGCGTCAGCTATGGCGAATGCGAACTGGGCGAGGGGACGAGCGGAAACGCAGCCTACAACAATCTTTGGGAGACGGCGGCAAGCGAGGGCATCGCCGTTTTTGTAGCAGCGGGCGATGCGGGATCGGCAACGTGCGACCAGGGTCAGGCGGCAAGCACTCCGTATGCGGCGAATTACGGTCTTTCGGTCAGCGGGATCGCGTCTACGCCCTACGACACCGCCGTGGGAGGCACCGATTTCAACTGGGGCTCAACACCTTCGCCGTATTGGGGTGCGACGGATAATGCCGGCAACGATTCCGACGCACTGGGCTATATCCCCGAGGTTCCGTGGAACGATACGTGCACCAATCCGCTGGCCCTGAGTTATCTGCAGGAGTGGGCGGCTGCTCTTGTGAAAGCCGGCTTCTCCGCCGGTTCGCCCTATGACGCCGAGACAGCCTGCAACTTTGTCAATGAATGGTGGAATACCATCTATACCCACACCGACCCTGCGGCGAATATTTCAGGATTTCTGAATGTCGTCGGTGGCGGCGGCGGCGCCAGCAACTGCACTACGAGCAGTGGAACTACCGTGGCCACTTGCGCCGGCGGCTACGCAAAACCAAGCTGGCAGTCGGGCGTTCCGGGCATCCCGGCCGATGGAGCGCGCGATCTGCCCGACGTATCCTTCTTTGCTGGAAATGGTTTTCTCGGCAGTTCGTACCTCATCTGCGAATCCTCTGAATATGCGTGCTCATACACTTCTTCCTCGGAGCCGGTGGGGCAGGAGGTGGGTGGAACATCGGTGGGCACGCCGGCCATGGCCGGCGTGATGGCGCTTATCAACCAGAAAGCGGGAGCGCCGCAAGGCAATCCCAACGCCGAGCTGTATGCGTTGGCCGCCATGCAGAGCTACGGAAACTGCAGCGCGGAAAAAGGCAGCACAAGCGATGGATGCGCATTCAACGACATCGATACCGGAACCATTGCGATGCCTTGCACGCTGAATTCTCCCAACTGCACCACGAGCCATGCAGGCGACAATATCGGAATTCTTTCCGGCTACAGCGGGGCAGAAGGTTTTGATGCGGCCACGGGACTGGGCTCATTGAATATCGCGAACGTCGTTAACGCATGGACCTCGACCATTGGGACAGCCAGCGCGACCGTGACGGTCGCGCCGTCCACGAACAGTTTTCCGTCGAGCCAGAGAGTGAGCGCTACCGTGACGGTGAGCGGCGCGAGCGGAACCCCCACCGGCAACGTCGCGATCACCGGTGGCGGGGCCATCGCATCGGGGACGCTCTCCGGCGGGACGGCGACGATCGCCATTCCAGCTTTCAGTCTGTCCGTCGGCAGCGACACGCTTACGGCGCACTATAGCGGCGACGCAACCTATGCCAGAGCCGCGGGTACCGCGAATGTTGCCGTCGCGAAAGGCACGCCCATCCTGAATCTGCAGCCAGATTCGACACAGGTTTACGCAAATTCCGTCTTCGGCTTGACGATTGTCGTTTCCGGCGGAAGTATTCTTCCGACTGGCTCGGTCACGATCACAGTTAACTCCTACGTTTCACCTGCCTATAACCTTTCCAGCGGGAGCGTGAGCCCCGTGATTCCGTCCACGGCGTTCGTCAACGGCAGCAATACCATCTCCGTCAGCTATAGCGGCGATAGCCAGTACACCCCCGCAACCAACACAATTACCGTTGCCGCGACCATTCTCACTCCGACTATCCAGGCCATTCCCTCCACGACCAGCTTGACCACCTCTCAAAGCATGCAGGTGACCGTGAACGTAACGGGGACGGGCCCTACACCGACCGGGAAAGTAAGCGTGAGCTCCCTCGACCTATTGCCCGTTATGGGTACCCTTACCAACGGGACCGCGACGATCACCATCCCTCCTGCGTCGCTGCCTCCAGGCACCGACGCTTTGAACGCGACATATTTCGGCGACAATACCTACACCCTCGGCAACGGCGCGCCGTTTTTCGTTTCAGTATCGATCTCGCCGTCAAGCGTAACGGTGGTGCCCGCGGCCACGACCTTGTATACCAATAATTCACTCTTGCTGAATGGCCAGATCAACGTCGCCGGGGGAACGCCGACCGGGAATTTGACGATTTCATCAGGTGCCTTCAGTGAGACCGCGTATATTGCAGGAACGCCGTTCCCCCGTCAATACTCAGTACTCATTCCAGCGGGAAGCCTGAGCCCCGGAATCGATACCATAACGGTTGCTTATGGCGGCAGCACTTACTACTCACCTTCATCCGCGACAACAAGCGTTACACTCACGCAGTGGACAAAGGTCGCGCCGACGATCACCGTCACTCCCGCTTCAGGCGTGACCGGCGTGAATGCGCCGTTGGACGTGACAATCGCCGTGACGGGAACGGACGGGCCGCCGACCGGGACCGTAACATTGACGACCGGCAGCTATAGTTCCGGCGCTTGGGCGTACCCGGGCGAAAGCTTCGTCATTATCGTGCCGGCCAATACGTTGAGCAGCCTGGGAACCGCAACCCTCGACGCGAGCTACAGCGGCGATACGACGTATCTGCCTGCAACTGCGTCCGCGAACGTGTCCGTCGAGAATCCTTCGTTCACGATTGCCGCATCGACTCCGCCGGCGCAGGCACCGGGAGGAGTTTTTCAGTCGACGATTACGCTAAACTCCGTCGGCTATACGGGCACAGTCTCAGTAGCTTGTGTATTGACTTCGCAGCCAAGTAACGCCGTCGATTTGCCGATTTGTTATGGGTTGTCGAACGTACTCGATCCGTTGTCGCCGAGCAATCCAAACGGGACCATGTCCGTGTCAGTATCCACTACTGCGGCGACGGCGAACCTGGCCCGCCCAAATTTGCCCGGCAAAGACGGCAATTGGAAGGGAGTTGAGGGAATCGCGCTCGCTCTCGTCGTGCTGCTGGGGATTCCCGGGCGGCGGCGAAGTTGGCGTGCGTTCTTTGGCGTGCTCGTGCTGCTGGCGGTTTTTGGCGGGCTCGCCGCGTGCGGAGGAGGCTCGAGTGTCGGTGGTGGTGGCGGAGGCGGCGGTGGTGGTGGCGGCGGCGGCGGGAACCCGGGTACCACAGCGGGGACGTACACCTTTACGCTGACGGCCACGTGCAATCCTTCCATCACGCCCGCGCCCTCCACGACCTTTACCGTGACCGTGAACTAAGTCCTCTTCGCAGCGTCGCAATGCCGTGTCCTTTGGACAGGTATCATTTCGTCCGGATCGCTCAGCGAATCAATTGCCCGGGGTCCTTCTGCTACTCAGCTTGGATGGTCGACAATCGGAAAGTAGCTCATCACGGCAAACTGGCCTCAGATTTGCGTGAGCTAACGAAAGCTTCCGCAGCGCAAGCCTGAAACCACAGCGACAGCGTAGTGACAGCTTGCCTTGCCAATTCTGCCTTTCACTGTAAATTGTTGATTTTATGGTGCGCCCGGAGAGATTCGAACTCCCGACCTACTGATTCGTAGTCAGTCGCTCTATCCAGCTGAGCTACGGGCGCACATGCTCGGGCTTCAGGGCGAAGCCGACCAACCTTTGTCAGAGTATCAAGGCCCGACCGGCGACGCAAGGTTTAGGCCGGCGGCGCCAAGCCAAGGCGGGGGTGCAAAGCTTGAGCTGCCCTGCAAAATTGGACCGGCGACGCAAGGGTAATGGGGCAGCGCAAAGTTGGACTAGCAGCGCAAAGTTACGCCGGCAGCGCAACCGGCCTACGCCGTCGGCGGAAGTGCCGCGGCCCGCGCGGGCGCGGCGAGAAGAGGCTCGCTCTCGGTGATATCTAGGGCGATGTCGAGGCCCGCTTCGCGAACGAGCTTGGTGACCGCTGCGGCGTTGAGACGCGTGGCGTCGTATTCAATCCGCAGCGTGCGGGCGTCGCGATCGAAGCTGAGCTGCCGGATGCCGTAGACGTCGCGCGCGTGCGCCAGCGCTACGGCTAACTGCTCCGTGGGCGGGGTGGCGTAGCGATAGACAATCTCCACCGTGGTCATATCAACAGGATAGCAAGGAGCCGGTGCGCGGAATCCTCGCGCTTACAGGCCTGCGCTGGCACGGCGCTCAACGGCTTTCGCGCCAGGCGTTCAAAGGCTGTTGAGATAGGAGACAATCTCGGGGCTGGTCCAGTCCTGGGGTCCGACGAATTTGCGGCGGATGATTCCCTGGCGGTCGATGACGTAGGTTTCCGGCCACATATCCGTGTGATAGAGCTTGGGGGCGGACTGCGTGGGATCGATGACGGTGATCAGGTCGACATGATATTCAGCGATGAAGCTCGAGTAGGCGGTGCGATCGTCGTCGATGCTGACGGCGAGAATGGCGAGCTTGGGCTGCTCGTGGTGGAGCGCGAGGAGCGAGGGCATCTCCTCAACGCAGGGCGCGCACCAGGAAGCCCAGAAATTGAGCAGCACCACCTGGCCGCGGTAGCTCGCCAGATGAACCGTGGATGTGCCGTCAGAGACCGTGAAGTCGGGAGCGGGTTTGCCGGTTTGCGCGGGATGCGAGCCGCGATTGCACGCGGGCAGAACGGCTAACGGAAACAACAGCGCCAGCCGGAGGCAACGAGGAAACCGCACATCCTTATAATACGGAGCGAAAGGTCGGGAAGAAAATGGCGAGGCGCGATGAGCAAGGATGAGCCGAAGCGGGGTGGGAGTGGCGGCTGGATGCCAGTGCTGGGCCTGGCCGATCCTGAGGTCTCGCTCACCGCTAGAGACTGGCGCGACTGGGCCGGAAAAGCCGGTCAGGGAACCGTCGCTGCGGGAACCGTTTTCGACCAGCCGGAACCAGAGGAACTGATTGAGCTGACGGTGATCATCCCGGCGCGGAACGAGGAAGATTGCCTGGGAGAGTGCCTGCAATCGCTGGTGAGCCAATCGGAAGAGATTTTCGAGTTGGGCCGCGACTGGGAGTTGATCGTTGTGGACGATCAGTCGACCGACCAGACGGCCGAAATAGTGCGTAGCTTTATCGGTGTCATGCTGATGCAGGCAGGCGAATTGGAGCAGGGATGGACAGGGAAGGCCAACGCCGTGTGGACGGCGGCCCGGCGCGCTCGGGGCCGCTGGCTGCTGTTCACCGACGCCGACACAATTCACGAGCCGGGTGATCTGAGTCGCGCAATTCACGAGGCTGAACGATACAAGGTGGGTATGCTGAGCTACTCGCCGCGACAAATTGTGCGCGGGCTGGCGCAGCGGTCGCTCATGCCGCTGGTTTTCTGCGAGCTGGCGCTGGCGTATCCTCCGGCCAAAGTTTCTGACCCCGCGCAGCGCATCGCCGCTGCCAACGGCCAGTTCCTGCTGGTGAAGCGGGAAGCTTATCGCAAGCTCGGCGGGCACGCCAGCGTGGCCGGCAAAGTCCTCGAAGACGTGGAACTTGCGTTCCTGGCCAAGCGGCGCAAAATTGGTCTGCGCTTCCGCTACGCCGACGACGCGGTCTCCGCGCGCATGTATCGCAGTACGGCGGCGATGATTGAGGGCTGGACCAAGAATCTGAAGCTGCTCTTTGACAACGCACTGATGCTGGCGATTTGGCGGGCCCTCGATTTTGCGCTGCTCTTCGGGCTGCCTGTACTGGCCTACCACCTTTGGGACGCGCGGCTCGGTGCGCACGGCCTTGAGTGGCTGGGTGCAGGCTGGGTTCTGGCGTTGCTTTGGTTGCGCACACTGTTTCGGTTCTATTCGCGGGTGGCCAAGTCGAATTTTCCGTTTCTGGATTGCGCGCTGTCGCCGCTGGGCCTGCCGCTGTTTGTGGTGCTGCTTTGCCGGAGCTGGTTTCAGCACCGCATCCTGAAGCGCGTAAGCTGGAAGGGGCGGAGTTACGCGCCGTAGGAAGGCCATTGACGGGTTTTTGAGCTGGCGGTGAATTCCTTGCCGTCTTTTCGATCCAGCGAAAATTCAGTTCGGCACAGTGAAACCTTTGCCAGGCTTTGGAATCTCTTAGATGAGGGCGGGAATGATCTTTTTAACGCGGCGGGCGACGTTTTCCGCATCGCATTACTACTGGAACGACTCCTGGCCCGCAGAGAAGAACGAGCGTGTCTTTGGGCGCTGCGCGAATCGCAACGGGCACGGGCACAATTACACGTTGGAAGTGACTGTAGCGGGCGAACCCGATCCTGTGACGGGTTTCGTCGTCGATCTCAAATGGCTCAAGGACGTGATGGAGCGGGAGGTTCTTGCTGCGTACGACCACAAGCACTTGAATCTTGACGTGCCTGAGTTCAAGAACGCTATTCCGACCACGGAAAATATCGCAATCGCAGTTTGGACGCGGCTGGAACCGGTGATGACCTCGGCCGGTGGTGCGCGCCTGAGCGGCATTCGCGTCTATGAGACGCCGGAGATTTTTGCCGAGTATAGAGGTGAGGCGTGAAAGCGTACTTTGGCCGACGTTACATGCTCAGCGCCAGCCATCGGCTGAATACGCCGGCGCTTACCGCGGAAGAAAACCGCGCTGCGTACGGAAAGTGCAACAACGAGCACGGCCATGGACACAATTATTTTGTGGAGGTTCTGGTGGGCGGAGCGGTCGACGCTGACACTGGAATGGTAGTGGACTTGGTAGCGCTCGATGACATAGTGCGGAAACGAGTGCTGGACCGATTCGACCACGCCAACCTGAACCTCGATCCGCTTTTTGCCGATCGTGTTCCCACGACGGAGAATTTTTGCAGGACGATTTTTGCATTGTTGCAGGATGGATTGCCGGCGGGCGAACTGGCGCATGTCCGCGTGGAAGAGACGGAAAACAATTTCTTTGAGTGTTCAGCGAGAGGATAAAAGACGATGGCGCATCCAATTGCGGTGAGTAAACCAGTTCGCGGGGCGATGGTAGCGGACGAAGGGCTGAGCGGCGTCAGCACACAGGAGATGTATCGCGAGATTTTAAGCCGTTTGGGCGAAGATCCGGACCGCGACGGCCTGCGCGCGACGCCGGAGCGGGTGGAGAAGGCGATGGCCTTCCTTACCAAAGGCTACGACCAGGATCCCGCGAAGATTCTGCACGGGGCACTCTTCGACGTTGAATACGACGAGATGGTCATCGTCAAGGACATCGAGATGTTCTCGCTTTGCGAGCACCACATGCTGCCTTTCCTCGGCAAGGTTCACGTGGCCTATATTCCCAAAGGCAAGGTCATCGGACTCAGCAAGATTCCCCGGCTGGTTGACGTCTTTGCTCGCCGCCTGCAGGTGCAGGAGCGGCTGACGCAGCAAATAGCCGACTGCATTCAGGAAGCTATTGCGCCGCAAGGCGTTGGCGTGGTGATCGAGGCGCGGCACCTGTGCATGATGATGCGCGGCGTCGAGAAGCAGCTCTCGTCTACGGTGACGAGCGCGATGGTGGGCTGTTTCCGGCAGAAAGAGACGCGCGCGGAGTTCCTCTCGCTGCTGCGGCAACCAGGCATGGGGATCGTCTGACGCGGGCGTCGTGACGCCAATACTTCTGACCGGCGGTCTCCCGTTTGCTTCGCGCTTCAGGCTCCCTGCGCGAACGGCATATTTAGGTACTTTCCGCGAAGCGCATTCGCTGCCTTTAGCGCCTGGTGAAACTTGCGGCTGCTTATGGTGCCAATGCGCGTCAATAGCGGGCTGTCACGTTCCGTACTCAGCAGTTGCCCCGCAATCTCTTCCAATTGATGCCAATCGTGCCAATAGCCAATGCGGCGCTGCACGTTTCCCAGCGTCTCTTCCAGATCGGAAAGGGCATCGCCTGAAAGCTGCAGGATATAACGCAATTCCTTGACCTTGAGCCGGAAGGCGTGGATATTTTCCGCACTGAGCAGCGGCCATTCGCCAAGCTCGCGGACCACGTTCATCGTCGCGGTGTGAATCCCGTCGTGCCAATGGTCAGGCAATCCGTTGGCGGGTACGGCACTTTTCCTGGGGTCCAATGCGGATCGAATGAACCTGGAATACTGTTTCAGGTTTTCCCGCGCCGCATCGCGCCGGCGACCGAGCGCGCGTCTCAGTACATCAGCGTTCTGCTGCCGCGCGATTTGCAGGTGCTCAACGAGGCGGGTGAGGGAATCGCCCGCCGAGGTTCGCGCCAGCCTGCGCGCATTGGCCAGGAGCACGTCCATTTCGCGCACGCCGCCGGCCGCCTTGCGTATCGGTTCAATCGCTTTCAGCACGCGCCGCGATTCCTTGCTCTCCACTTGCGCCAGTGCGGCGGCAATTGCCTCAACCCTGCGCGAGGCCGTGCGCAGATGGTGAACCTCACTCGGCGGCGGATCGACGGGCAGGTTCTTGAGCGTCTTGTTGAGCTCCCGCAGTGCCTTGCGCGCGTGTTCCAGTTCGCCTGCCATCTCACTTTAGCTTGGGGCGTTACCGGCTGAGTTGGCAACGGTACCTGCGGCAACTAGAGTGATGATGTGAACGGACTTCTTGTGATCGATAAGCCGGGCGGGATGACCAGCCACGATGTGGTCGACCGGTTGCGCCGCATCACGGGAGAGCGATCGATTGGCCATTTGGGCACGCTGGACCCTATGGCCACGGGCGTTTTGCCGCTGCTTCTGGGCAAATTCACGCGGCTCGCGCAGTACTTTTCCGCCGCAAAGAAGAGCTATGCGGGAGGCATCCGCTTCGGATTTGCGACAGACACTTATGACGCCGAGGGAGAGCCTTGCGGCCCGGATCGCTGGCCGGAAGCGGGAGCGATGTTGACGCTGGAACAAGTGCGTGCGGCCGCCGCGCGCTTCCATGGCGAGATGGAACAGATGCCACCGCAGTTTTCCGCCAAGAAGATCGACGGACAGCCGGCTTACAAGCTGGCCCGCAAGGGCAAGCCGGTGCAGTTGAAGCCGGCGCGTGTTCGCATCGATGCATTTGCGATTGAGAAATTGGACGGGCCCGAGTCGAGTTTCACCATCGATATCAGCGCCGGCGGATATGTGCGCTCCGTAGCGCACGAGCTGGGGCGCGACTTGGGTTGCGGAGCGCATTTGAGCCGTTTGCGGCGGACGCGGGCTGGCGCGTTCACGTTGGACGATGCACATACGCTCGAGGAGCTGGAAGTGTTGACCGGAAATGCCGCGGCACTCGAGGGCTTGTGCATTCACCCGCGTATTTTGTTGCCCGAAATGCCTGCCGTGACCGGCGACGGCCTCGCGCTGGGCCGGTTGCGCAACGGGGCGCAAGCCAATCTACCTGAGTTCTCTGCCGCGCCTCTGGTAAAAGTCTTTGCCGGACCGCGAGAGCTGGCCGGAATCGCGCGCAGGGTTGCCGGAACGCTTTTTCAGCCCGTGGTGGTGATGGGGTAAAGGCAGGGAACAGGGAATAGGGAGTAGGGAATAGGAACGTCGACACCGTACGAATCGAGGCGGCAGGCTTTCTACTCCCTGTTCCCTATTCCCTGCTCCCTGTCTCTTCCCCCTTTTCCTCACGGCCCTCAGGTCTCTCGCCTTAAACTGGAATTTCGCTGTCGTATTTCAAGGAGCAGACTCACCATGCCCTATCCCACGGATTATCGCTACACCCGCGAACACGAATGGATCTCCATTGACGGCGCCATTGGCACGATCGGCATTACAGACTACGCGCAGAATTCGCTCGGCGACATTGTGTATGTCGATGCTCCCAAAGTGGGCGATACGGTCACGGCTAATGCCACGTTCGGCTCGGTCGAAAGCGTCAAGGCCGTCAGCGACCTGTTCTCGCCAGTCAGCGGCAAGGTGACCGCAGTGAATGAGGAGCTGAAGACCGCGCCCGACAAAATCAACGAGAACGCGCACGCCACCTGGATCATCAAGGTCGAGCTTTCCAATCCGGCAGAGGCGGGCACGCTGCTCGATGCAGCCGCGTATCAGGCGTTTATCGCGGAGGAGACAAAAAGCTGACCCATGCGCTACCTCCCAAAATCAGACGAAGAACGCCGGCAAATGCTGGCCGAGATCGGCGCAAAGTCGATCGACGATCTGTTTTCGAGCATTCCGGCCGAGTACCGCTTGGATCGTGACCTCATCGTCCCGCGCCAGCAGGCGGAGAGTGAGATTGTTGCCTACTTCCAGGCAGCGGGGCAAAAGAACGCGACGGATTACGCGAGCTTTCTCGGAGCGGGCGCATATCGCCATTATCGGCCTGTCATTATTGATGCGCTCGTTCAACGCGGCGAGTTCCTGACCAGCTATACGCCGTACCAAGCCGAGATAACGCAGGGCACGCTGCAAGCGATCTTCGAGTTCCAGACCATGATTGCCGAGCTCACCGGCATGGACGTGGCCAACGCCAGCATGTACGACGGGTCAACCGGAGCCGCCGAGGCCGTGATGATGGCTGTGCGCGTAACGGGACGCAGTAAGGCCGTTGTCGCGGCGACTGTTCACCCCGAATATCGCGAAGTGCTCGCAACTTATGCGAAGCATCAGGGGCTGCCGACGACACTGGTTGGCTACGATGCGGAAACTGGCCGCATCGACTTGAAAGCCCTGGACGCGGCCGTCACCGAAGAAACCGCAGCCGTGCTGATTCAGAGCCCGAACTTCTTTGGCGTCATTGAAGACATTCCGGCCATTGCGGAGATCGCTCACGCCAAAGGCGCGCTGCTGATTGTTTCAATTGCAGAAGCGGTTTCGCTCGGAGTTGTGCGACCGCCAGCTGAGGCCGACATTGTGTCGATGGAGGCGCAGTCGTTCGGCGTGGCGCTTAGCTATGGCGGCCCGTTCTGTGGCGTGATCGCGGCCAAAGAGCAATTCGTGCGGCAAATGCCGGGCCGCCTCGCGGGACAAACTGTCGATGGAGCAGGGAATCGCGGCTTCGTGCTCACGCTGGCCACGCGTGAACAGCACATCCGCCGCGAAAAGGCGACTTCGAATATCTGCACCAACCAGGCTCTGGTCGCGCTCATGGCGACGATCTTTCTCGCCGTCTACGGCAAGGAAGGGATTCGCGAGCTGGCCGAGCACAACTTGGCTAAGGCTGATTACGCGTCGAAGACGCTGGCCGCACAGAATGGAGCAGGGCTGCGATTTAAAGGCGCGCCTCGCTTCCACGAGTTTGTTTTGCAAACGGACGAAGCGCCCGCGGCGTGGAGCTCACGGCTACTCGAAAACAAGATTGTTGGCGGTATCGAGCTGAGCCGCTGGTATCCCGAATTGCACAATTGCACGCTCTGGTGCGCGACTGAAGTGGTCACGAAAGAGCAGATCGATGCTGCGGCCAAGGTGATGGCGGCTGAAGCGGTGGAGGCGTAGTTTGGAACTTGTATCCAGCGATACGGAAAGGATCTGTCGATGACAAGTCGACTCTTTGGGTCCATGGCCTTTGCCCGATGAACGAGAGGCAACTAAAACGTTGCGGAGCCCGTCGCCGGGTTGGGCCGTTTTTCTATGCGGTCATCTGGGGAATAGGCGTTAGTGGCCTTGTTGGCTTCTGTGTTGCGATGGCTTTCATGTATTTCTTTCGAAACATGAAACTTGATGAGGCGGTCTTTGCTGCGGGCTCATTTGCTTTCGTCGTCGGTCTAATTGCTCGCTGGAATGAGTGGCATACCCAAGAGAACCGATTTCGCATCACGATGAAACTGAACGAAGAAAGAAGTCCAACCACCCTTACGCGAGAAGAATCGTAACGAGGCAAGCAAAATATGGCAAGTGCTCCCCACACGCTCGGCAAGGTCCGCCCGCACCCATCGCAGAACGAGGCGCTGCTCTTCGAGAAGTCTTCGCCGGGCAAGCGTGCTTACAAGCTGCCGCCGCTGGACGTGCCCGCTGTCGACTCCGCTAAGCTGCTGGGCGCAGCACATCGCAAGGTTTCGGGGCTACTGCCAGAGCTCTCCGAAATTGAAATCATCCGCCACTTCACGCGCCTCTCCACATGGAACTACGCCATCGACCTGGGAATGTATCCGCTCGGGTCTTGCACCATGAAGTACAACCCGCGCGTGAACGAGCTCGTCGCCCGCATTGAGGGCCTTGCCGAAGCGCATCCTTACCGGCCGGAATCGCTGTCGCAGGGAATCCTCGAAATCTTCGATCTGCTCCAGCGCTGCCTGCTCGACATTACCGGCATGGATGCGATCACGCTGCAACCCGCTGCCGGCGCTCACGGCGAGTTCACGGGCATCCTGCTCACGCGCGCGTGGCACGAGTCGCAGGGCAATCCCCGCAAAAAAATTCTCATCCCCGATTCCGCGCACGGCACTAACCCGGCGACGGCGGCCATCGTGGGTTACGCGGTCGAGAATCTGAGGTCGAATGCCGACGGCGGCATTGATCTGGAGGCTCTCGCGCGGCAAGTGGACGGTGAGACTGCCGCGCTGATGCTGACCAACCCGTCGACGCTCGGAGTCTTCGAGAGTCAGATCCACAAGATTGCCGACATTCTGCACGCCAAAGGCGCGCTGCTCTATATGGACGGCGCAAACATGAATGCGCTGGTAGGCAAGGTGCGGCCGGGCGACTTCGGCGTGGACGTGATGCACCTGAACCTGCACAAGACTTTCTCAACACCGCACGGCGGCGGCGGCCCCGGCTCCGGCCCCGTGGCCTGCAAGGCGTTCCTTGAGCCTTTCTTGCCGACCCCGGTTCTCATCCGAGACCAGAACGGCACGAAGTGCCGCTGCCCCGACGCGGGCGATTGGGAGGACGCCAATGCCGAGCCCACGGCCGATGGCTGCCCACCGCTGTTTCGCGCTCCAATTCTCAAGCCCGACGGGGAGCGCGTCGGCGACACCGAGCCACTTTCGCTGCATCCATTCGGCGGCCCGCTGCACTGGAGCTACGACCGCCCGCAATCCGTCGGCCGCGTGCGCGCCTTCTACGGCAACACCGGAATGTTCATCCGCGCGCTGGCCTACATTCTGGCTAACGGCCCCGACGGCCTGCGCCAGACTACGGAAGACGCGGTGTTGAACGCCAACTACATCCGCAAAAAGCTTGAAGATGTTTATGAAATCCCGTACAAGACGGCCTCGATGCATGAGGTAGTCTTCAGCGATAAGCGCCAGGCGGCGCGGGGCGTAAAAACCGGCGACATTGCCAAGCGGCTCATCGATTACGGCTTCCACCCCTACACGGTCAGCTTTCCGCTTATCGTGCACGGAGCGCTGATGATCGAGCCTACAGAGAGCGAGTCGCGCGAAGAGTTGGACCTTTTCGTCGCGGCCATGCGCTCGATCGCTCGCGAAGTTGAAGAAAATCCCGAGCTCGTCAAGACCGCGCCACACTCCACACGCGTCTCGCGGCTGGACGAAGTGCAAGCTGCGCGAAAGCCGATTCTGCGCTGGCGACCCGCGACGTAGGTACCAAGGCCGGTATATGCTCCGCTGCGCGCGCTGGCTAAACTCGTCTCAAGAATGGCAGGCTCTCCTCCAATCGCAGCATCAGATGGCCCATCCATGCAGGACTATCGCGGGCGCCTCGCGCCTTCGCCCACCGGCTATCTGCATGTGGGCCATGCGCGCACCTTCTGGACGGCGTTCCAGCGCGCGCGAGAGGCCGGCGGCACGCTGGTCATGCGCATGGAGGATCTGGACCCCGACCGCTGCCGCCCTGTTTACGCCGATGCCGCACTCGACGAACTGCGCTGGCTGGGAATCCGCTGGCAGGAAGGTCCGGAAAAGGGCGGCCCATTTGCTCCGTATGTGCAGAGCAAGCGCGGCCCGATCTATCTCGATGCATGGCGCAAGCTGCTGCGCACCGGCCGGCTGTTTCCATGCCGCTGCTCACGCAAGGACATGGCGAATGCTCTGGCCGCACCGCACGAGCGCGCGCAAGCTGCGAGTGGAGGCGGCAAGCTCGACAGCGATGCCAATGAGCGGGCCGATGGGCTTGACGAAGAGCTGGACGGTGAACCGCTCTACCCCGGCACCTGCCGGCTCTTTATGGGAGGCACGCCGCAGCTTCCTGGCCCCACTGCCAGCGAGTTTGAAGATCCGGCTGGCTCAAACTGGCGCTTCCGGGTTCCCGACGGCGAGGTGATTGAGTTCGTCGACGGCAATCTTGGTCCGCAGCGCTTTGTGGCCGGCGAGGACTTTGGCGATTTCGTTGTGTGGCGGCGCGACAACGTCCCCAGCTATCAGCTTGCCTGCGTCGCCGACGATGCAGCAATGGGCATCACGGAGGTCGTACGTGGCGCCGACCTGCTCAAATCGACCGCGCGACAGATTTTGCTCTTTCGCGCTCTCGGCATTGAACCGCCTGCTTGGTACCACTGCCGGCTTGTCGTTGACCACAACGGCCGCAGGCTGGCCAAGCGCCATGACGCGCTGAGCCTGCGCGTCCTGCGCCAGCGGGGGCTTACACCCATGAATATTCTTGCGGCGGAGCTGCCGATTGAGGATTAGGAAGGCCATGAGAAGCGGCTCGAGTAGCCGCTGCTGGTCGGTGGTGCGTGCGCTGGAAGGCAGCAAAGGACTGCGACCCGTAGCTTCGATGCTTTACCATCGTTGACGGGCTAAAGGCTTCCTGCCGCACAGTGGCTGGGCGCCGACGGCCCGACCGTCCGCCATGCAAGATCATCAGCCACTACGTTTGAACCCTCTAAGCAGCGCGCCCAACCTGCTCACGCTCACGCGCATGTGCATGGCGCCGTTCCTTGTGGCCGCCGTCCTTGAGAGCCACTTTCTTCTGAGTTTCATTCTCTTCATAGCCGCAGGTCTGACCGATGCACTGGATGGCTTGCTGGCGCGGTGGCTCAAACAGCGATCGATGCTCGGCCATTATCTCGACCCGGTAGCCGACAAGCTGTTGCTCAGCACGCTTTTTCTGGTGCTTTGCTACAAGGGATTAATGCCGGGGACCGTGACTGTCATGGTCTTTGGAAGGGACGTGGGAATCCTGCTGGTTTCGGCCATTCTGTATGCGGCCGTCGGGCGTCGCGAGTTCAATCCCAGCATCTTTGGCAAGGTGAACACCCTCGCCCAGATCAGCGCCGTGGCAGCCGTCCTTCTGCATCAGCTCACTCCCGCGGTTTGGGTCGCGGTCACCCGCAGAGTGGCGCTCGCCGCAACCATCGGGCTTACTATCGCGTCGGGACTGCATTATGCATGGGTCGTGTCTCGGCGCAGCGGAACCCAGGCTGCCGGCGGCGTCGGCGCAAAATAACGGCCGGCTTGGTGCCGGAGCGTGTGAGAGTGATGCCGGGTCGCGCCAGACCGGCTTGCCGTCTCCAGGAATCGCTTTAGAAATCGCTTTTAAGAGTCGGCCGGTTGATCTTCGGTTGCGGCGGTTTCTTCAATCTCCATATCGCGAAATTCTTCGGAATCGAAGACCTCGCCACACTCCAGGCACTCGACATACTCGGTGTCGTCGTGCCGGGAAACGATCCGGACCTTAGGGTGTTTGCAGGCGGTTGCCATCGTTCTATTTGTCTGGAGCTCCCGCGGCTATTTCCAAGCGGCGATTCCCGCGCCGAATGAATTCGGGCTGGCGATCTCTGGTGGCTTTTTCCACTTGAGAGTGCCGGCTTTCGGGTATGGTCGCTCGAAAATGGCTAAAGGTGCTCTTTCCGCCAGATTGTAGCCGTCTTTTGCGCGATTGCAAACCGATTTTTTGATGATTCCCCGGAGATGGTTGCCGGAACTGACTTGTCGTGAGCTGGTAAACCTCGACTTGAAGGCGATTTCAAGCGGACGTATACTAAACGCGGACCATACGGGTCGCATATTTCATGCTTAAACTCACCAAAAAAGCGGATTACGGGCTCATGGCGTTGAAATACCTCGCCGAGCATCCGGAGACGCCCGCCCTCAGCGCCAAGGACGTCGCGGACGCCTACGGAATCCCCGCCCAGCTTTTGGCCAAGATTCTGCAGCGGCTGACCAAGGTGGGGCTTTTGCGGTCTCATGCCGGCATGAACGGGGGGTACGCACTGTCCCGGGATGCGCGGCAGATCTCGGCTTTCGAGGTGATCCATGCCATTGATGGGCCGTTGTTCATCACATCCTGCTTCAAAGGCGTAAAGGCTTGCGACCTGACCCCAAGCTGCACTATTAAAGAGCCGCTGGCGCGCGTAAACGAGACCATTATCGGGGTTTTGAAGAGCATCAGCATCCAGGACCTGGCGGAGCAGGAGCACGCGGCCGTGAAGGCACAGGAGCCGCAGAGGCTGGTTTCGCTGACGCTGTAGATCGTTCAAGCAGGATGCGGCAAGAAGGACTGCATTCGACCTACGAACAGTAGAATCGGCAGCCACTCCAGCCGAATCAAACAAAAGGCAGGCAGAACGAAATCAAAAATATGGACAACATCGTCACAATCGGAACTACCCCTTCAACGGACGCAGTGGCAGCACAGCCGGTAGCTCCTGAGGGCCTGCAAGTGACTCCCAGCGCCGTCAAGCGCATTCGCGTAATTCTCGCCAACGAGGGCATCTCGCCAGAAGCGGGCGGCCTGCGCCTTGGCGTCAAGGGCGGCGGCTGCTCCGGCATGTCCTACTCCATTGGCTTCGACGCGCAACCGCGCGATCGCGACAACGTCTTCGCTTTTGAAGACGTCCGCGTGTTCATCGATCCCAAGAGTTATGTCTACCTGCAAGGCATGACGCTCGACTACGAAGAGACGCTGATCCGCCAGGGATTCAACTTCATCAATCCGAATTCCGCGCGTTCCTGCGGCTGCGGAACGTCGTTCTCGGTCTGATCCCTGTTCCCCGATCCCTGTTCCCCAATCCCTTGTGGCGCCGGCGTCCCGCCGGCTGTCGTGCGGGCGTCCTCGCCCGCACATCCCTATTCTCTGCTTTTCAGCGCCTTTTCAATCCCTGCTTCCGCCAGCGGCGTCATGATCGCATACCCGGCCGGCAGCGGGTGGACCCCATCCGCACTCAACGTCGCGGGCAGACCGCCTCGCCCATCGACCATCGCCGAGTAGTAATCGACGTAGACGTAGTGTTTTTCGGCCGCGTACTGCTTCATCCACGCATTCACCGCTACGACTTTGAGTGCAGGCGTCAAGCCTGGCGCCCACGGAAAGTCAAAAGCCGGAAGCACCGAGCAAAGCACAACGCGAATTCCGTTCGCGCTGGCCAGTTCCGCCATCGACGCGATATTTCCTTCAGTCTGCTCCAGCGTCATCGGGCCGGTATTCCCGGCAATGTCGTTGATCCCGGCAAGGATCACGACAGCTTTGGGCTTTAGATCGATCACATCCTGACGAAACCTCACCACCATCTGTGGAGTAGTCTGTCCGCCGATGCCGCGGTTGATATACGGCTTGCCAGGAAATGATTGATCCAGCTTCCAGCCTGCCGTGATCGAGTCGCCCATAAAAACTACACGGTCTTCGCCTGGCGTAGGCGCGGTCAGCATCGCATTCGCCTCCTTGAAGCGCTCAAGCCCGCCAAAGTCCACCAGCAGCTGCTTGTCGTGGTCATTCCAATACGCATTGTTGGGATGGCCCGAAGGCGAAGTCTGAATCGCCGGTGGGGCCTGCGCGGCTGGCGCTGGTTGGGCTGCAGGCGCCTGAGCCGAGGTTGCGGGCGTTTGGGCCTTAAGCGGTGCAACGGCAAACAGCCCGACCAGCGCCATGGTCAAAAAGGTAGCTTTGAAAAGCTTGAGTCGGTTCACAAGAGTGCTCCAATCGGTTCAAGACCATCCAGGAAGTTAGCCAACCAGGCTTCCCATGTCGCGCTCTGATTGTAGGCAATCGGGCCTCATGCAGGCCAATCAAAAGGCTCGCCGGAATCGATTGATTGACTCGGCGGGGTTTACGGCAGAAGATTTCTGTGGCGACGACTGACGGCGCCGCCAATCATGCGAACCTTCCGATCCACGCTCGTGCTCATCATTGCCGGTAGCGCGGCATTTGCTCCTGCCCAACTGCCCGCGCCGGGTGCGTTCAACGATTTCTCGGGTTGCGCGCACCATACCTGTACTTGGGTTCCTTGGACCACCCACAAAACATTTCGAGAAGGAGACCTGAGTTATTCCGTCGAAGTGACCCAAAAAGACGACAACCAAGGAGACTTTGTGCTTCGTCGCGGGGAGAAATTGTTGATTCGTACCCCCCTGAAGGACTTGTCGGCAAGCGTGAGCGTTGTCTGGTCTGATGATCGGCGCAACTTCGCAGTCACATGGAGCAATGGTGGGGCCATTGGCGCGTTTCGGGTTCGTGCTTTTCATGTCGAAGCTGACTCAGTTTCCGAGTTACCCGCATGGGAGAAAGCCTGGGCTGAGTTTAAGAAACGCCACTGGTGCAGGGCCCGAGGAGACAACATTCAAGCATACTCATGGCTCCCGGACTCCAGGCAATTTATCCTCGTGTTATCCGTTTATCCGACCGGCGATTGCGGAGCAGATTCGGGACACACGGAAGCGTACTTAGTCGACGCAGAGACCGGTGAGATTCAGCAGAATTGGAGTATCAAGAAGCTGAATGCATACATGCGCGCCCACCCTGAATAGGGGCAAAGCATCGCGCTCTTGTCGGCGCGCTAAAATTCAATCATGCCCGCGACAGCCGCACCTTCCGCTGTTCTCACCAAATTCGAGCCGGTGATCGGCCTTGAAGTGCACGTACAACTGCTCACGACCACAAAGGCGTTTTGCGGTTGCGCCAACCATTTCGGATCGGCCCCAAACACGAACATCTGCCCGGTTTGCCTGGGGCTGCCGGGCGCGCTGCCGGTGCTCAACGCCAAGGCCGTCGAATTCGCTGCGCTGGCCGCTTTGGCGCTCAACTGCCAAGTGCGCGAGCGGTCAATCTTCGCGCGCAAGAATTATTTCTATCCCGATCTGCCCAAGGGCTACCAGATTTCGCAGTTCGACAAGCCGCTGGCCGAGCACGGCTGGATCGATATCCCTGCAGCGGGCGGCGAGTTGAAGCGCATTGGCATCACGCGCCTGCACATGGAAGAGGATGCGGGCAAGAGCCTGCACGATGGGTTCTCCGATTCCGCGACCCGCACTTATCTCGACCTGAATCGCTGTGGCACGCCGCTGGCCGAGATTGTGAGTGAGCCGGACATCCGTACGCCCGATGAGGCCTTCGAATATCTCACCCGGCTCAAGGAGATTCTGCTTTACACCGCTGTCTCCGACTGCAACATGGAAGAGGGATCTCTGCGCTGTGACGCCAATGTGAGCGTTCGCCCGCAGGGGCAGGAGAAATTCGGCAGCAAAGTTGAAGTGAAGAACGTGAACAGCTTCAAGTTTGTTCGCGCTGCGCTGGAATACGAAATCGAGCGCCAGGTTGAAGTCATCGAATCTGGTGGCCAAGTGCTGCAGGAGACCCGGCTCTGGGATGCCGACGAGGGCCGCACTTACTCCATGCGTTCCAAGGAGCAGGCGCACGACTATCGCTATTTTCCCGAGCCGGATCTGCCGCCTCTGGTCGTGTCCGCTGAATTCTTGTCCGAGACCAGAAAAAGACTCCCCGAGCTGCCGGAAGCCCGCCGCAAGCGCATGATCGCCGAATACGACCTGAGCGCGCAGGACGCGCACACGCTCATGGCTTCACGCGAGTTTGCCGACCGTTTTGAGGTCGCGGCGAAGACGGCGCGCAACCCGCGACGGGTGGCCAACGTGCTGCTGAGCGAGGTGGGCGGCCGCCTGAAGGCCTTGGGAATCGAGCTCGACCAATCTCCGGTAACCATGGCAGGCATTGTGCTGGCCGCCGATCTGCTGGATGAGGGCAAGATCAGCTCGAAGCAGATGAAGCAGATCTTCGATGCGTGCTTTGAAAAGGGCGATGACTTCGGCACCGTTTACGAGCGAGAAAAGCCGCAGCAGATCACCGACTCCGCGGCTCTTGAAAAGCTGATTGACGAGGTAATCGCCGCCAATCCCAAGCAGGTGGAGCAATATCGCGGCGGCAAGAAGTCAATGGCAGGATTTTTTGTAGGCCAGGTAATGCGCGCGTCGAAGGGGCAGGCAAACCCTGCGCTACTCAATGAATTGGCAGTGAAGAAACTGGAGGGGTAACCCTCTGGCAGATGGCTGGGTTTCATATGCGACGACGTCGCTGCCCCGCCAAACTCACGCCGCTATAACTTACTTCAGTTTCAAATCCGAGATGAAGTCTTTGCGCGCGTCCCAGGAGCTTACGGTTTTTGTCGCGCTCTTTTTGCCGTTCTTCTCCGCCCACAAATCAAAGTCCGTGCTCATATCGACCTGCGCGAAGTGGAAATGGCCGTCGGCCGTGGAATCAAAGCTGCGAATAGTCTTCGTCTTGTCATTCTGCAGAAAAACCGTGGCGCGGGGAACGGGCTGGGAACCCGAGTCCAACACCGTGCCCGAAACGGTGCGTATGCCGATGTTCTGGGCCGACGCGGCGGGAGAAAGGAACGAATTCCGCAGCCCGGCCGGCAACGCTCCAAATGCAAGAAGGCTCAAAACAGTTGCCGCCAACACGCCGGTTCGGTTCATTCTTACTCCTCCTCATCGTCTACGATGAGATTGTCTTCCTCTTCAATGCCCTCTTCGACGCGCGCCAACTCAAGCGGTTCGACGCCTACTACTTCATATTCCGTTCCACACTCATCGCAGGCTATCACGTCGCCCTCTTCTACTTCCTCGACATCGATATTCAGGGCAGTTTCGCATTCAGGGCAGCTGGGCATGGTAGCCTCCTAACTTTCTAATCTGAATCGTATTGCGGGATGAGACCGTCTTCATAATTCGACAACCATCGCTAGTTTTAGTGAGAACCCGGCCTCAGGTCAAGAGCCAGGAGGTGCAACTTTCGCGGTCGTGCTCCTTGCCGGGACAATCCCCTTCTTACCCCTTAGACGATGCATCTTTTCGGGCGACAGTTGGCCAAACCCCGTCCGCGATGCAAACTGCGGGTCGCGTCTTGGCATCCGAAGGCCGTTCACCAACGTCTTCCGCCGCCGCCATGACACCGCAGCGGTTGAGCGTTTACCCTGTTGACTACTATGGCGAGATTTGGCTCCAGTCCGCTGGCCTTCCCCGACTTCAAAGGCGCTACGCGCCGCTTGATTCTGATCAACCTGGGCGCATACTTTGTGCTGCTGGTGGCGACTTTCGCGTCCTCCTCCGCGTTACGGATCGCTGGTTCGCTCGTGTTCGATCCTCACGCATTCATGCACGGAGCCCTCTGGCAGCCCATTACCTACAGTTTTGTGCATTTCGGAATCTTTGGCACGCTCTTTGAGTTGCTCTCCCTATGGTTTCTTGCCGGGTTCCTCGAGGCCTTCCATGACGCGAACTGGGTCACGAGCCTCTATGCGGTTTCTGTGCTGGGCACGGCCGCGGCCGCGCTCGTGCTCTATCTGGTATCGAGCACGCTGGCGCCTTCGCTGCTCACCAACGTCAGCCCGCTCTTTGGCTGCTTTGGCGGAATCTTCGGATTGCTGGTGGCCATCGGGGTTCTATATGGCGACACGCAGTTTCTCATGTTCTTCGTCATCGGCATCAAGGCTCGCCACATGGCCATTATCTATGCGATCGTTGCGGTCGCCATGCTCTTTGGCCAGGAACGGTTGTATGCATTCGCTCAATTGGGCGGAGCGCTGGCCGGCTACGCTTTTGTGCGCATGGCGCCGCGCCGCGGATTCTCTTTTATGTTTAGCGAAAGCTGGTACGGCCTGCGCAATCGCTACTACCGCTGGAAGCGCCGGCGCGCGGCACGCAAATTCGAGGTCTATATGCGCTCACAGGGCCGCACCGTGAAGTTTGACGGCCAGGGCAACCGAATCGATGAAGATGCGGACGACAAGAAGCGGTGGAACTGAGTCGCAAATCAGAAGTAGGTGCCCCATCCTAAACGCGCGTTCCGCGTTTAGGGTGGGATCGCAAAGCTTCGATGCCGACACGCTGGCGCGATAAAATCTCACAGGCACGATACAATCCTCACTGAAATGACTAACAAGATCGCCTTTCTCTTTCCGGGGCAGGGCTCGCAGGCTGTTGGCATGGGCCGCGAGCTCGCGGAACGATTTCCCGTTGCCGCTCAAACCTTTGCCGAGGCCGACGCAGCGCTCGGCTTCCCGCTTTCACGCCTCTGTTTTGAAGGGCCGGAAGAAGACTTGCGCCTGACCGAGAACACCCAGCCGGCCATCCTGACGGTCAGCGTGGCAGCGTCCCGCGTCCTTGCCGAGCACGGCGTTGCACCGGCGATCGCCGCCGGCCATTCGCTGGGTGAGTGGTCGGCGCATGCCATTGCTGGAACATTCTCCTTTGCGGATGCGGTGCGCGCCGTCAAAGCTCGCGGGCGCGCCATGCAGCAGGCGGTTCCGGCGGGGCAGGGAGCCATGGCAGCCGTTCTTGCGCTCGATGCGACTCTTGTATCTGACGCTTGCGCTGAGGCTGCGCGCGAAACTGGTCTGACCGTCCAGGCAGCGAACCTCAACTCGCCAAGCCAGACTGTCATCTCCGGCGCCGCTGCCGCGGTGGAAAAGGCCGCCGTGCTTTGCAAGGCCAAGGGCGCTCGCCGCACTGTCATGCTTCCTGTCAGCGCGCCATTCCATTGCGCGCTCATGCAGCCGGCTCAAGAAGAAGTGGCACGAGTGCTTTCCGGAATCGCGATGCGCGATCCGCGAATTCCCGTTGCCGCCAACGTCACTGGCGAGCTGGTGACCACGGCAGATGCCGCGCGGGACGCGCTTATTCGCCAGGTCACCGGCGCGGTTTGCTGGGTCAATTGCGTGCAGTCGCTGAAAGCCGCCGGCGCGGATTTGTTCATCGAAGTTGGTCCCGGCAAGGTGCTCTGCGGCCTGCTCAAGCAGATTGATTCCGAACTGAAATCGTTGAATGTGGAAGACGGAGCGAGCCTGGAGAAGACGATGGCAGAGCTCGGCGCCGCCTAGTCCATATGGAAGTCAACCTCGAGGTGAATCCTGGCGGCGACCGGCTTTCCGTCTTTCGTCGCCGGCGCGAATCCATATTGCCGGGCCGCTTCCGCCGCCTTGGCATCAAGGCCGTACCCAGCCGAACGCGAAACGCAGATATTCTGCGGCTCACCGTCTCGGCCGACGACAAGTCCCATAATGACGATAAGATCTAGTTCCTGTCCTCTCCGCTTTAGCTTCCTCGCCTGATTCGAAAATTCAGCCTCGACTGAGTGTTTCACCACTGGAGCCTTAACACCTTCCTACCGAAGGCTGCTAGCAATTCCATCAGTAGCGAGACTGTCTTCGAACTTTGCCGGACACAGCGGCACTTTCAGATCCGCATTGTTCGAATGGGTATCCCGAACAGGAACTGTGGCTCCGGATACAAGTTGAGACGGTGTTAAGGGTGCGCTCTCTTGCGCGAGGCATGTGACTGAAAGGCCAATAAAGACTGGGAAAAGGGTCCATCTTGCAAGTTGCATGGTTTTCTCCCTGAAACACAACGACGTAGCGGTTCTCAATCCGCTACACAACTCCCAGTTCCCGCAGCAGAAACGCATAGTCCAGTGCAATCTCCTTCAGGTAGTCGTAGCGGCCGCTCGCTCCGCCGTGCCCGGCCTGCATATTCGTCACCAGCAACAGTGGATTGCTGTCGCTCTTGAGCGTGCGAAGCTTCGCCACGTACTTCGCGGGCTCCCAGTACATCACCTGGCTGTCGTGCAGGCTGGTCTTGACGAGCATCGCAGGATAATTCGCTGCGCGCAGGTTGTCGTACGGCGAATAACTCAGCATGTATTTGAAATACTTCTCGTCGTTTGGGTCGCCCCACTCCTCGTATTCAGGAACGGTCAGGGGCAGGGAAGCGTCGAGCATGGTATTCATCACATCGACAAACGGAACGTGCGAGACAATGACGCGGAATAGCTCGGGCCGCATGTTCGCGATCGCGCCCATCAGCAAGCCCCCCGCCGACCCGCCTTCGGCCGCGACGCGCCGGGGGTCGCCGTAACCCTGCGCGGTCAGGTATTCCACGCAGGCGATGAAGTCGGTGAAAGTGTTGCGCTTCACCAGCATCTTCCCGGCATCGTGCCAGGTCTCGCCCATGTCGCCACCGCCGCGAATGTGCGCATACGCCAGCACCACGCCGCGATTGAGCAGGCTCAATCGATTGGAACTGAAGCCGAGCGGCAGCGAATATCCGTACGATCCGTAGCCGTATACGTAAAGCGGATTCTTTCCCGGCTCGCGCTTGTCAAATTTTTCAAATTTGTCTCGGCGATACACAATCGACACCGGAACCTCGACTCCGTCCGGAGCAGTAGCCCGAACGCGCTCGCTCGCGTAGAGCGTGCGGTCAAATCCGCCCGGAATTTCAAGCTGCTTCAGCAGCATTGATTCGCCTGTCGCCACGTCGTACTCGTAGACCGAACTCGGCGTGACCAGCGATTGATACCCGTAGCGAAACGTCGTCGTGTCGAAGATGCGATTGATGTGCGGGTGGGCGCTATAGGCTGGCTCTGGGAAGGCGATTTCGCCGGTTCTTGCTGCTTCGGGCCCATCGCCGGAAAAATTCCACAGCCGCAGCCGGGGCAGCCCATCCTCGCGTTCACATGCGATGAAGAAGCTAGCGAACAGGTCGACATCCTCCAGCATCACGGCATCGCGGTGCGCGATCCGTTCCGTCCAGTGTTTGCGGCCCGGCGTGGCCACCGGCGCAGTCACCAGTCGAAAATTCTGCCCGCGATCGTTGGTGCGGATGAACCACAGCCCATTGCGGTGGTCGACTGAGTATTCGTGCTCGTCTTCACGCGAAGCGATAAGCAAGAAGCTGGCGCCCGGATCGTCTGCTCGCAGCACCCGCGCTTCGCTCGTCGTATGGCTGGCCGATTCTATCACGATGTATTTTCCGTCGCGCGTTCGCCCAGCGGCGAGGTTGAAGCGCTCGTCGTCATCCTGGTGGACCAGCACATCGTCAACGTACGCCGCGTCACGCACATGTCTCCAAAGCTGGAACTGCCGCTTCTGCTGCTCGTCCTCGACGGTGTAAAAGAGCGTTCGATTGTCTGCAGCCCAGACGACCGAACCTGCCCGCTCAACCTCGCCCGGCAACGTCTCGCCGGTTTCGAGGTTCTTGATGCGCAGCGTGTATTGGCGAAAGCCTTTGGTGTCGGTCGTGTAGGCCAGCCAGCGGCCGTCGTCCGTGATGTCGGTGTCGCCGATCGAAAAAAATGCGTGCCCCTGCGCGAGTTGATTTCCATCCAGCACCACTACTTCTATTGCCCCCGCATCTGTTCCTGCAGGGCCGCCCCGCTTGCGGCAGTGGATTCCGTACTGCAGTCCTTCCTCGGTCCGCGTGTAGTACCACCAGGCGCCGTCGCGGTAGGGAACCGAGACGTCGGTCTGCTTCATATGGCTCAGCATTTCTTCGTACAGCGTCTCGCGCAGGCCGGCCAGCGGCGCCATTACCGCGTCAGCGTAGATATTCTCGGCATCGAGGTACGCGGTGACTTCAGGATTCTCTTTATCGCGTAGCCACGCGTAGTCGTCGGCGAGCAGCACTCCGTGCATTCGCGTTTCGGTGTGGATTCTGCGTGCAGATGGCGGCGAGGAAAGCGGATTCTGGCTCATTTCTATCCCAGTGTATCTGATTTTCTTGACTGATCGCTCTCGGGAACTGTACAGTTCATCATATTGGAGTGAATAGTTTATGACTGCACCAGGAGCTGCAAATAACGGAACGGTCGTCTCAGCGCTGCGCGCACGAGCCAACTTTGGCAAGATACTCGATGACCTGGAGAGTCGAGGCCGGTCCCTGGTCATTGAAAAACGGGGCACGCCGAGGGCAGTACTGATGAGTCTCCGCGAATATGTAAAACTCGCCGCTCCTGAGCCGGAAATTCTGAGAATCATTGGCGAAGAGGCTAAGCACAAGGGGACCGACCTTTTGACCTCTCGACAAATCGATCGTGAGATCAAAGCGGCGCGGGCGCGGCGGAAGAAGCGTTTGTGCTAGCACTGCGTCTGGTTGTCGATACCAATGTTGTCGTTTCAGCGGCTCTTCGGGAAGAGAGCCTTCCACGAACGGCTCTTCTGATTGCCATCGCTAGACCAGCCCGTCTTTATGTTTCACAACCCATCCTCGAGGAATACTCTGAGGTGCTCGCGCGCCCCGCAATTGGCGTTCGCAAGGGCCACCGTGTTCAACTTTTACAACTCATCAAAAACCGGAGTTTGCTCGTCGCTCCCTATCGACGGCTGAAAATAACAAGCGATCCCGACGACAACAAGTTCGTCGAATGTGCCGACACCGCTCGCGCAGACTACCTAATTACCGGCAACGGCAGGCACTTTCCGCGGTTTTGGAAGGGAACCAAAATCATCACACCGCGCGAGTTCATTGAAGTCGCGGTGCCGCACTTGCTGAGGGGCTGAGCTTGCAGCCTCAGGAACATTCCGAGCGCCGCCAACGTACAATGGAGGAGGAATGAAAGGCCTTCGCCGCGCGCGTTTCGCCGTGATTCCGCCATTGCTGGCGGCTCTTTTTGCATTCCTTCCCATTTCTTTGCGCTCTCAGGCCGTTGCAAGCCTGCCCCAACCCACTGACTATGTGAGCGATTTCGCGCATGTCCTCTCTCCGGGGGCAGTCGCGCACATCGATTCGATTTGCCAGCAGCTCGACCACTCCCAGGCTAACTCGCAGATTGCAGTTGTGACTGTGCATGACCTCAACGGCGATGATGCGGCAGATTACGCGAATCAGCTTGAAACCCACTGGAAGATGGGCAACAAGGGCGACAACAAGTACGTTATGGTGCTGCTCGCCGTCGCGGACCACAAATACCGCATCGAGGTTGGTTACGGGCTTGAAGGGATATTGCCGGATGGCAAAACCGGCGACATTGGCCGCGACATGGTCCCCGACCTGAAGGCCAGCGACTACGACGGCGCAGTGACGCTCGCGGTCGGCGAAGTGGCCCAGGTGATCGCCGCCGATGCCAAGATCACGCTGAACCAGGAACAGCCTACAGACGCGCCACAACCCGTTCAGCAAGATAGTGGCGGCGGGGGCAAACTCATCCTGCTCATCCTTGTGCTCCTCTTTTTCGGTGGGGGCTCGTTGTTGCGCATGCTGTTCGGCGCCAGCCTGTTCTTTGGCGGCTGGGGAAGGGGCGGCTGGGGCGGCGGCTCTGGAATGGGCGGAGGCGGTTTTGGTGGCGGCGGTGGTGGGGGTTTTGGAGGATTTGGCGGCGGCGGCGGCGGTTTTGGCGGCGGCGGCGCTGGAGGAAGCTGGTAATGCTTGAGCGCTTAGCTTTCAGCTTATTCTCAAGGGCTGGAAGCGACGGAACACAAACTGAAAGCTGACGGCTGATGGCTGACAGCTGTTTTACAAAGGAGAATCAAACTGTATGAGTCGTGCACTTGGAATTACGCTGGCGGTTGTGGGCGTCCTCGTTCTCGTGGTGCTGATGATCTTCGGCAGCTATGTGGGCGCCAAAAATAATATGGTGGCCAAGGATCAGACGGTAAAAGCAGCATGGTCCGAGGTGGACGTGCAACTAGAGCGGCGCGCCGACCTGATTCCCAACCTGGTGTCGACCGTAAAGGGCTTCACCAAGGAAGAAAGCAGCGTGTTCGACGACATCGCGCAGGCCCGGGAGGGACTGATGAATGCCCAGACTCCGGAGGCCAAGATCGCCGCGAACAATCAACTCGATGGTTCTCTCGCCAAGGTTCTCGTTTTGACAGAAAACTATCCAACCTTGCGATCGAGCGATCAGTTCATGCGCTTGCAGGACGAGCTTTCAGGGACTGAGAACCGGATCAGCGTTGCGCGTAAGCGCTACAACGATGCGATCCAGGACTACAACACCTATATTTTGCAGTTTCCCAACAGCATCTGGGCGGGGATTGCCGGTTTCCACCAGAACAATGCCTACTTCGCTGCCAGCCCGGCTTCGCAAGCCGTGCCTAACGTGAGTTTTTAGCCTCGCGCCCGGCGCGCACTGCCGAGTTGAAGAGCACGCAAGAAGGCCATCCCGCATATGCGGAATGGCCTTCTTGCCTGAAAGCTTTGCCCTGACCGGCTATTTGTAAGAAGCGATGGCGCTGGCCTCGTCATCGTAGATGTCGAAGACGGTATACAGCTTGGTCAACTGCAGCAAGTCATGAACCTTCTTCGTCAATTTGAGCAGTTTCAGCTTGGCGCCCTGATTCCTGGCAGTGGTGTAAGCACTCACCAGTTCGCCCAGGCCTGAGCTATCGATGTAGCTTACCTCACCCAGATCCACCAGGATGTTGCGCTGCCCTTTGGCGATCGCGTCGCGAATGGCGTCGCGCAACTGTACGCTGCCCTCGCCTAATGTGATCCGCCCACTGAGTTCCAAAACAGTGACGCCGTCCACTTCCCTGGAAGCTATCGCAAGTGCCACGGAAAATCCCTCCTTGTTGGTACTTCGGTTATAGCATCTTTGCCGCTGCCGGCTTGCGGAAAACTCCATGCCGGCCGGCGTCGCTGGAGAAATTGATGGTCCGCCGGCACCCGCTTACCGCCGCCATGCTAGGTGCTCTTGCCCGTTGGAGCCAGGTGCTTAATCAGCGTCAACTCAGTCCCCGGATGCAATTGTCGAAAGTGTACCTCATCCATCAGGGACCGGATGAGGAAGATACCGCGACCCGTGCCCCGGAGCAGGTTCTCGGCGGCCAACGGATCGGGCACCTTATCGGGGTTGAATCCGTGGCCCTCGTCGGCAATCACAAACACCAAATCCTTGCCTGTATTTTCCAGCGAGACGTCGATCTGGCGCGTCGGATCGTATTCGTTCCCGTGCAAGACTGCATTGATGGCGGCTTCGCGCACAGCCATGCCGATGTGGAAGCGCTGGTCCTCGTCCAGGCCAGCCTCGGTGGCCAAATGGTCCGCGGCCTCTTCCACCTCGCTGACACTCTCCATGGTGGAGCTCAGCCGGAAACTCTGCCGTCCTCTGCTCGCTCCAGTCACCGGGACGTCTCTTGCCTCCGCATGGTGGGGTCACAGACTCCGCCAGCCGCTCCATCAACCTTCATGGCAGTTTCAAGTCTGGATGCGATTGTGTCAAGCGAGGAATGGGATTACTTCGGATGGTCCGGTCGCGGATTGGTGTAGGCGAGCCTCATATCACAGGGAGTAAACTGCGTTCCATAGGTCAACTCTCGACTCGATCCTCAATCTTTTTGAGCCGCGTCAACTCGCATATGGACCATCGCAACCCAATCCGCGTCAGCTTGACGGCGCTTCTCGGCACGCCGGTGACAGACGCCCATGGACAGTTGCGCGGCAAGCTCAAAGATATTGTGGTAGCCACGGGACCAGACGGCGGCAAAGTGGCGGGCATTGTGCTCAAGACGCGCACTGGTCTTTCCATTGTGCCATCGCAGGAAGTGATGGAGACCCCTGCCGGCACCCTCGAATTGCGCTCGGCCGAGGCAGTGTCGCCCCTCAAGGACGAAGGCAGCTATCTCTTTTTGCAGCGTGACCTCGTTGACCGCCAGATCATCGACATCAACGGCAGAAAAGTGGTCCGCGTCAACGACGTTGACTTGGAGTGGACGGATCACGGTGCGGGGCATCATCTGCGCGTGGCCGAGGTCGAAGTCGGGCTGCGCGGCGCATTTCGCAGGGTCTTCAAGGGCGTCTTGCCAAGGGCGCGGCTCGAATCTGTTTCGCGCCGGTTCAGCGCGCGCGCCATCCCCTGGCAATTCGTCGACGTGATTGAGCCAGACCCCGCACGGCGCGTCAAATTGCGCATCGAGCACGAGCGGCTGTCCGGCATTCACCCCTCGGAACTGGCCGACATTCTGGAGGAATTGGCCCCCGCCGAGCGCGAGGCAGTCTTCTCCTCGCTCGATGAAGAAGTTGCCGCCGAAACCCTGGAAGAGGTCGAGCCAAAACTGCAAAAAGCGCTGCTCGAAAAGCTGGACGAGGAGCGCATCGCCGACATCGTGGAGGAGATGGACCCCGGGGCCGCAGCCGATCTGCTGTCGGAGCTGTCCCAGGAAAAGTCCGATGCCATTCTCGAAGAGATGGAGCCGGAGGAGCGCCAGGAAGTCGAGGAGTTGCTCGAGTTCGACGAGGACTCCGCGGCCGGTTGGATGACCACGGAGTTTGTCTCACTCGGCGTCGATGCTACTGTGGCGGAGGCCGTGCAGGCGCTGCGCAGCTTCGACGGCGATCCGGAAAGCGTGACCGAAATATTTCTGCTCGATGAGAAACGGACGCTTCGCGCCGCAATTCCTTTGGCGCGCCTGGTGATGGCTCAGCCCGATACGCATCTCAACGTGCTGGCCGAGCCCCGCGTAATCTCCTGCCCGTCGGATCTAAGACAAAATGATCTGGCTGAAATGTTTGATAAATACAATCTTCACGCGCTTCCAGTCGTTGACTCTCAGGGCCGCATGGTTGGCGTGGTGCAGGCCGAGCGGGTCATCAGCTTTTTGCGCGAAAAAATCTAGCTGTCCGTCGCGCTTCTCGCTTCCGCCCCAGCCCTGTTATGGTCAGTGAGGAATATTGTTCCGCAAGACCAAAGACTGCAATGAACCCACCTTAGGGAATCCAATTTAGGAACTCGCATCTCCATGTGGAAGCGCTGGCGAATCCGGATCATTCTCTTTCTGGCCGTGCTCGGTCCCGGATTCATTACCGCCAATGTCGATAACGACTCCGGCGGCATTCTCACCTACTCGCAGGCCGGCGCGCAGTACGGCTACACGCTGCTGTGGACAATGATTCCCATCACCATCGCGCTGATCGTGGTGCAGGAGATGTGCGCCCGCATGGGCGTGGTCACCGGCAAGGGCCTCAGCGATCTCATCCGCGAAGAGTTTGGCCTGCGCATCACCTTCGTGATCATGGTGCTGCTTGTCGTAGTCAACTACACCAATGTTGTCACCGAATTCATCGGCATCGCCGGTTCGCTGCGTCTTTTTCACGTAACTAAATTCATCTCCGTGCCCATTTGCGCGGCGCTGGTCTGGTTCCTGGTGGTGCGCGGCACGTACAAGAGTACGGAAAAGATTTTCATCGTCGCCTCGCTGGTCTATATCTGCTACATCTTCGCTGGGGTGCTGTCGCAGCCGGACTGGCACGACGCATTGGTGGCCACCGTTAAGTTGCCTCCAAGGTCGGTGTGGAGCGGCAAAGCCTATATGTATATGGCCATCGGCGTGGTCGGCACAACCATCGCGCCGTGGATGCAGTTCTATCTGCAGTCGTCGATCGTCGAAAAAGGCATTCGCGTCAAGGACTATGCAGCTTCTCGGCTGGATGTGATTGTGGGCAGCTTGTTCACTGACATTGTGGCCTGGTTCATCATCGTGGCCTGCGCAGCCACTCTTTTCGTGCATGGCATGGGAGCTATTCAGGTAGCCTCCGATGCGGCCGAGGCCATGCGTCCGCTGGCCGGCGATTATGCCTTTATTCTTTTCGCCTTCGGGCTCTTCAACGCATCAATCTTCGCGGCTTCCATATTGCCAATCTCGACGGCCTACACCGTCTGCGAGGGCATGGGCTTCGAATCGGGCGTCGATAAGAATTTTAAAGAGGCGCCGTTTTTCTACTGGCTTTATACGTTGCTGATCGCTGGCGGCGCAGTCACCGTCCTCGTTTTACCCGACGCGCAACTGATCAATGTCGCCATTCTCTCGCAGGTGCTCAACGGCGTTCTGCTTCCCGTAGTCATTATTCTCATGCTGCTGCTCATCAATCGCACTGACCTGATGGGCGAGCACAAGAACTCGCGTCTCTGGAACCTGATCGCATGGGGGACCAGCATCATCGTCATCGGCATGACACTGGTGATGCTCTGGGGCATGCTGCCGGGACATTAGAGCATTTCTCCTATTCCTGTAGAGCTACGAATGGGAGCCTAAACCAGGCTTTTGCATCGTCGGCGGTGAGCAGCGGGAGCAGTTCGG
>Ga0208849_1000369_pt1 | contig 42857 bp, 43 predicted proteins | sample NGESurdeep072012_10_FD_184470 | JGI IMG/M metagenome (GOLD analysis project Ga0208849, IMG submission 184470) | Arctic peat soil microbial communities from Barrow, Alaska - NGEE Surface sample 53-3 deep-072012 (SPAdes) | ecosystem: Environmental > Terrestrial > Soil > Wetlands > Peat ... | reverse complement strand
CGAATCCGCGCCGCTGGGAGACTCGGCCTCCGTACAGCGCGCTCTGACGCAAGTCCTGAACCGCCTGCTCTCCGGCGAGATAGACCACAAGCAGGCCGGGCAGATCATCACTAAACTCCAATCGGTGAGCGCGAAGAACAATCGGCAAATCCCCTCGGGTAATAAAAGGAGAATATGAGTGCCCAAAAAACACTTGCAATGTGTGTACGTTGTGGGTACATTATGCACATGCGTACGCACATTGTGCGCACGCTGAAGGGGTCAAAAATATGGCAACGGGAGCAGTAAGAACTGATCGTATAGCTCTGCGCACAAGCAAAGAGCAGAAATCATTTTTGGAGAAAGGGGCAAGCGCAACCGGGCAGAATCTTACAGAGTTTGTCTTGTCGAGTGCTCAAGAGAAAGCCGAAATGGTTTTGGCCGACCAAAACCGTTTTGTGATTTCCCCGAAGCAGTGGGACGCTTTTGTGACAGCCCTCGATAGGCCAGCGTCTCTCAAAGCGAACCTGGCTCGATTGATGTCTCAACCGTCAGTCCTTGAACAATAAAAACAATTCCCTTTCCGCAGTGGAGCCGCTAGCAGAGCATCACATCTGTAATACGTTCGACTGCGGAAAGCATGAATCTCTTACCGGCTGGCTGAAACGGTACGCCCTGGAATCCCAAAAAGCAAAATCAGCTCGAACGTTCATCGTTCACCGTGAGAATGCCGTGGTTGGCTACTATTCTCTTTGTGCCTCTAGCATTAATAGAAATGAAGCAAGCAAACGGGCTGCCAAAGGTCAACCAGCCCGCCCCATCCCACCCATTTTACTGGCAAGACTAGCGATCGATAAAAGCGAACAGGGCAAGGGACTGGGAAAAGCCTTACTCAAGGATGCACTGTCACGATCACTGAACGCTGCCAATGAAATCGGAGCTAGGGTAATTCTCGTTCACGCGATTGATGAAGAAGCCAAGAATTTCTATAGGAAGTTTGGATTTGAAACATCACCCGTGAACGATCTCCACCTAATGCTGTTAATGAAAGACCTGGAGAAATCTCTAAGCTCTACACCGACGACGCCTCGCTCTTGACTACGCGATACCTGGTTAGAAAATTTTATTTTCTTCAAGAGCTATAGTTCTAATTAAGAAATGGAGCACCCGCCGCCCACTGGATTCGCGCTACACGGACGAAGAACTACGAGATGCGAAAAGGGTTTACGAGAAAGCCACAAGCGGACGCGCCCGCGACGCAAACCAAGAACTACATAACGCCGAGCGGACTGGAGCGCCTCAAAGATGAGCACCGGTTTCTGCTCACCAGGGAACGTCCGGCCGTGACGGAGGTGGTGGCGTGGGCTGCCAGCAACGGAGATCGCAGTGAAAACGCCGACTATCAGTACGGCAAGCGGCGGCTGCGGCAGATTGATGGGCGGATTCGCTTTCTCACCAAGCGAATCGAAGCCGCGGAAGTGGTGGACCCGGAAGCTCCCAGAACAAGACAGGAAAAGTCGGGGCAGGCGGCGACAAAGACGATGGCATCTTCGGAGCGACCGTGCGCTATGCCAATGCCGCGGGAGCCGAGCGAGTGGTGAGCATCGTGGGCACCGACGAGGTTGATCTCAACCGCAACCACATCAGTTGGGTGTCACCGCTGGGGCGCGCGTTGATGAAGTCGGCAGCGGGTGACAGCGTAATTCTTCAATTGCCGGGCGGCACAGAATACCTGACCGTGCTGGAAGTGTGTTACGAACGCATTTCTGTGGAACCGTTCCGTGAACCACCTGGATCCGAGGCCTCGGCAAAGAAACGGGACGCTAAATCCACCGGGGATTAATTAGGGGACAGACGGGACGTATCCCATTACGACGCGGAAAGCCGCTCACGTCCCGTGTGCTTTAAATTTCCCCCGTCCAGACTCATGGTTCCGATGCTTCGCGGACAGGAGTGTCCGCGCCACACGGGCACAGCAGATTCCTCCGGGCTGCGCCCGTTCGGAATGACAAAGGGACTGGTGAGGGCAAGCTCTCCGGGGGCGGCCCGCGCCACACAGGCGCAAAGCAGATTCCCTTGGGGCTCGCACCCGTTGGGAATTCTACACTCCGATAACGCCGACTAGTTCTTTTACGGACGCGGCGCTCTTGTCTAGTCCCGCTTTCTCTTCGGGAGTGAGTTTGATCTCGATGATTTGCTCGATGCCTTTGGATCCTAATTTTACGGGGACGCCTACGAAGAGGCCTTTGATTCCGTACTCGCCGTCGAGGTATGCGGCGCAGGGCATGATTTTCTTTTTGTCCTTCAGAATCGCTTCGGCCATTTCGGTGACGGCGGCGGAGGGCGCGTAATAGGCGCTTCCAGTTTTCAGATACTTCACGATTTCTGCGCCTCCGTCGCGGGTGCGCTGGACTAGACGCTCGATGGTGGCGGCGTCCATCAATTCGGTGATGGGAATTCCGGCGACAGTGGAATAGCGAGGGAGTGGGACCATGGTGTCTCCGTGGCCTCCGAGGACGAATGCGGTGACGTTTTCGACGCTGACTTTCAATTCGGCGGCTATGAAGGCGCGGAAGCGGGCGGAATCGAGAACGCCAGCCATGCCGATTACGCGCTCGCGAGGAAAGCCGCTCATCTTATATGCGGCCTGGGCCATGGCATCGAGCGGATTCGAGACCACGATCAAAATGCAATTGGGAGAATGTTGCACGACTTTGCTGACGACATCCTTCATGATCTTGTGATTGGTGTTCAGGAGATCGTCGCGGCTCATGCCTGGCTTGCGCGGAATGCCTGCGGTGATGACTACGATGTCGGAGTTCGCAGTGTCGGCGTAATCCTGCGTGCCGATGATGTGGGAATCGCGTTTTTCGATCGGCATGGCTTCGAGCAGATCGAGACCTTTGCCTTGGGGAACGCCTTCGATAATGTCAATGAGGACGACGTCGGCGAGTTCTTTTGAGGCGATCCAGTGAGCGGCTGTGGCTCCTACGTTTCCCGAACCTACGATTGAGACTTTCTTACGCATGAATGAAGTTCCTCTGAAGTTTTCTTTGATGGTTGCGAAGCATATATGCTACACGATGAAGTCATGTGGGCAGTTTCGCTTGGGTGAGGAAAATCTGGAACCACAAAGGACACGAAGTATCACGAAGGAATTCGTCTCAGTGATTTTTCGCGCCACTCCGGACTTTCGTGACGAGCCGGCTAAATTGGACAAAATGGTAACGTTGACATTCCGGCATATCTTCCTTAGCATCAATGACTTGGTACCCTATTGCGCCGCCGGGAGCCGTCTGTGATCAAGCTGGATATTATTAATGAAGTGGTGAACAAGACTGGAATCACTAAAACCAAAGCCGAGTTGGCGGTCGAGACTGTCTTCGAGAGTATGAAACGATCGCTAACAAAGGGCGACCGCATCGAGTTGCGCGGATTCGGAGTGTTCAACGTCAGGCCGCGGAAAACGGGCATTGGACGCAATCCCCGCACGGGCGCTGAGGTTTCGATCCCTCCTGGCAAGGCGGTGCGCTTTAAGCCGGGCAAGGAGTTGCAGTCTATTGATTAACTGGCCCCCGCCCGCATCGCTGGCCTTCCTCGACCATCATTAAGCATTCGCCGACCGGATTCTCGATGTCTGATTCCATCTCCGCAGTTTCCTCCACTACCGATTTCTACCGTCCCATGCCGGTGTATGTCGTCGAGCGGCGTACGCAGCGTTATTGGCTGCATCTTCTTTTATTTCTAATCACAATTTTTACAACGCTGGTTGTGGGCGCACGTATGGAATTTAACTTCCTGCACAATCAGGCGGCGTTCAGCGTGGGCGATGAATTCATACCGTTCTTCCCCATCAAGTGGGCGCTGGCGCAACCTTCGCGATTGCTGCTGGGTGTTCCCTTCTCTGGGACGCTGCTGCTGATTCTGATGGCTCACGAAATGGGACACTATCTTTATTGCCGTCATTATCGTGTTTATGCGACGCTGCCATTTTTTATTCCCGCACCTACTTTGATTGGCACGCTGGGCGCGGTGATTCGGATTCGGTCGCCGATTCGTACGCGCGCTGCTCTCTTTGATATTGGGATCGCGGGACCAATCGCCGGGTTCGTGGTGAGTGTGGTTAGCTTAGCGATTGCGCTCGGACTTTCGAAGCCGATGACTGCGGGTATCGGTGCGTCTGACTTGGAGCTTGGATACCCATTGATTTTCCAGATGATTCATCGCGGGTTAGCCGCAGCTCTGCCGGGCTATCAACTAGCAGGACTTCCGCTCAGCGGAGTTTACATGCATCCAACCGCAATTGCGGCGTGGGTGGGCATGTTTGCCACTGCATTGAATTTGCTGCCTAGTGGACAACTCGACGGTGGACACATCGTTTATGCTATCTGGCCGAAAGCACACCGCTACATTTCGTGGATCACGGTGCTCGCTCTAGTGTATTTGGGGCAATGGTATGCGGGATGGCGGGTGTGGGCTGGCCTGATCACGGTGATGAACATTATTTCATGGCGGCAAAGGCAGGCTCCTGATTATCCGGAATTGCGCGGGGCACGTTGGGGAGTAGCGGTGTTGGGGCTGATCATGTTGATTGTCACGTTGACGCCGTCGCCGCTGCGTAGTGCGGTGCTAGATGGGATTCGATAGCGAGATTCTCGGGCGGCCCTTCGTCTCATTTTTTTTGCGTTGTGTCAGGGCGTGGCTTTCAGCCATACGGACCCTTACGTGGGTTTGCCGATCTGGCGGAATCCCGCCCGCTTGGACGCGGAGGGCGGGCCCCAGGTGATTCTTGTTATTTTTTCGGTTCCCTCTTTACTGTGGCGTCTGTGCTCCAGTAGCCGTTGTCGGCGGCTATGTTTAGTTTCATCTGTTCGCCTGAGACGGTGCCTTTCACAAATAATTTGACCGGACTTCCTTGCCATTGCGAGTTCACGGTAAATGAAATGTTGTCACCGTCAAGTTTGCTATCAACGATGGGATACTCTTTACCGTCAATTCCCAACATAGTTCCAGTGATCGCGTTACCGTCAGACTTAAGAGTGAAGACGGCTTGTCCGTCTTGCATGGGTCCGGACCATTTTCCGGTGAGGTCGGTTGCAAACAGAAGCGAAGAAAACATGAGCACAAGAAACAAAGCTGTTAATCCGCGAGAAAGACGCATAGTTCCTCCTGATGAATGATCTTCGAGATTGGCGTTGTCGCACGCCATCTTACTATTAGATTGTGGCAAACGAGGAGAACTGACCAGTGTGGAACGTCAGTGCAAAAGGCTGACAAATGTCAGAAGAGAATCTTCCACTTCGCGCAAAAGCGCCGGGAATTTTGGAGATGGTAGGGATCCTTCGTTGGGAGTCGGCTGCTTTGCGAGCGACCCGCCGCCTCCAGATGACAATGAGTATGGATTGATTGTGGAATCCCAGGTCTCGCAACGGTGGCGAGACCTGGGGCACCCTCTTGCACTTGCACGTCCACACTCAATCTTCTACTACTCTTGCGGTCATCTCTACTGACGGATCGCCGCCGGCCATTGTCTGGGCGATGATCAAGCGTCGGGCTTCGACGCGGATTTTTGGCAGGTTGATTCCAAAAAGCACTGCGCCGCCCACGCATGCGACCGATCCCATTGCAATGGTATGCGGGGCTCCGATGCGATCGGCTAAGGCGCCGCCCAACAATGCTCCAAACGGCGCCATCCCCATAAACATCATGGAATATAGGGCCATCACTCTGCCGCGTAATTGATCTGGGACCATGGCTTGAATCAATGTGTTCGACGATGACATTTGCAGCATCATGCAGAAGCCGACGGGAACCAGAAGGGCTGTGGACAGGAAAAAATTGCGCGAAAATGAAAACAGGGCCAGGGTTACTCCGAAACCGCCACACGAAAATGCGACCCAGCGTCCGAGGCCGCGCACGCCGGTGCGGGTAGCCAGAGTCAATGCGCCGAGCAGTGCGCCGACTCCAGTTGCGCCCATCAGGATCCCGAGGCCGCGAGCGCCGCCGTGAAGCACCCTATCGGCGAATATGGGCATGAGAACCGTATAGGGCATGGAGACCAGACTGACCAGTCCCAGTAGGAGCAGCAGGGCGCGGATTGGCGAGGTCTCCTTCGCAAAACGAAATCCTTCAATAATGTTCGCGAGCGGCGAGCCCTTCGCAGGGCGATAAACCGGGCGTTCCAGCCGCATCAGGAGAAGTCCGGTGATGACCGCGACATAACTGATGCCGTTACCAAAAAAACACCAGCCCTCGCCAATTTTCGCGATCAGAATTCCCGCGATTGCCGGGCCGATGATTCGCGCCCCGTTGAACATGGATGAGTTCAGCGCGATGGCGTTCATCAAGTCTTCTTTGCCTACCATGTCCACGAGGAAGGATTGACGCGCGGGAATGTCGAAGGCGTTCACAACTCCCAGCAACGCTGCCAGGACGAAAATATGCCAGACTTGAATGACATGGGTCAGGGTCAAGACAGAGAAAATTAAAGCCAGGCTCATGGACGCCAGTTGGGTTCCTATTACCACGCGCTGGCGGTTGAGACGGTCGGCGACGATGCCCCCGATGGGGGCTACGAGGAATACTGGAATCTGACTGGAGAATCCGACCAAGCCCAGAAACAAAGATGATCCCGTAAGGCGGTATACAAGCCATGCTTCGGCGATACTCTGCATCCACGTTCCGGTTAGTGAGATGAGCTGTCCGCCGAAAAACAATTGAAAATTGCGATGACGTAGAGCGCGGAACGTTGCGGAAAGAGCGCTGCCGCCTGGGAGACTGGAATCAGGTGCGTCGTCCTTGATGATTTTTGGGGTGTCTGACGAGCTCACATTCATTGCACTGCTATGATGCTAACCCACAATTGCCAGAAGTCGCGTCATTGTATGGGATTTGCTGTTGCTGCCGATCCTGCACGTACACGCGAGATCTTCGGGGGACCGATAACGCTGGGGTGAGAACTCCCATTGCGCCCTTTGGGCGCGTAGTCCTTGTGCACTTTTACCCCGGACTTACGTCCGGGGCTAAGATATGCCGCTCCTCCGGAGGTGGTTGTTGGCGTACTCGCAGGGAGTTGAGTCGCGTGGATGCACTCTCGATTCGCGTACAGCGTCAGACTTTCACTTAGCGGGCTTTCCAAGCTGACCACTTTTGCATAGAATGGGGTCTCCAGGACGGTGCTTCGCTCCGGGAACCCCGCCCGGTGCTGTAGCTGTCCAATCACTTCATAACTTTTCGATGAGGATTATGAGTCAAGGGGGTATTTGTCTGGTTTGTGATTACAAAAGTCACTTGGCATTGGTGCCCTCCCTTCATACCATTCATTTAGTGGCGATCACGATGAGGCTCTCCGAATGCAAGGCCTAGCAGTTACGTTTTTGACGGAAGATAAAGAACGGCAGGCCTCTCTGCAACATCGCGTCGAGAGCACTCAAAGTGGGCGGAACGTCTTCAGCCACGTGGGCTTCCCTACCAGCGCAACCGATCCTATCCTGCGTCAGCTTCAGGACGTTCGTACGGAAGTGGTGGTGGTGGATATTGATCCGGGCAACGTAAAACGCGCCATTGATGTTATTGAACTGATCCACGCCAACACCACCGATGTGGCGATTTTTGCAGTGGGCTCGATGAACGATCCTGGCACGATCGTTGCTGCAATGCGTGCCGGCGCCCGTGAATACCTCGAGCGGAATGCGAATTCCGAAGCTGTGGTTGAGGCTTTCGACCGCTTTACTTCTTCCCGCAGCAAGACACGAACGTCTGCCGGTCGCGCGCGCGTGTTTGTGGTCACCAACGCGAAGGGCGGAGCGGGCGCAACCACGGTAGCGGTGAACACCGCGATTGCGCTTCAGGAGACTCAAGGCGGAGTGCTTCTGGTGGATTTTGCTTCGCTTGGCCATGCTTCTCTTCACTTAAATGTGCGGCCAACGTTCGGCGTCATTGACGCTTTGCAGAATTTGCACCGGTTAGATTCTTCGCTGCTCGATGGGCTGATGACGGCCTGTAAGGGTGGTCTGCAATTACTCGCGGGCCCTCAGCAACCGACTTCACTTTCGCCGACGGCCGCTGAACTCGCCCGCCTATTCGACCTTCTTGTGACTCATTTCAAATACGTGATCGTTGACTGCTCGGGACGCAAAGATCAAACCGAACGTTTTCTCTGCGATTTATCAAATGCGGTATTAATGGTTGCACAGGCAGATGTGGTCTCTCTTTGGAGTGCGAACCGTATCCGCACGTTTCTGGAAGAAGGCGCGGGGCGCGACCGGGTCCGCCTGGTTCTTAACCGTTACAAGAAAATTCCCGGCTTCAACGATGAAGATGTCGAAAAAGCTACAAACTGCAAACTACTATGGAAGCTGCCCAACAATTATCAAATGGTATCGCCGGCTATTGATAAGGGAGTACCGGTGACGTTTCAGGATAATCAGGACATCAGCCGGGCGTTTCGTGCGCTTGCGGCAACACTAGTGGATGCTTCGGCGACGGTTGAGGGGTCTCTCGACCTTTCTTACCAGCATGACAGGCAGGATACAAAGAAGAAGGCGGTTGGCCGGCTTCTGATCTCGCCCATTCGCGCGGGCCAATAATTTCCCACTTTTCAGTTTCTTAGGATTCGTCCAAAAGCTACTTGCCTGCTACTGCCTTGGCTTCAATCTCGGTGTATATGGCGGGATTCGAACACATTTCATAACACCAGCGGTCGGTCCAGCCTTTCCAAGTAAAAGTCCGCGCATCAATAATCGGGATTCGGCTGGATCGAATGACAACCTTGCGAAAAATCCCGCTACCCAGGGGAACCAGTCCACTATGGAGCTTAAGCTCTTCGACATTCCATAGTCGTGGGAAAGGAGTACTCACGGGTTCGAGCGAGATTTCCTGTCCCAGCCTCTTGAAAGCGGCTTCGCTAATACGAATGCCCCCGAGATTATATTTCAGGAGGAATTCGTCGGGATTTTCTCCGTCGTTGTTTTCGCTGACCGTTTGAAATGCATAGACGTTGAAGGGGACTGTGACCGTCTGCATAGCTTTCCGAATCCGCTTATCGCAGGATGAAAGGCGGTCACTCTCGTTGAGCGCGTCGGAAATCATAATCTGCTGCGCGCCATCGGCGAGATACACTGGCGCCGAGTTCTGATAGGAAATGCCAAGGCCGAGTTCAAGAGTGGGAAGACCAGCGCGCTCCAATAGTTGGTTGTAACCGCTCACAATTTCAAGCATCTCGCGTGCCAGCACGCAGGCCTTACTGACAGCGAGTTCCGGTTCGGCCTCGCGCTCCAGGAGCGCAAGAATGATTGCGTCGCCTTCGAGGAACACTTTGGCGGCGCCATATTTGCCTAACAGCTTGTTGACCGGATCGTAAAAATTCAGGCTGAAGTACGAAGCAGGATTCATTTGCCGCGCTAACAAAGATTTGGTAAGCAGCGACGAATCGCGAACATCAGCCTTCACGACAACGTGGCGCAGCACGCGATCTTCGGCGGGTTTCTGTTCGTGCTGCAACAGGTATTCGTACAAGGTGCCATTCATAGCGGAAAGATCACGCATCTTTTCGCTGGAGAGAATGTTCACCTGATTCAGCGCATCATTGAGAACCTCTAGCCGCCGAACGTCACGATGGTGGCGGAAAAAGTCCCGCAGGAACCGGCTCGCGATTTTGGCCTGTTCATCGCCCTTGCAATTCGCCACTCGAGCCAACGCCGCGGAGAAAGTGCCCGCGGAGAGTTTGCCGTGCTCGGCAATAAGTTTCTCGACTCTGCCTCTCTCGTCTTTTGAAATCAGGGCGTTCTTTAACTGCTGAGCGTTGATGGTAGGGGAATATTCATTGAGGAGCGGCACTACCTCATAAGACGCGATCACATGGTCCATTGCCTGCTCGCGTTCGAGCAGTTCGCGCCAGGCCATCAGGCGGACCTTTTGAGATTCTCCCTCGGGAGTAGAATCGTCGGGAATTCCCGATCCGACGAGGACTTCGGCATTTTCTGGGACATTCAGCCAGCTCTCTAATACGGCGTCGTCACCGGCTTCCGGTCCGAGTCCGATTAACTGGAGCAAGTCGCAAGCCATGCGGCGGCTGTTCCAAAAGCGATCCGGGTCACGATCGAAATTGCCAATCATGACATAGTGTTCGGCGTTGAGATAAATGTCGCGCCCGTCCTCACTGAAAATTAATGGGGTGAGAAAGAGCCGGTATTCAGCGTAGGTCTGATTGCCAAATAGCGAACGGCGCGTCCGGGCAATGGTTTCTTTTTCGATTTCCCTGAGTGTGCGGAAAAGTTCTTGCCCGGTCTGTCGGAGAATGAATTTCTTTCCTACCTGGAAGGCAGCAACCTGTTCACGATATTCCAGAGCCTTCTGCTGGCGAATGCCGTCGTAACTTTTGACCGTAGCGCGGCACCGCTCTAATACCTGCGCAAATTGCGCGTTCAACTCGGCGCGCAGAAATTTTATGATTGCGACCCGGGCCAGTACGTCCAGAGAAATGTTTCCGGCGGCCTTGGCGCGATTCAGAGCCGCGAGATGGATGTCAATCAGGAGCGGCTTCAGGTTCGACGGCTCCGTCTTCGTGCGGACCTTACCGGTTGGATGGGCGCCGATGAATGGATTATTCCGAGGGGTTTCAGGTTCTTCGGAAGTCTCGGCGGCCAACAGATTCTTAACGTTTCCGTAATGGATAATCAGACGTGCGACTTGCAGACGGGCATCTTCAACAAATTTAGGGCTTAAAAAAGCATCGTGCCGAAGGTTGTCAATTCCGATTCGCAGGTCATGAAACGACAGCGCGGGAGTATAGCTTGCGAGACGTGGCGGCTCGAGTTCCTCGGCCGCTTGTTGTCCAATCCTGAATATTGGGATTCTAGGCATCGTTGGCGTTTACGCCGCCCGGTGAGAAATCTCAAACGCAGAGATCTCAAACAAAGCGTTTGTCTTGCAAGTTGCTGATTCTCCTGCTTATTTGACGAGCCTATCATGCACTTTCGGCGCTCCAAAGTTACCCAAGTTCGTGTTCTTCGCGTAGAGTCCGCTTCGTAAGATCGAGCGGGATCAATGAATGCAATTGCCTCGTTCTCGTGAACTATCCCAACTTTATTTTGCGTTAAGGACGATCCGGTTCGATGCCCTAGAAATTCCGGTGAGGGCCCGGTGTTTTCCTTGGACCATGATGTACTAAAAGACCATTCGCAAGAAGTGGATCACCCGCCTCCGCGAGGCGTGTTGCCTGTTTCTGCCATCCACATTTCAGTCCTATGGTATCGTTTCTTCCGGGTCCCCGAGGGACACCTCCAATGCGCTGTTTTGTGACTGGATTATTGCTGCTCTGGTTTGTCACGAACCTGTTCGGCCAAGCTCCGACCGCGGGTCTAACTAGCAAAAAAGCACAGAAGTCGTATCAGCAGGGACTCGACGAGTTGCAGAAACGGGCCACGGGAGTGGCGCTCTATTACTTCCGAGAGGCTGACAAACAGGACGGAGGAAAGTGTTTGCTCTGCGAAGGGCAGATGATCCAGGTGGGTCTGGCGACCCACGACTGGAAGGCGGTCGAGGATGGCGCGTCGGAACTCGCCATGCAAGTACAGGACCCAAAGCAGCAGGCGATCGCCCACCACTATCTTGGCCTCGGTCTTATGAACGAAGGCCTGGACAGGCATAAAGACGAGCTTCTTGCCCGTGCTCACGACGAATTCGCCAAAGCTATCGCTCTCTACCCGCACTTCGCCGAGACCATATTCGACGATGGAAAAGCGCTCGCGAACTTGCGCAGGGATGACGAGGCGAAACCCCAATTCGAGAAGTTTGTCGCGATGGCGCCGGAAGGGGGATTCCAGCGGTGGCGCGCTCAGCAGTTTATTCGCAAGCCAGAACTCGCCCGCGCCAACCTCGCACCTGATTTTGGACTAGTGACGGTTGATGGGCAACGTGTCACGCTCTACGAACTGGCCGGGAAAGTTGTGCTGGTGCACTTCTGGGCGACATCATGCGACGAGTGTCTGCGCGGATTGCCACACTTGCAAGAAATCGCGAAGAAGTTCCAGACCCAGCCCTTCGTCATCCTCAGCGTCAACGTTGACAACAAAGAAGCAGCCTGGCAGTCCTTCCTAAAGAAAAACGATGTCCCTGGGTTGCAGTACCGAGACGGCTTTAATGGTCCCATCTCACAAGCATTTGGCCTCCTAGTTGAGTTCCAGCGCAATGTTAGCAACCCCATCGCTGGTGTCTGGATGACCTCCACTGGCTTGAGGGAAATGGTTCCAAGAACTTTCACAATTGACAGCGAAGGAGTCCTGCAGGCGGAGAAGATATCCGATTCATCCCTCGATGTGAGGCTCCAGGAACTTGTCAACCGCGCAGGTGGGGAGACGGCGGGCAAGTAGCTGGGGATAAAAGTCCGATTACACACAACAGCAGTTGGCGCTAATGGCGAGAATCCAGTAGCGGGTCACGAGTTGGTGGTGGCTCATAAACCCAAGGCCTTCACTTGCTCCTCAGTTTCGTAGCCAAGCCAGTGTGCAACCTCATGCCAGACCACCCGTTTCACTTCGGCTCGCAAATCTCCTTTTGAACAGCGCAGAATGGGGCCACGAAAAACAAATATCAAGTCGGGGGCGTACTTCACCTGGGAGTACGACCGTTTCGTCCTGAATGTGCCGCTGTACAATCCCAATAACTCAGTCCCGCGGCGCCATTTCTTTTTGTCCGATATGTCCCCCAATACTTCCGCAGGAGGCTCGTCAACCACTTGAATGCCGGGGAAATCTCGGAGGCCCCTGATCTTCTGTGGCAGGGTGCTGTATGCCCACTCCACAATCTCCTCAAAGCCTTCGGGATTTGTAGCGCTGGCCATGAGGCCAACTTTAACACCGCCAGAACGTGGGGCACGGCAGCTTTTTCTGGAAAAGTGAGCGCTCTTCGCGATAACTGTTAGATCGCGCTTACACTCACCGAACAGTCAATAAGGAGGGAACCTTCTCTATGGCAAAGGGCGGGAAAGCTCTTGCTTTTGCCTTTTCCCAGCAATTCCTCTAGTATCCGTTTGCGTTTTGAAGAGGAGATGACATGCATATGAAGAAAGCTGTCTGCTGTGGATTAGTTCTGATGCTGGGTACCGTGCTGGCCGCCGTCCCGGCAGCGGCCGCTGACAAGTCAGACGTGGCGGGGCGCGCCGCAACTTGGGAGAAAGAATATAACGCTGACAACCTGTCTGCGGTCCAGGCACTGTACGCGTCCGATGGCTGTCGAATGGCACCCAATGAGGAAGCGGCCCATGGCAGCGACGCGATTCTGGCTCAACTCAAGGCCAGTAAAGATCGGGGCGCGGCCAAGGTCAAGATCGCCGTCACTTCCGCCGATAGCAGCGGCGATCTGGGCTACGGGATGGGCACGTACGAGATCACCGGGGCGGACGGCACCCATATGGACCATGGCAAATGGATGCTTGTGTCAAAGAAGTCGAATGGCACATGGAAGACTCAGTGCGACATCTTTAACTCGGACATGCCTATGCCGACCAAGTAACTGAAATAGCATTTGCCTTGACGCACCCGCGGACGACGCCGGCTATCGCGGGTGCGTCGCATTCGACTCTCCGATTGTCCGTTCGCTTTAGCTTTTCCTGCCGCCAGCAAGCAGCTTCCCACTGGAGGATTCTGGGAGTTTAAGAGCGAATCCGGGTTAATCCCGCCAAGCGAGAATAGAGGACTTGTCTCGAAACTATTTCTTTGCCCCGTACGATTTTAGGAGGTCGGTGATCGCGACCATACCAAAATCATCCTCTGCACTCCAGAGAGGGAAATCACTGGGGTTCGGTCGCACATTGGGGTCAGCACCACTTTCTAGCAAGAGTCTAACGGCGTCAAAATAACCTCCCAAAATCGCCCAGAGAAGCGGAGTCATGCCGCTATCTATCTCATTCAGCTCTGCGCCCGATGCAATCGCTTCTCTCATCCCTTCAATGTCATCGCGCAATATGGCTTCTATCAATTTACTTATATTTTCAAGAAAATGCGTTTGCGGTATAGGACCAGCATCACAAGCCAACATGCGAAGACATAGGCCAGGGCGTAAGACAGCGAGGCATTGGCTGGGCTCGCATAAGGTACGATCCAATGCTGGTATATGAATTCCCGCAACAATACTCTGCTGTTCCCAGAGTGAAGCGTAAAACGATCAAGGATGCCGGGAGCGAGTTCCGACAGCGCATAGGCCGCGATGGAATTCATGCCGAAAACAAGGAAAGGCATCGTCCACCGTCCACGCCACCGCTTCACGTCCAGCACCCAATAGCAAAATGCTAATGCGAGAATCGCCAATCCTGCCGTGAGCAGGACGTAAGAACTGGTCCACAGTTTCTTATTGATGGGAAACCATGTGCCCAGAAGTTCGCCGCATAAAAACGCCGCGATTCCAACGGCCACCATCCCCGCCACCTTCACAGCGCTAGTTCGAGCGGAACGAAGCCATTTCCCCGTCAACAATCCCAGCAAGCAGGTACCGATTGCGGGAATATTGCTCAGCAAGCCTTCGGGATCGCGCGTGCCTTCGTACAAGTGGCCCAGAAGCAGTTTGCGATCAAGCCAGGCGACTAGATTTCTATCCGGATCGAGAAGAGGAATGTCACGGCCGGGAATGCCAAACCCGGGGACCGGAATATATCGCATCAAAATCCAATATCCCGCAAGGCAGACCACGATGGTGGCGGCTTGCCCCTTCCAGCCCAGCCACAGTTCGAGAAATGCCGAGATGACATAGCAGATGGCGATACGTTGCAGAACTCCGTAAACACGCCATGTTCCAAATTGATAGTGGTTCGGGAATCCATTCAGAAACATGCCGAGAGCAAACAGTAGAAATCCACGCCAAAGGGTGTGGGCAACCAACTTCCCGCGAGTTTCCCCACGTTGCATCCGGGAACGAAACGAAAAGGCTAGAGCGACACCAACGATGAACAGGAAAAACGGGAAGACAATGTCTGTGAACGTCCATCCATTCCATTCGGAATGACGGAGCGGCATGTATGACGTGTATCCATCGCCTGGGTTGTTCACCAAAATCATGGCAGCAATGGTCGCCCCTCGGAATACATCTAGGGACACCAGGCGGTCTGACGGCTTCTTCCCATCTTTGGCGGGAACTCGATCCGCGATGAGTGCGGTGGACCTTGCCGATGGCATTTGCGGCGCAATTCTAACATTGTCCGACGATGGAATTTCTGTCTTGATCTAAGAGGTCATCCTGTCTATCACAACGACGGCTTTGTCAAGACGAGCGACGGCATCGGCGCTTTTGACTTTCACCACTTCTGGCCAGATCGGTCACATTGTCATTACTTCGGTCATATGCCCTTCCAAAGAGATAGGAATATTATCGGGAAACGGTGAAGTTATGAAAAAGATGAGATTCGTGGTGTCGCTCGTTACCGCCGATAACGATTACCAGATTGAGCAAGCCTCAGCCGCCGAAGAAGCGGCGCGGCGGCTCGGAGTGGATGTCCAAATCATCTATGCGGACAACGATTCCATCACGCAGAGCCAGCAGTTGCTGAAAATTATTCAGTCGCGTGACGCGCATCCTGACGGAATCATTTTCGAGCCTGTCGGTGGCACGGCGCTGCCTCAAGTAGCGAGAGCGGCAGTAGCAGCGGGAATTGGCTGGGGAGTGCTCAACCGTGACGTGGAATACATTTCCGAGCTGCGCCGATCACATCGAGTTCCAATCTTTGCAGTGACCTCCGACCACGAAGAAATCGGCCGCATTCAAGGTCACCAGTTCAATGCTCTGCTGCCAAAAGGTGGATCCGTCCTCTACATTCAGGGACCCAGCGAAAGCATAGCGACGAAACATCGAACCACTGGCATGTACGAAACCAAGGGCGATATTCAGGTAAAACTGGTGAAAGCAAATTGGACTGAATCCAGCGCTTATAAAGCGATCAGCTCATGGTTGCGCCTGTCCACTTCACGTCAAAGCCACATGGACGTGATTGCCGCTCAAAATGATGCCATGGCGATCGGCGCGCGAAAAGCATTTCAGGAACTTCCGGAGAATGCCGGCCGTGACCGATGGTTAAGTCTTCCTTACCTTGGGGTGGATGGAGTTTCGAAAACCGGGCTCGCATGGATAAAGAGAGGATTGCTCTCCGGCACAGTGATTGTGCCTCCAAACACGGGCAAGGCTTTGGAAATGCTGGTGCAAGCAAGCCAAGGCGGTTTCATGCCCCCGGAGAGAACAACGACTGTTCCGGTCGCTTTTCCATCGCTCGATATCCTGGCCGCCGCCCAATCGGAGAAGACGCGGGCGTTCGCCGCCGGAATTTAATTCGCTGAAACCGTACCGCACGCAGACCCGGTCTTAACTTCCACTATTCTTGAATCTTTATTAGCGCTTGATCTCTTTTGATAGAGTTGTCTCACGTCAACAACGGAGGTGTTCATGCCTACGCTTCTATCCCAACCCACTCGAATTGCTTGTGCGGGAAATAAACCAAAGTTGATAGATGAATATATTGGGCAGGTCAATAGCAAGACTTCGGCGATGAGCGTAGCCCATATGCGGAGTCCGGAAGGATGGGAAGAACCTGGGCAGACCCCCGAATTCGAGGAAGTTACAGTCGTCCTAAAAGGAATGGTCCGCGTTTACCACAAAGAAGGTGCGATGGACGTAATCGCAGGTCAAGCAGTCATTGCGCACCCGGGAGAATGGGTTCGATATTCGACCCCCAATGAAGGCGGAGCGGAGTATATTGCGGTTTGCATGCCGGCGTTCTCGATGCAGACTGTGCACCGCGACAAGGCTTAGCTCCGGATCAGTTTCCAATTGGCACACGACCCGAAAGGAACACTGCCGGGATCATTTCGCAAGCGGGAGAATGTATGGGGACGCTTTCCCTGCGATCCGAAGACAACACCCCAGTGTCATCCGACGGTAACAGGTGACGCGAACGTTTGATCAAGCATCCCCAACACGGAATCTAGCTGTTTACAAAGCTGACGGCTGGCGGATCGGGCCATGGGCCTGGCCCATCAGCGATCAGGCTGGACGCGGGACCAGCGAGGGCGGTTATAAGAGCGGTCGCAAGAAGTACGAGCTGAAAGAATCTTGTCATGGAAAGTTCCTCTAGCCAAATTTGGCTGAGGTGACTGTAACCATGAGTTGAGAAAACGCCGCAGCGATCCGCGCTTTGTCATGCGTCCGTAAAATGTAACAAGAGCAAGATTACTTTTCGAAATCCAAAAAAACAGATCGGAGCCTTGCGGAGCAGACGGCATGCAGGTATTTGGTTGATTCAGATGTGACTTCTCGGAAGTACTTTGAGCGTCGCTCGGTCTGATGGGACGCACGTGGCTATGTTGAAACTTCATGCCTCCCTGAGTTGATTGAAGACTTCAACTGCGTAAAGCGCGCCCTGTGGCGTGTCTTCATGTTTGAAGTATGCGAAGACATCCCGCCCATTTTGGAGATGTTCGCGAATCCGGTTCCCCATCGCGGTACGCTCTTCTTGCGTGTAAACAGGTTTTCTATAGCGGTAATAGCAGAACTCCGCGGTGGTGACGTCTGGAGTAATTCGCTCTTCGGTTTCGGCGACGCACAACGCGCGATTGTGAGTCTTGAGCAGATCGAAAGTTTCGTCTGTGAACCAGGATTCATGACGGAACTCAAACGCCAACGGAAGCGTACGCGGCAAGGCGACGAGAAATTCTCTTAGCACTTCGATATCGGCCTTCATGTTGGGAGGAAGTTGAAATAGCAACGGCCCGAGTTTACCGGCGCGCGCCAGCGGTTCGATGGTGCTCAAGAAACGTGGGATAAAATCTTCCGTTTTCTTTAGCCGCTTGATATGTGTGATGACCTGATGAGCTTTGATTCCGAAGCGGAATCCTTCCGGGCTTTCGGCAATCCACTTCTGGGCAGTCGTTTCCTTCAATAATTGACGAAAAGTAAAATTCACTTCGACGGTATTCAGTTGGCTGGCATAATACTGAAGAAAATTCTTCTGCGGCAGCTTGGCTGGATAGAAATCCCGTTTCCAACTGGGGTACGCCCATCCTGAGGTGCCCATGTAAAGTTGCGCCATGATAAGCCGTCGTCAAAACCTCAGCCCGCACTCGGATGCTCACGAAAATGGACGGATGCAATTGGGCAGAGAAAACAAATTATACCTTCCGAGCTTTTTTCTTCACGGGTGTGCGTTTTGGCGCAGCGCGCCGTTTGCGGATTGGCACTTCTTCCGCCTGGGCCACGAGATCTATCCCGGTCGCAATCGCTTCTGGTTGCGCTTCTTCGATGCCGGGCAACCTCGGTAATTTTTGTTTTAGTGTAAGCACGGGTTCAAAGAGGTCTCCCATCTTCTCAACCCGCTCAATCGCCTGGCCGGCTTCGAAGACGAGGAGTTTGGTATCTTTCTTCTTGAAAGCCTGCTCGACTTCCTCCCATTTCACCGGGGTAGAAACCGTAGGACGCTCCCGCGCCCTTAGCGAATAAACGCTCACCGTCGTCTTGTGCTCGTCGTTCTGACTCCAGTCCACCAGCACTTTCCCTACGCGCAATTGTTTTTTCATATCGGAGACGACCAGCTCTTTGTGGTCCGTCTCCAATAAGCGAGCCAGAGCATGCGCGAAAGGCTTCGTCACGTCATAGTTTGTGGGCGTGTTCAGTGGGACATATATTTGCAGTCCTTTCGACCCCGATGTCTTCGGAAAACTTTGCAGCCCGAAGTGTTCGAAGATTCCGCGCAGCCAGAGAGCCACCTGGCAACATTGGACGATATTCGCAGGAGGACCCGGATCAAGATCAAAGACCATCATGCGAGGACAAGTGATGTTCTTGGCCAATGACAACGAAGGGTGCAGTTCGATAGCCGCCAGGTTGGCGACCCAGATCAATGTGGGCAGATTGTCGGCCAAAATGTAATTCACGTTTCGCTGATTGCCCTCACTCCAAATTGGAGCCGTCTTCACCCAATCGGGACGATGCTTGGTGGCATTTTTCTCGAAGAAGAATTCCTGATCCACCCCGCCGGGATAACGCTTTAGCGTGAGGGGTCGTCCGGAAAGTTGAGGGACCAATACCGGAGCGATGCGGGCGTAATAATCAATGACCTGTCCTTTTGTAAAACCCACCGCTGGATAAAGGACCTTATCCAGATTCGTGAGGGTCAGCGATTTACCTTCAATCTCTATTGTCTGTGAATTACCCATGCCGCCTTCTATCTTAAATCTCGTCTTTGGATGCAGATTCGGGGAAATTGGAATGTGCTATTTGCATCGCGCGGCAGAAGCTCATCTACTTAGAAGGGCAAGTTCTGGCGATCACTCGCGTCCCGGTAATGGCTCGGTTTGAAATTTCTGCCTTACTTTAAGGCGTCATCCCGAGCTTGCGAGGGATATTGCGTGCAGCGGATAACGCTAAACAAGAGCAACTTCGCTGCTCGCGAGATCGAGGGATTTGTTCAAACTAAGCCACTATTCGCGCCCGCTGGTTTGACAATCTCCCCTTGAGGCACGTAATTTCAAACTTCCACTCTCTTTATTTCTTTGCCGTCAACATCGTGGAGGCTTAATGACATCTCGTCCCCGCAACTATGTTGTTCTTTTTTCCATTTTGACGATTATCGGTCTCGCAACTTCGGCCTCCGCTCAGGATCTTGCCTCCTTCGAGAAGCGAGTCACCGTCAAGACTTTGCCGAACGGTCTGACCGTAATTATTTGCGAGCGTCCTGAAGCGCCGGTATTTTCATTCTTCACGCTGGTAGATGCCGGGTCCGCCCAAGATCCCCAGGGCGAGACCGGATTGGCGCACATGTTCGAACACATCGCGTTCAAGGGCACCGACAAAATCGGCACCAAGAATTATCCCGCCGAGAAAGTGGCGCTGGCCAAGGTCGAAACTGCCTACGCCGCCTACATTGCCGAGCGCGACAAAACCATCGGTCACGATGATGCGAAGGTCAAATCGCTGGAAAAGACATGGCAAGATTTGATTAAAGACGCGAGCCAATATGTCATCGTCAACCAGTTCGGCCAAATTGTGGAGAACAATGGCGGCGAGGACCTGAATGCTTTCACCGCCGATGACGAGACCGCCTATCATTACTCGTTTCCAGAAAACCGGCTGGAACTATGGGCATATCTCGAATCCGAGCGGTTCCTGCATCCGGTTATGCGCGAATTTTACAAGGAACGCAATGTAGTGATTGAAGAGCGCCGCATGCGTGTGGATAGCGAACCGTTTGGGCGATTGCTGGAGCAATTCACTACGGCCGCGTTTCAGGCGAGTGAATATCATCGGCCGACTGTCGGCTGGATGTCGGATCTAAATACTTTTTCTGCGACCGACGCATTGCAATTTTTCCACGAGTATTACATTCCATCCAATATGACGGTAGCTGTCGTAGGCGATTTAAAAGCCTCTGAGGCGATGCCGGTTATCGAGAAGTATTTTGGACGGATTCCCTCCCATGCAAAACCGGACGAACGCATTACCACCGAACCGCCGCAGAATGCGGAGCGGCGTGTGATCCTGCACGATAAATCGCAGCCAATTTATATTGAGGGCTATCATCGGCCCGATTATCACAGTCCTGACGATGTGGTTTTTGACGCGATCGCCGATTTAATGTCTAGCGGACGCACCTCGCGACTCTACCGCTCTCTGGTGCGGGATAAGAAGATCGCATCCGATGCAGAAGGTTTCACCGATTATCCCGGCGTGAAGTATCCGCATCTGTTTGCTTTTTATGCGGTGCCGTTGCCCGGCCACAAACCAGAGGAGATGGGGCCGGCCATTCATGCCGAACTCGAACGGCTGAAGAATGAAGATATCAGCGACGACGAACTAAAAATGATTCGCACACGGGCTAAAGCCGGCGTGATTCGCGGACTCGATAGCAATGAGGGATTGGCCTCACAGCTAGCAACGTATCAGGCGCGATTTGGGGACTGGCGCGAGTTGTTTCGCTGGGTTGATCAGATAAGTAATGTGAGCAAAGCGGACATACGGCGCGTCGCAAATCAAATCTTTGTGGAAGGAAATCGTACCGTGGGAATGATTGAAACGGCTCCGCCCCCGGCAACAGCAGTAAGCAAGGGAGGTGCGCAATGAAGGCCCGATTATTTGTCGTCTTCGCTGCTTGCATCTTGGCGGCAATCGCCGCAGTTCCGGGATCATTCGCGCAGGCCACCGATTGGCAGAAGATCAAAATTCCCACGCTTCCTGCATTTCATCCTGCCGAACCGAAACGCATCGAACTGCCGAATGGCATGGTGATTTTCTTGCAAGAAGATCACGAACTGCCTCTGATTGATGGCGTGGCACGCATTCGCGGCGGTTCACGTTCCGTACCCGCCGATAAAACGGGCTTGATGGATATCTACGGCGAAGTTTGGCGCACCGGTGGAACTAAGACGCAGACGGGCGACCAGATGGACGATTTTCTCGAGGTCCGCGCCGCGAAAGTGGAAACAGGTCCGGAGATTGATTCCTCGATCATTTCGTGGTCATGCTTGAAAGGGGATTTTAACGACGTTTTCAAGACGTTTAATGATTTGCTTCGGCAGCCGGAATTTCGCCAGGACAAAATTGACCTGGCTAAAGGCGAATTGTTCGACGCCATCTCGCGCCGAAACGACGACGTTGGCGATATTGCGGCTCGCGAAGCCGCCAAGCTCGCTTACGGCGCGGACAATCCCTACGCCAGAGATCCCGAATACGCTACGGTCGCCGCGGTAACGAGAGGAGATTTAGTGAGCTGGTACCAGCAGCACGTGCAGCCGAATAATATTATTTTAGGGGTGGTCGGAGACTTTGACTCCGCCGCCATGGAAGCTAGGCTGCGCGCGGCTTTCGGAGACTGGCCGAAAGGAGCGGAAGAGAAGAAACCCGAAATTGAATTTCATCCTGAAAAGCCGGGCTACTATCTCGTCTCGAAAGAGGACGTTAACCAAAGCACGATTCAGATGGTGGAACTCGGTGTTACTCGCGACAATCCGGACTATTACGCGATTAACGTTTTCAACGAGGCTTTCGGTGGCGGCTTTGCCTCACGCCTATTCAAGAACATTCGCACCGAACAGGGCCTTGCTTATTCGGTCGGCGGGGGAATCAGCGCTCGATACGACCATCCGGGGATTTTGCGGCTGGCAATGGGCACGAAGAGCGCAACCACGATTGAATCTATCCGTGCGCTCTATCAGCAAATAGACGAACTGCAAACGAATCCCATCTCTCCGGAAGAAGTACAGCGCGCCAAAGACTCGATTTTAAATTCGTTCGTCTTCAACTTCGATTCGCCGGACAAAGTTTTGCGCGAACGTATGGGGTACGAGTTTTACGGATACCCGCAAGACTTTCTGGAGCGCTTTCGCGCCGGGATTGAAAAAGTTACGGCCTCGGATGTAGCGCGCATCATTCCCAAATACTTGCACAAAGATCAGCTCAAAGTGCTGGTCGTGGGCAACACATCCGAATTCGATAAACCCCTGTCTTCGCTTGGGCCCGTGACCAACGTGGATATCACGATTCCGCCTCCGCCGGGAGCGAAGTCCGAGGAACCAGCGGAGAAGCCATCAGCCTCCAATCCCGAAGGCAAAGCATTGGCTGCGAAAGTGGTGGACGCAATGGGCGGGCTGGCCAAACTTCAATCCGTGAAATCGCTTCGATCCGAGTTAACCCTGACGAGAAAAACTCCTCAGGGAGATATGGCTCTTAGTATTCAAAGCACAATTGTCTTTCCCGACCACATGCGCGCCGAGGTGCAAGCGCCGCAGGGGACCATGACAATCGTGGTGACGCCAGACGCGGGATTCATGTCAGCGGAAGGCATGGGCGTGCGAGATATGCCCGCCGCGCAAAAAGCCGAGAGCATGCAGCAAATCCATCGCGATCTTATCTTTATTGGACAACATCTGAACGATCCAGCGTTCATTTTTTCGGCAGCAGGAACTGAGAAAGCTGGGGAGGGCAGTGTGCTTGACGTGAACGGCGCTGGAGTCAGTATCCGCTGGTTCGTTGATCCTCAAAGCGGACGCGTCTTGCGCGAAACGTACGAGTCAGTGGGTCCCGCCGGACCATCTCACGACGAAACTACTTTTGAAGACTGGAAGACAGTGGACGGGTTAACACTTCCCTACCTGCGTAAAAATAAACAAAACGGTCAGGATTCGAGCGCGGCGCAACTCAACAAAATAGAGATCAATCCGAAAATAGATTCCCGAATCTTCGAAAAGCCTGCAACTGAGGCAAAGACCTCGCAGTAAATCGGCGACAAAGCATTCCTGTCCGCGGCCTACCGTAAGCGCCTGTCCATTCAACACGCCGTCATCGTAACGGTATAATCGCTGCTCACCTCAATGGCATACAGGACACAATATAAGTCATCACAGCGGCCGCCTAGGCACGAGATATTCGCTCAAATCCACACGTTCTGGCAGCGCGTAACCGAGGGGATCGAGCTCAGTCAACTTTGGAAGCAGTTCCATGTGGATGCCCGATCCAGCTACCGGCTCTATCAGCGGGATTTCAACGCCCAGTCACCTCGTGAAAGCAGACGCCATAACTTTTTTCACACGGCGCAGGAGTTTGCCTGGGCGATCCTCGAAAAGCTCACTCCAGCGCGGCGAGTTTTATTGCTACTCGGAGTTGTGCTCTTGATCTTTCCAGCTGGCGGTTTCAGCTATCACGGCAAGGCAGGCGAGGTTGAGGTTCAGGAATTCGACTTCCATTTCTTTGGCGGCGCGCTATTATTTATTTTGTTGATGCTGGAAATTGCGGACCGCGTGGTAATGAAACGCGATCTGGAAATTGCACGCGACATTCAAGGCTGGCTGTTGCCGGCAACGCCGCCAACGGTTCCAAATCTTGCGATCGCTTTCGCGACCCGCCCCGCGAACACGGTTGCGGGAGATTTCTATGACGTCTTCCCGCGCCCCTCCCAACAGTCGGAGGAAATTAAGTTCCTGTTAGCTGTCTCCGATGTCGCGGGAAAGAGCATTCCCGCTGCGTTGCTGATGGCGACATTTCAGGCCAGTCTCAAAACTCTCTCCGCCACATCCTGCACTCTCGCCGAATTGGTGGAAGGAATGAACCGTTACGCGTGCTCCAACAGCCAGAATGGGTTGCGCTTCACCACGGCTTTTCTCGGCGAGTTTAGCCCCGCCTCGCGGAGTTTGACTTACATCAATGCCGGCCATAATGCGCCGATTCTGTTGCGCAGTTCGTCCCAGGCCCTCGAATACTTGTCGAACGGAGGCCTGCCTCTGGGAATCAAGGCAGATGCGCATTATGAGTCGGGAGAAGTTGTCCTTCAGCCCAACGATTGGCTGGTGATCTTTACGGATGGCCTGGTTGAGGCCATGAATGCCGCAGGTGAAGAGTATGGGCAGCAACGGGTTCTGAGCGTGCTGAATGCTGGAGCGTCTGCAACGCCGGCCGAAATGCTCGCCCGCATCATGAGCGACTTGGACGCATTTGTTGGGGATACAGCACAGCACGACGACGTGACCTGCATGATAGTAAAAGCGGCATAATACCCTTAGGGAAACGATCCTTAACTTTGCCGCAAGACAGGCGTTTGCCGACGTTCAATCGAATGGGGGTACCATTTCGGGACTGTCTCACGTCGCGTCTTAAACTGACACAAGTTGTCAGCCTTCCGACAAAATATGACACAGAAGAGGTAAATATGGCCAGTGCCTTAGCCGCGATAGAGGCATCCAAACATTAGAAACCATTAAGAAATAAGGGGCGTTCCCACTTGGGGCGGTACCTTTGGGTAACTGAAACGGAATGGTCTCCCGAGTGCGAAGTAATCGGCAACTGGGTCAACAAGACCAACACATCTAAATAACTGGGAAGAGGGGAAACTTAATGCGGAAACAAAAGGGTTTTTCACTTATTGAACTTTTAATCGTGGTTGCGATCATCCTGATCATCGCCGCGATTGCCATTCCAAACCTACTGAGAGCGCGTATGGCGGCCAACGAGTCGGCGGCGGCCTCGTCCATTCGTACCATCAACACTGCTGAAGTGAGCTACATCACGGCATTCCCTGCAACCGGGTATTCGGCGGCTCTGGTCAATCTCGGCGGCGCTTCACCTTGCGTCACGTCAACCATTGCGAGCGCCTGCCTGATTGACAACAACCTGGCCAAGGCCACAGCTGCTCAGCCGAAGAGCGGTTACATTTTCGCTGAAACCGTTGGAGCCACGGCGAATCAGTACGAAGCGGCGGGCCAACCGGTCACCTTGAACTCGTCTGGCACCAAGTCCTTCTGCTCGGTCGAGGATGCCGTGATTCGCGTCGACCCTGGGGTTGCCACCGATCCAGGCTACGGCGGTTGTCAAGGTCTGCTCGGCCTCCAGAACTAGCAGCTAGCCAAAACAATGCCACCCAGTTTCTTGGGTGAAGGTCTAAGGAGCAAGGGGTCCAACCCCTTGCTCCTTCTTTCTTCTGCTTCTTTTCTCGCCAGGTCCCAAATCACAGGGAACGATCAGCTTGGGAAAAAGCGATGGTTTCGAGGTCACCCTTATTTAAATCCACCATACTCGCCGAGCACAAATTAATTCTTCCTAATAAATCAAATGACGGCGACGCGACTGCGGAGATGATCTGCAATTGAGTCAAATGTCTAGTTATCGGGAAGAGGAGAATTTAATGCGGAAACAAAAGGGCTTTTCACTTATCGAACTTTTAATCGTGGTTGCGATCATCCTGATCATCGCCGCGATCGCCATTCCAAACTTATTGAGAGCGCGTATGGCAGCGAACGAATCGGCTGCTGCCGCATCCATCCGCACGATCAACACTGCTGAAGTAAGCTACATTACAGCATTCCCTGCAACCGGGTACTCGGCGACTCTGGGCGCCTTGGGTGGTGCTTCACCTTGCGTCACGTCAGTTATCGCAAGCGCCTGCCTGATCGACAACAACCTGGCGTTGGCCACAGCAGCGGCTACCGCGAAAAGTGGCTATATCTTCGCCGAAACCGTTGGAGGCACTTCGAATCAGTACGAAGCGGCGGGCTGGCCCGTCACTTTGAACTCGTCCGGCACGAAGACCTTCTGCTCGGTCGAAGATGCTGTGATTCGCGTCAATCCGGGGGCTGCCGCCAATCCAGGGTACGCTGGTTGCGGGGCTCTGCTCGGCCTCCAGAACTAGTAGGTCTGCATAACCTGAATAAAATGGGGGGCATCGGACACATCCGCTGCTCCCCTCGTTTTTATTTTTTATTAATATGCTCTAAGACCTTACTACTGGCCCCGCAGTATTGGTCACGAACATTGGACTCGAAAGTGCTAGATAAGCTATGCAAACGGTCCCGGGCTGATGCCCGAGGATGGAGGATATTTTGAAACATGAACGAGGTTTCTCGTTAATCGAACTTTTGATCGTTGTCGCGATCATTTTGATCATCGCCGCGATTGCTATTCCAAACCTGTTGAGAGCGCGCATGGCGGCCAATGAATCGGCTGCAGCTGCTTCCATTCGTACTATCAACACAGCCGAAGTGAGCTACATTACGGCATTCCCCGCAACCGGGTATTCGGCGGCTTTGACCAATCTCGGCGGCGCCTCACCTTGCGTCACATCAACCGTTGCCAGCGCCTGTCTGATCGACAATAACCTGGCAACAGCGACAGCAGCCAAGCCGAAAAGCGGATACATTTTCGCTGAAACGATTGGAGCCACGGCGAACCAGTACGAAGCAGCGGGCCAACCTGTCACCTTGAACTCGTCCGGCACCAAGAGCTTCTGCTCGGTCGAGGATGCTGTGATTCGCGTTGACCCCGGTGTCAAGGCTGACCCTGGCTACGGCGGTTGCCAGGCCCTGCTCGGCCTCCAGAATTAGCTAGATCACCGGACCTAACCAAGATGAGGAGCGGCGGCGAGAATCCGCTGCTCCGTTTGTTTCACCTCACGGGACATGCCCTAAATCTTGCTGTCTTTTCGCTGGCATTCCTAGCCATCTTGAAGTGTCTAATTGACATTAATTCGCAATCATGCCGCAAGAATTAGCGCTGTTAGCGCATATAACATTTTAGTGTGTTGTCACAATTTGTCATTTTGGGACGATAATTTGTCCGACTTGGGCAACTCAGAGGCGCACTATGATTCCGCCTATTGGCAGTGGAATGCGTACCATCTTGAAACCAACGGGATAGCGCTTTGGTTGCGTATCCCGGGACCCTTTTGGTGTTTGGACTGGAACGTGCTCCTACTTAAAGCGAAATCGAGATGAGTTTGGCGAAATACCTGGGGGAGGGTATGAGCCACGGGCACCGGGAAACCGGTGCCTTTATTTTCGCACCCGAGTGTGGGTATCAACAGTTGACAGCGAGGGACAGAAAAGCTGAGAAGTTAAGCGAGCTTCGAGTGTCGGGAGCGAAGACAGGAAATCGTTAGTAACCAGGACACGTCTTCCCAGAAGCGAACGGCTACTAATGTGCTACTCATTCAGTGCGGTTCGACTGATTACCTAGGATGGTTTGGAGCAACTCATGCGAAACAAGAATGGATTCTCGCTGATTGAGCTACTGATCGTGATAGCGATCATCCTGATTATTGCTGCCATCGCCATTCCAAATCTGTTGCGGGCGCGAATTTCAGCAAATGAGGCATCGGCGGCGGCCTCCATACAAACAATCAAAACCTCCGAAGTTGCTTACTCGACTGCGTATCCTAGCGTTGGCTATGCGGCGACGCTCGGGAACCTGGGCGGGGCAGCAATTCCGTGTATTGCAACGGTCGCAGCCGCATGTCTTGTGGATAATGTTTTGGCTAACGCAATCGCAGCGCCGGGGAAAAGCGGATACATATTCAGCGCCGTGGGAATCGCAAATGGACCAACAAATTCAGCCTATGTCGTTGGCGCTATACCGGTCACCTTTGGCGGTACAGGGATCCATCTTTTCTGCGCTGCCGACGACGGCTTATTACACAGTAGTCCTGTCGCCGGCGCTATGCCCGTAACTGTCGCGGCCTGCGAAGCATTTCCACCAGCACAATAATGCTGAGTGGGAGCTAATCCTTTTTTCCGTTTTTAACTTTCGTAATCAACAACGCCCCCCGCTCATCTCCCTAACCAGCAGATTTGCTTATAATTTCACAAAGAGGGCTTAGCAGGGCTATGCTCGCCATCAAAATTCTTGGGTTGGAAAAAATCTACAACGTAGGTTTCTGGCGGAAGAAGCCGAAGTATGCGTTGCGCCCGCTTCATTTGAATGTCGGGGAAGGCGAGATTTTCGGATTTCTGGGGCCGAATGGCGCGGGCAAGACCACCACTCTCAAGTTATTAATGGGCCTCGTCTTTCCCACCGCAGGCACGGCGCGAATTCTGGGCATGGAGATTGACGATCCGCGGATGAAGGCGCAGATTGGGTTTCTCCCCGAACAGCCGTATTTCTATGACTATCTCACTGCGCGCGAATTGCTGGAATATTACGCGCAGCTCTCTGGCGTAGCCGCGAAAGAACGTTCGCGCAAGGCCGACGAAGTCTTGGCGAAAGTAGGACTGCCGAATGTCGCAGGGTTGCAGTTGCGAAAGTTTTCCAAGGGCATGTTACAGCGAGTGGGCATTGCGCAGGCCATTCTCCACGATCCCAAGCTTCTCTTCTTCGATGAGCCAATGTCGGGTCTCGATCCCTTAGGCCGGCGGGATGTGCGCGACCTCATGGAGCAACTCAAGCACGAAGGCAAGACGGTTTTTTTTTCGACCCACATTCTGCCCGATGCCGAGGCTCTCTGCGATCGAGTGGCCGTTATTCACGATGGCGAATTGAAAGGCGTTGGAGCGGTTGCCGATCTGACTTCAGGGGTTCGCGGCAAGATCGAAATCATCTGGTCAGGCAGGATTATCCCTCCGGCTTTTAAGGGCCTTGGCGCCGACTGCCATGTCACGGGAGACACAGTTCGCGCCATCGTCTCCGAGGAATGTCAGGATGCCGTCCTGGACGCCCTGCGAAACGCGCATCTGCGTTTAATCTCGCTCAGCCCCGTGAGAAATTCGCTCGAAGCCTACTATGTCAGCAAATTGCAGCCGGGAAAAGCAGCCGCCGAGGTCCGCCCATGAAAGGTGCGCCCATGAAAGCCGCGCCCATGAGTCGCGTCTTCCCTATCGCGCTGAACACCTTTCGCGAGGCGGTGCGCGACCGCGTGCTCTATAACCTGGTTGCTTTCGCGGTGCTCATGTCTGGCGCCGCAATTTTGGTGGGCCAGATCTCGGTTGGAATCGAGAAACTCGTGGTCATCAATCTTGGACTTACCGCGGTTTCTCTCTTTGGAGTAGTGATTTCGATTTTCATCGGCATTGGACTGGTCTCGAAAGAAATTGACAAGCGCACGTTATATACACTGCTCTCCCGTCCAGTGCGCCGCTGGGAATTTGTCGTAGGCAAATTTCTGGGCTTGGTAGGGACTTTGGTTTTGAACACCTTTTTTATGGCGATCGGCGTATTCGGAGCCTTATTGTACGTCGCGCATCACTTCGCCAAGCCGGATGCATGGGTGCTCGTAGCCTTGTATTTCATTATTCTTCAGTTCGTAATCGTTACCGGATTAGCCTTGCTGTTTTCGTCTTTCTCTTCTCCGCTGATGTCGGCTGTGTTCGCTTTTTCGTTGTTTATCGTCGGCGCATTTGCGGAAGATCTGCGCGGATTCGCCAGAATGACAAAGGGCATCACTCGCTGGATAGCCACGGGCGCTGCGTATCTGGTGCCGAATTTCTCAGCCTTGAACGTGATTACCCCGGTCGCGCACGGACAGCCGGTTTCTGGGCAACTGATTCTTTACAACACGGCCTACGCGCTGATCTACGCCACCATGGCGATTTGCGGAGCGGTGTTGATCTTCGAGCGCCGGAACCTGAAATGAAGCGCCCGCCGGTCACCCTCGTTGCCAGTTCACTCCTGGTCCTGTGTCTTGCCGCTTCAGTTCTAACCCTCCATCGGCTGGATGAACTACGGGGCCACGCGACCCTTGAGGAAGTTCTATATGTGTCGTCACCGCAGGCTCTGAAGCGAATCAGCCTCGGCTACAGCGGGTTGCTGGCGGACATCTACTGGACCCGCGCAGTTCAATATTTCGGCAGCAAACACGTGCGGGGCGCGGAAGACTATAAACTCCTTGCCCCATTGCTGGAAATCACGACGACTCTCGATCCCAAACTGCTGGTGGCCTATGAATTCGGGTCCAACTTCCTGACGGCGAAACCGCCCCAGGGCGCGGGAATGCCGGACGAAGCCGTCGCGCTCGTGAAGCAAGGAATACGTAGCAATCCCAACGAATGGCACCTTTACTACGACCTGGGATTCATTTACTACCTCGACCTGAAAGACTACCGGAACGCAGCAGACGCATTCGCGCGCGGCTCTCGCTTGCCAGACGCACACCCTTTTCTGAAACTTATGGCCGCGCTCGCGGCCCAAAAAGGCGGGGAGGCTCAAATGGCGCGCATGCTATGGACTACAACTTTTGAGACCACGACGAATAAGGACATCAAGGCGAACGCTGCCGCTCATCTTCGGGCATTGCGTGTGGATCAGGACGTTACAACCCTCGAAGAGTTGCAGGCGCGTTATCGTGACAAGACCGGACACTTCGCGTCGTCATTTTCTGAATTGGAATCGGCCGGGATGCTGCGAGGTAGTCCGCGCGATCCCCTTGGTGCCCCGTATAAGCTCGCCGCAGGAGGAAAAGTTGAAGTCACTGACCCGGATAACCTTCCCTTCATCGAGAAGGGACTCTCAATAGGCTACATTCCACCGCCAAAGCCAAAGTTATTGCCCGCCGATTGATTTGCTTGAATCGGCTCTGCTTCGGCTTGAGTAGTGGGGGACCGCAGGGACTGTTACAATATTCGACGGCGATGGAGTTCGCCATAACCGCTTACTCACTGAGAGGCTGATAACTCCTACAAACTTTTGTAGGAGAGCTCCGTGATTAATTTTCCCGTCCGAGATTTTCTAGTTATATCTCTAGGCGCAATCTTCGGCGCCAATGCGCGTTACTTTCTAAGCCGCTACGCCGCCAAAATACTGGGCCCAATGTTTCCCTATGGAACGTTGATCATCAACGTTCTGGGCAGCTTGATCGTCGGATTCTTTGTAATTTGGACTACGGAACGAGTTCTGGTCAATCCGCGTTGGCGGTTGCTGGTGGTCGTCGGATTCTGCGGCGCATTCACCACGTTCTCGAGCTATGCATTCGAAACCATGGCCTATTTCGAGCAAGGACAATGGCTGCTGATGCTGGTTAATTTTTTCAGCAACAATGTTTTGTGCCTCGGAGCGGCCCTTGCCGGCATGGCTTTAGCGAGAGTGCTGTAAAATGCCAGACGCGATGGCGGTTCAAGTCACGATCTATCTTACGGAAGGCGACAAGTGGAAGAATCGTCCTCTGCACATGGAAATCCTCAACTACTTGCGCGAGCAAAATGTCTTTTCCGCAACCGCCGTGCATGCCATCGGCGGATTCATGGGACGGCAGCGGGTAAAGACCAGCCACCTGGTGGATGCGGGCGGCAAACTTCCTTTGATTATTATTTTCGTAGATACCGACGAGCACGTGAACCGCGTTCTTCCTACCTTGAAGGAAATGGCGGCGCATCGCATGATCGTCCGCGAGAATGTCGTAATTGAACAAGGCGATCTCAACTGAAATGTCCAGCCTTCCGCTCGATATTCTGGCGATCGCCGCGCATAGAGACGACGTAGAGCAAACCTGCGGCGGCACGTTGCTCAAAATGGCGCAAAAGGGATATCGCACGGGAATCCTTGATCTGACTCAAGGAGAGATGGGTACGCGGGGCAGCGCCGAAGATCGAGCCCGTGAGGCTGCAGAGGCTGCGAAAGTATTATCTGTCGCATGGCGGCAGGCATTGGACATCCCAGATGGGCGCGTCGAAAACACATGGGAGAATCGGTTAAAAGTGGCACGGGTCATCCGAGAGCAGCGCCCGAGCGTAGTCATACTTCCTTATTGGAAAGGGCGGCATCCCGACCACTACACGGCTTCGATTCTTGGATATGAAGCATGCTTCTTGGCGGGACTGGCGAAATTAGTGCTCGGCCAAACAAGTGTGGCGCGGGCGACCTCGCCCGCGATTGCGCCGGTCGAGGAGTTCCGCCCCCATCGGCCATTTAAAATTATTTATGCAACGCTCTATTACGACGTGCGTCCAACATTTGTGGTGGACATCACGGAGCAGTTCGAAGCGCGCTTCAAATCTTTGATGGCGTATGAAACGCAATTCAGCGATCAGGAAGCCGGAAAGGATTTATTTCCGGCAGAGGCTGAAATCCACAGCAGAATCGAAGCCATGGCGCGCTTCTATGGGATGTTGGGAGGAGTGACCTACGCCGAGCCCTTTCTGCAAAAAGAAGTTGGGTTGGTGGAGGATTTGACCTTGATGCCAGTAAAGTCTATTTAGGCTTTTGGCTTTGTGGTCTCGAACCTTCTTTTATCGTAACCGAGACAAGCTTTCCGCCTGGCGCCGGGGTGGTTCTTTCCGGATAAGATTCTGTACCTAACAACCAGCGTTTGAACCTTTCAACATTTTGCACCGTAAGAGGATAATTGACCTCCGGGCACGACCAATCGCCGATGACTCCCGCGAGAAGTTCGTCGTCCCAGTCGAAGTGATCAGAGGCGATAAGCGAAAATCCAACCGTTTGCAGTTCCTTTGGAGGGAAATCTCCAGACAACGCTGCATCGCATAGCTTCACCACCATCTTCCGCGTCACAGTAAAAGGTTGTTCCATGTCTTGAATGTGGACAACCGATGTCTTCTCGTCTGGGTGCGACACGGAGCCAAATACATCGCGTGCCAGCTCAGAAGCTGAGACACGGTTCTCAAAAAAATCGCGAAGGACGCTTTCATCCATCGGAAGAAAATCTCTTTATGCCACCGCACCTTTACTAAACGATTCTGCGGCTTCCTTCTCGCTAGGATAAACGTCGAAAACGGTAACCAGTTTCGTTACCTGGAGCAGGTCACCGACACGTTGCGTCAAGTTAGCAAGCTTCAAGGCTCCACCATTGTTCCGCGCGCTCGTGTAAAGCCCAACCAGGGTTCCCAAGCCTCCGCTGTCAATGTAGGTGACGCCTGACAAATTCAGAACCGTGCGCTTGCTATGCGTCAGCAGCTTTTTCACGGTGTCGCGGAGCAGGGCCGATTCCTCGCCAAACACGATACGGCCAATACAGTCCACAATGAGAACGCCGTCGTCCACAGTTCTGGTGCTCAGTCTCAGTTGCATAGTGGACCTCCTGAAGCGGGCAATGACCCAGTTCAACTGAAAAGAGTATCTTTTAGAGCGGCACTTCGCAAGGCCATTTATCAGCGTTTTTGATTCAAAAAGAGATTGGCGCCGATTCAAGAAATCACTGAAAAAGGGATTCTCAGATATACATAGCCGCTTTGAATCGCACGGAGTCTGACACGAAGGGGCACCGCTTCCCACTTCGCGGCATCACGTATAATCAGATCATCTCCCCGACATGAGCTACCAGGTTCTCGCCCGCAAATACCGTCCTCAAAAATTCTCCGAAGTCATCGGGCAGGAGCATGTCACCCGCACCCTTAAGAATGCCATTGCACAGGGACGCACGGCCCATGGGTACATTTTCAGCGGACATCGCGGGATTGGGAAGACTACCGTCGCCCGCATTCTCGCTATGGCGCTGAATTGCCGCTCTTCCGACAAGCCGGTGGAAGAGCCGTGCGGAGTTTGTGAGTCTTGCACCGAGATTCGAGCCGGAAATTCGGTTGATGTGCTCGAAATTGACGCGGCCACGAATCGCGGCATTGATGAGATTCGCGAACTTCGCGAAGGCGCGCGCTATCGCCCCGCACGGGACCGGTTCAAGATCGTTATTCTCGACGAAGCCCATCAGATCACGGACGCAGCTTTTAACGCCTTGCTGAAAACATTGGAAGAACCCCCCGATCACATGGTGTTCATGCTGGCGACGACCCAGCCAGAGGATATTCCGCAGACCATCCGTTCCCGCTGCCAGCATTTTAGCTTTCGCGCGGTCCGCTTCGAAGAGATCATGAATCAGCTTAGAGATCTGTCCGCCCGCGAGAATATTCCCGCGGACGAAGACGCTCTCGCAATGCTCGCAGAAGCTGGCGATGGTTCCATGCGCGACGCGCTATCCATTCTGGATCAAGCCATTGCCTCTTGCGATGGGCGTTTGACCGCCGAGTCCATCCGGCAACTTGTAGGCGCGGCGCCTTCCGGCGCGATGGAAGAAGTCATGAAGGCAGTGTCGGAAGGATCGAGTGACGAGGTGCTTCGCCAGGTTGACCGGCTAATCAGCGAGGGCCAAAATCCCACTCACTTCGCGCGGCAGATGGTTCGATTTATTCGCAATACGGTGGTCTCGAAAGTTGCGGGATCCGATTCGTCCCTGCTGCAAATTTCTAGCGACGAACGCCAGCGCGTGGCTCGAATTGCTGAGTTGTTCAGCGAGGAAGATCTTGCGCGGCATTTGCAAATTATTTTGCGCACGCATGCCGAACTTGGATACCGCCAGGAACAACGCTTCCATCTTGAATTGGGATTGCTAAAGATGGCGCACGCCCAGCGGCTGTTGCCGATTGAGCAATTATTGAGTGAGGTCAACTCCTCGGCCGGAAATTCGCCGCATTCAGCGGCAAAACCATCCATGGTGCCTGATGCGCGCAAGGCAGAGGCCGCAACGCCGTCCCGCTCAAACTTCGTTTCGCCATTCGCGGCGGATTCAGCCCGCAAGGGAGGAGCAAAACCTCAGCTCTCGGCAGAAACTATAGCCTCCGGGGCGCGAATGGCCAGTGTCGGCACAAGCGCGTCGCCCATCGTGATGGGAGCCGCGGTCGCGGAAGAAAGGCGTGAAGCAATTCATGAGGTCTTAAAGCCAGCAGAAAAGCTGGCCGCCGTGACTACAATTGCGCCTGTACAGATTCTCGCCCCCAATCCAGCCGAAGATTCTGCGACTTCAGAGCAGTTGCGAGCAGCAATCCTTGCAGCACTGTCAGAGGCCGGTCAACGAATGCTCGTTTCTATGCTGGAAAGCGGCGAGTGGACGCTGGAAGGAAATGAATTAGTCATCAAGGTTGCTGCATCCGCCGCCGTAATTGATATGTCGCTGAGTACGGATGCCCGCAAAATTGCGGTCGCAAATGCCAGTAGCCTGCTTGGGCGAACGGTCAAGTTGAAGGTTGTTTCCGGAGACGTGAGTCGAATTGCGCCGCCAACCATTGTCACCGCAAATGGAAATGGCCGAAGCCGCGCCGAGCAGGACCCAGTTGTCCGCAAAATGAAAGAAAAATTTGGCGCCGAAATTAGAACCATTATTGATTACCGGACAAACAAATAGCCGCTACATCATGGTGGAGTGAGTTTCTAGGGGGGTCCAATGACTGGTTTCAACATGCAAGAACTGATGTCGCAGGCAAAGCAACAATATGAAGTCTTGCAAAAGAAAATGCAGGAAACCGTAGTGGAAAGCTCCTCCGGCGGTGGAAGCGTTACGGTAAAGATGGACGGGCGCAAACAAGTCTTGAGTCTCAAAATTGATCCCGAAGCCGCAAAGACCGACGATTTGGAAATGCTCCAAGACTTGATCACTGCCGCGATCAATGGTGCCGGACGAAAAGTGGATGATGCCATGCAATCCACCATGGGCGGAATGATGCAGGGCTTGGGGGGAATGCTGTAACCGAGTCTTTAACCCACCGTTGAAGCCAATTGAATCCGTACCGTTCTTAATTACCCAATTAATAAATTACATAATTCCTCAATGTCCAAATTTGCCGAACCGATGGCGCGATTGATTGACGAGCTGAAAAAACTGCCTGGAATCGGCAGCAAGACCGCACAGCGGCTAGCGTTTCACATCTTGCGATCAAGTGACGAAGATGCCGAGGCTCTAGCTGCGGCGGTTCAAGACGTGAAAGCGAATCTGCGCCTGTGCTCGATTTGCAATAACATCACCGACGTTGATCCGTGCATTTACTGCACGAGTGCAACCCGCAATCACCGATTGGTCTGCGTTGTCGAAGAGCCCACCAATATAGCTTCCATCGAGAAGACGAAGCATTTCAATGGCGTCTATCACGTGCTTCATGGATTAATTTCTCCGCTGCACGGCATAGGTCCGGAACAGTTGCGGACTGCAAACCTCATGCGCCGCGTTGACGACGGGCAGGTGGACGAAGTGATCATAGCCACGAACCCAACGATTGAAGGTGAGGCGACTGCGACCTATCTTTCGGGACAACTCAGGCGGGCCGGTCTCAAAGTAACACGCATTGCGACTGGCATCCCGGTCGGCAGCGACATCGAATACGCGGATGAGATCACGATGCTGAAGGCGATGGAAGGCCGCCGCGAGCTCTAGCGGTATATCTAGATCGTCCGCGGGGAAAACTCGCGCCATGTGTGATGCCGCAGGGGTCGAGTCGTGGAGCTATGTGCTCAACGTCGGTACGGGATGGCAAGCGATTGACCAGCGCAAAACAAATAATGTTATCAAGACCATCACCACGCAGGATAACCTGGATGGCTCGTTGAGCACGCTGACTTATCCCAGCGGACGCGTAGTGACCTACACGCCTGGCGGGGCTGGAAGGCCGCTAGCGGCCGCCGACAGTTCCAACAGCTATGTGAGCAACGCGACCTACGCTCCGTTTGGCGCGCTGACGGCGATGAACAATGGTAGTTCGATCACGGTCAGCAATCAATCTCATGGGGTAAGGGTCACCGATAGAAGCCCTCACAGGCCACCGCCAGGCGGCCTGTAGCGGGGCGGTGGGGGGTGTGCGAGGGGTGGGTCTCACGTACGGCTTCGTGTGCGGCTACCCCATCTATCTGCGCAGGGAAGCATATCTTGCCAACTCAATCGCGCTTTCAAGATTCGTGTCAGTTCGCTCTTTTCCTCAGAAGCATCCCTTCTTGAACATGTTCAAATATTCTCTCTAAACTTGCCAGAGGGCTCGAGGATAACACTGAACCCGCGTTCAAATACCTCCCAACCCATTGCCCGCCTTCCTCTTACGACATAGATACCTACCCATCAAAAAGTCGGCGACGAACTCCCAACCCGGATACTCTTTGAAAGTCCTTCCAAACGCATGGCTAAGGCATGGGCTTAAACCACCTCGATCTCGCGATCATTGCCATCTACCTCGCGGGCATCACGCTATTCGGACTGCGGTTCCGCAAGCGTCAGCGCACCATGCGCGATTATTTTCTTGCCGACCGGGATATTCCATGGTGGGCGATTGCTCTTTCCATCGTCGCCGCCGAAACCAGTACTCTGACGATCATCAGCATCCCCGGCCTTGCCTATGACACGAACTTCACATTTCTTCAGGTAGTTCTCGGTTATCTGGTCGGACGAGTCATTATCAGTTTCGTTCTGCTGCCGCACTATTTTCGCGGTGAACTTTATACCGCATACCAGTTGATCGAACGCCGGTTCGGAGGCGGACTGCGAACCGTGACCGCCGGCCTTTTTCTGTTAACCCGCGCCGTTGCCGAAGGCGTTCGAGTATATGCGGTGTCCATCGTTGTAACCATTGCGCTGGGCACTGGCGAGATAGCATCCATTGCCATCATCACCGCCCTGACTCTGATCTATACATTCGAAGGCGGCTTGTCGGCGGTCATTTGGACGGATGTCGTCCAGACCGTAATTTACGTTGCCGGAACCCTGGTTGGCGTCTTCACCATTCTTCATCTCGTGCCCGGAGGTTGGAGCACGATCCATGCGGTCGCAGCAAATGCTGGCAAGCTGCAAGTTTTCGACTTCACTCCCAACTTCTGGAAGCCATACACATTTTGGGCCGGGCTCATCGGAGGCGCTTTTCTTACGACCGCGAGTCACGGCACCGATCAACTGATTGTGCAGCGACTGTTGGCGGCGCGCAGCCAGCGGCAATCGGTTACTGCGTTGCTCTCCAGTGGCGTAGCGGTTCTGTTTCAATTTGCATTGTTTCTACTAGTCGGCGTGATGTTGTTCGCTTACTACCGCGTGCCGTCAACGAACTTTGGCACAGCCGACAGAATTTATCCCACATTCATCGTCACGCACATGCCACATGGGATTTCCGGCCTATTAATTGCTGCCATCCTGGCCGCGGCGATGTCCAATTTAAGCGCCGCGCTCAATTCCCTTTCGTCCAGTTCGATGATGGATTTCTATTTGCGCCGCGATCGCGAAATCTCCGAAAAACGCAAAATGCGGCTGTCTCGCATTTCAACATTGTTTTGGGCGCTAATTCTCTTTGGATTGGCCATTTTGTCCCTCCATAAGATCGCTCGCGTAGTCGAAGTAGGATTGCAGATTGCGTCGGTAGCCTATGGAGCCTTGCTAGGAGTATTCCTATTGGGTGTTCTCACCAAACGCGCCAACCAAACAGGCGCAATGATAGGCATGCTATGCGGATTCTCCACCGAGCTTTATTTGTGGCTAGGAACCCAGGTGCCATGGACGTGGTACGTCGCGATTGGGACTATCGTGACATTTGCGATTGGATACGGAGCGAGCATGATGACGAAGCATGAGCCCAGCAGTATCGCGTAGGCCCAGACGCCCTCGTCTGGGTGGGCGAGCGATTAGCTCGCCAGTTTGCCAGGTTCCGCTCCGCCGCGGGGGGATGCCAGACCTAAGTGGTTTTCATTCTGCCTCGCCAGCGCGACCACACGAACCAAATAATCCCAGCCACGATTAACACTCCAATCACGGCGTCGAACTCGTGAAAATATTTTCCGATGCTTCGCCAATTCTGGCCCAATTTCATTCCAAACCAAGCCAATGCCAGGCACCACGGCCAAGAACCGAGGAAGGTATAAAGATGAAATCGTCCGCGGGGCATTCGCGATACACCCGCTGGAAGCGCAATAAAAGTTCGAACCATGGGTAGCATGCGCCCGAAAAATACCGCGAGATATCCCCAGCGATGGAAGAAACGGTCAGTCCACTCAAGTTCATGAGCGCTTAACAGAATCCATCGCCCGTATTTTTCGACTAGCGGACGCCCGCCGTAACTCCCAATTTCGTAGGCGATCAGCGAGCCCAAATTACAACCTATAGCCCCCGCAGTCGCGACCCACAGCAATTTCATCGCGCCGGTTGATACTAGGTACCCGGCAAAGGGCATGATTAGCTCTGACGGCAATGGGATGCACGCGGACTCGATCGCCATGAGAATCGTGATGCCGCCATAGCCCATGGCCGAAATCAAAGAACTTATAAAAACAAAAAGGGCGCCTACTATCTTCTCAGTCATTTTTCATTGGGCAGTTCTTAGATCGCATCGGAGCGAGCGATGGTCTTGGCCTGCGTCGGGAGAATAGAGTAACTACCCCGAGATTCTAAAACGACCCTTCTTGGGTAAACGTGAAACCGGGGAGCGATGCGCCTTCCGCGGTCTTGGTGATTTTGACACGAACCGTAGGAGCATCCGGAGCGGTCACCTCCGCGGGACGCAGCACGGCATAGTGCGAAAATACTTCGCTGTAGACCTTGGTGACCAGATAATCCTGTCCACCGTCATCTTTACGCCAGACTTGCCCGAGTTGAACGGATTTCACTGCCAAGCATTTTCCTCGATTCAGTAGAGAAGCTCGCATCCCAGACTATCGAGAGAGCAATCAGCCGTCAAATGTAAATGTGGTGTTTGAGATCAGCGGCGGCCTTTTCGGAGGCGTGGCCCAGAAGAGGATACGGCGAATTTGCTACCATCATACGAATAATCATTCGAGGACGCTCATGGCGCAGGGATCCAAATCACGGCGGCCGACTAAGGCTGGAAGGCGCGACGCCGTTCGCAAACAGTCCGCTCCGGACAAGCAAGTGCCAAACAGAACCGGAGGCAAACCAGCGACCATAGCACGATCAAAATCCGCCAAGTCAGGCAAACGCTATAATCCGATCTCTCCAGAACGCATCCAGGAAATACTCAAGCGCCTCGATCGACTCTACCCCGATGTGACCTGTGCTCTGACTCACGCCAGCGCGTGGGAACTGCTGGTTGCGACCATTCTTTCCGCGCAAGCCACAGACGTCCGAGTCAACATGGTTACGCCGGAAATCTTCAAAAAGTATCCGACCGTACAGGATTTTGCAGCCCTCAAACCCGAACAGCTTGAACCGGACATCCGCTCCACCGGATTCTTCCGCAACAAATCGAAGTCGGTCGTCGGCGCGGCTAAAAAGCTTTTAGCCGATTTCGGCGGCAAGGTTCCCGAGAACATGGATGATCTTCTTTCCCTTCCCGGTGTCGCCCGCAAAACCGCCAATGTCGTACTTGGCACCTGGTTCAAAAAAGGTGAAGGCGTTGTCGTTGACACTCACGTGCACCGCATTTCGCGGCGGCTCGAACTCACCCGCAATGACGACCCCAAAAAGATCGAACAGGATTTAATCCAGATTATCCCGCAAGAACGACGCATATTATTTTCCCACCAAGTCATTTGGCACGGACGAAAACTGTGCATTGCGCGACGGCCGAAGTGTGTGGATTGCCCGCTGGAAACCATTTGCCACGCAGGCGACAAAACCTGGACGACGGTGGAAACGCATAAGCACGCGCGACTTTAGCGGGTTCTACCTCAAACCTAAACCCTTGTCATTCCGAGCCCCAAGGATGGCATTGCCCCTAATTACAAAACGCGAGGAACCTGCTTTTCGCATGCGTTAAATCGGATCCCGACGGGTTACAAAACCGCATTAGGGCTCACGTTGGCACCTTCAATATCAAATACCCTCCCAACATCGCAAAAATCAAATCCGGAGACCACGCCGCAAGCGCGGGCGGCAACTGACTGATGTTCCCCATGGCTTCGAACATCTGTGACGTAACCGAATACACCACTGCAATGCCAACGGCGGTCGCGATCCCGGCGAGAGCTCCGCGCTTCCCTCTTGAAAGCGAGAATGGCACCGCCAATACAGCCATAACCAGCGTAATGATAGGAAACGCGAATTTCTTTTGCAGTTGCACCCTGAGCCGTACCACATCGAATCCACTCTGCTGCAAATCGTGAATATAGCGCCGCAGCTCTTCGTAATTCATTTCCGAAGACTGCCTGACTTCCTTCTGGAAATATGACGGCGGCTCGCTGATCGCTGCGAAAGTAGAGACATCGAACGTCCGGTATTTCTCGATGGCAGAACCACGAAAAACTCGCTCCCACCCTTGCGTGCAAACCCACCGCTGGAGGCTGTCGTCCCAGTGGGCGCGGACTGCATAAATCCGGCTCGTGAGCTGAAAGTTTGCGGGATCGAATTGAAACACCGAAAGGCTGCCAAACTGGGCGCGCTCCGGATCAAACAGCTGATAATAATAAATCGTGGAGTGTTCCCCGAAAATCCATTTCCGGTCGGGATTTAAATACGTTTGGGGCGGCTTGCCCTTAATCCGGTTCCGCAACGCGTCCTGCCTCTTATTAGCTCGCGGCAGATAAAACTGGTCAAAGAAGAAAAGCCCGCCCGCGATCAGGGTTGCGGCAATCAGCAAGGGAACGATGATCCTGTAAACGCTGATCCCCGTAGCCTTCATGGCAGTGATCTCATTCGTCCGCTGCATCAGCCCCAGTGTGATCAGGACGGCCAGGAGAATGCCGTAATGGCTGATGTTGTAGAGAAAATATGGTGTGACGTTCCACAAATATTCCCCAACCACCACCGGCGAAACGTGGTTTCGCAGAATATCTCCGAGCAACTCGAACAGAGTGAACACCAACAGCAGCATGATAAAAGCAGAGAGCACCAATGCGAGATTCACAAAGAAGTCGCGCAGAACATAATCATCCAAAAGCATCGGGAAACGTGCGCTGAATACCCGTCGCCGTGACGCGGCCCGTTCGAACGCATCCCCGTTGTCGCCGTTGCGAGGACTCTTCCTTCTCTCATGCGGTTCCTTCTTGAAGGGATTCCGAATGCGCAGTGAACCAATCTCAAAAGGCCGGCGTTCCACTCTCCATAGCAAAAATGCGCCCAGCACGAGAAATACAAAGTCCGCCAACCATACTCCCAAACCTGGAGGAGCCTTCCCCTGTCTCGCCAGAGAAATTCCGAACAGAGATACAAAGTAATAACCAAAAACCAGCAGAATCGTCATCACGAAGCCGCTGGACTTGCCTCCTTTTTTCGAGGACAGCCCAAGAGGAATTCCCACCAGCGCTAACACCAGGCACGCTGTTGGCAGAGCGAAGCGGCGATGCAATTCAATGTAGTACCAGCGCGAGAGCGCCGGATTCCGTTTCGTTCTAGCCTCAGAAAGCAAGTCCCGCGTGGACAATTGCGTCAGAGGAGCTGGTTCCTGTTCTCGAACATTTTCCTGTTGAGGTAACGCAATTGGGAAATCGGTTTGCTGAAAGGTCGAGACCTGATAATGATCGGGAGACGCGGCGTCAACTTCGTGCACAGACCCATTTGTCAGATGAAGTTGCAGAGTATGCGGACCCTCGCTGATTAAAATTCCTTGCTGCGCCATGGTGATGCGAGGGGCGGATGGATTACTGATATCGGCGATGAATACGTTCTTCCATATCGCGGCCCTCTGAGCACCTTTAACATCCTGTACGTAAAGAACCAGCTTGGGGAACCCCTCGTAGAAAACCCGGGGCTGCACTTCAAAAGATACTTGCGACCCCTTCAGCCTGTCCTGTAAGCCACTTAGGGCAGCCTGCGAGCGCGGTACAAGATAGGCTCCGTTAAAAAGTGCCACCGCCCATGCGCCAGCGACAAAAATAGAAATGATTGCCAGAAATGACCAGACGCCAATGCCGCTCGCCCGCATCGCAGTAATCTCGCTGTCCGCGGCGAGACGGCTCAGCCCAATCAGAATTCCTACGAGGACAGCCATGGGAATGGTGTAGGTGAGCGTGGAAGGCAGGCT
>Ga0208849_1000368_pt1 | contig 43107 bp, 42 predicted proteins | sample NGESurdeep072012_10_FD_184470 | JGI IMG/M metagenome (GOLD analysis project Ga0208849, IMG submission 184470) | Arctic peat soil microbial communities from Barrow, Alaska - NGEE Surface sample 53-3 deep-072012 (SPAdes) | ecosystem: Environmental > Terrestrial > Soil > Wetlands > Peat ... | reverse complement strand
GGCTGAAGCGCCTCTGTGCTTAAAACGCGGATACCCGCGACAAACTCAATTCATCGTGATTCGTCACGCGGGTCAGACCCCGCTAATAACGGAAGACCCCTTAAACCATTTTTCATCAAAAACCTGCCACGAGCGACCGTTGTCAGCAACGCAGTCGGCAACGCGAAAGTGGGACCAAGTGGCGGGCTATAGAGGCAACGGCGAAGGATCCTCATCAGGACCCACGAGGCAGTCTTCGGTCATAGCCATCAAGATCTTCGCCGCTCGATTCTCGCCCGCTTCAAGACGGCGCCTATGGAGTCATCGATGTTTGTGGTCACCTCTAAGGGCGCGCCCGTAAGCGCGGCTCGGATTGAGTTTCGCCCCAACTGCGACGTAGCGTCACTGTGGGGAGGTGGGACGATGCCCGAGTGGCGCGGTCAGGGAATCTACAAGGCCCTCCTCTACCGAAGAGCTCAGGTTGCCCTCAAACGGGGGTACCGGTACCTTCTCGTGTTGGCGTCAGAGCAAAGTCGGCCAATTCTTCAAAGACTCGGCTTTAACGTGATTGCCAACGTGTCGACCTATTCATGGGATCCGCCCATGTCACCGCGGGAAGCCACCACGGGAAGACAACTTCGCTAGTCGGGTGGCCTTACAGTCGGTCGTGTGAGAACCGAGGTGCGTTGGCTATCAATTTGGTCCACAAGTCGCTGGTATGTGCGAGGCCTTGAATACCGTCGGCTGAACTTCGCCGCCAAACATCACTGCGGTCCTCGGACTCTGATTCCCGTAGGCGGTGAGGCTCATCGTTGGGCTAGCGCCGTCGAGATTCATTCGAAAGAAGCGCGTTGACGTTGAGGCAACAACTTGGAAAGCGGGTACGTCGACGCCATCAAACGGCGGCAGATGATGGGCGGTGCGAAGTTCAAGGAACCACTTGTTGGTCTGATGAATGTCGTCGAAGAGTTTCACGGCGTCGCGAATCGGATTGCATTGATCGGCGGCGCTCTGCACTACTAACAGCGCAGGGTCGCTGGCCTCAGATGAGTACACGTCAACCTTGTCCTCGACACCCGAGAGAATCGCTACGGCTCGATAGTTAAGGCCGGCCCGCAAGCTGGCGTAACTAATGCCTTGGGGATCGTTGCCGTGGGCCAAGGACAGTAGACCAACGGCCGTGGCCCCATCGGAATGCCCCACCAGGCCGAGCTCCGTTGCGTTGATCAAGCCACTCACCACGTGACAACGTGTCGTCTCGTTTGCCGATGATTCGAGAATGGAACGGGTCACGAACGTCAGGTCCGCTGGTTCATTGAGCAGATCGGCTTCAGTGTTGGCGCCGTGTTGTGCGGCGACCGCTGACGCGTTCTCGTCGGGGAAGATCGGAGCCACCACGACGAAGCCCGCCTTCACCCACGCGTCAAGCAGCGGTGCGACGGTATCGGGCGTGACGTCGTAACCGTGCGCGTACACGATCATCGGGTAGCCACCGCTCTGTGGCACGGGCTTCGCACCACTGATTTGGCTGGGGCCACCCGCAATGAATTGAGTTGGATATCTGATTTCAGTAACGAGCGTGCGAACGTTCGAAAGAATTGACGGCGGGGTGGTCGAATAGTTACCAACTGATCGCGTGGCATCGGTGAAGGTGCAGCGAGCAATACCGACCGAAAGGGGAGCGTTGCTCTTCTGTTGATGCGCGATAGCTCGGCCGGCGCTTGCGAAATCCGTTGGAAGGAGCAACGAGATCAACATTGCGACCACAATCACAAGACTGAAGCTCGCCACGATAGACGAACGAGCCTCAGAATCGGGCAACTTCTTCATCACGAATCTCGTCATGAGTCGAGCTGTGCAATGGGTGACGACAAAATGCGCATAACAAAGAAATGGCGCGCGCGAATGAAGACGATCATGGTGACGCTTGACTTATTCTGCGAACTAGGTGCAATGCGTCACATCCTAGTAAGCACGCTTTTCAATGTAAGGGGCACCTGTCGCAATGCGTCAACGTGAAATATCTAGCGGGTGCCCGTTCGTAGGTATCGATTCGATGCGACCTCGACGCCCTTCAGTGGACAGGCGCCGGACCATGACTGCGAGCCACACGACGAAGTCATCATTGGTGTTGGCAAAACTTTTAGTTTTTTCGACGTGTTCCACGAGCGCGTCGCCAACGCGTTAGTGTCGGCTCGTAGCTGACTGTGGGAGCCAGATGAATTTCAAGAAGTTAGTGAAAAACTGGGTTGGCATGGTCGCGACAACGACCGTGTTCCTCGGAGCCGTCTTCGTGGCACCACCTGCGTACTCGGCGGCTTCGAATAAGCCGCTTGCCATGTACTACCTCAGCCTGGGCGACTCGTACGCCGCCGGTGGCCAGGCTGGCCCCGGCCCCGTCGGAGGTTTCCCGGTGCTCGTCGTCGCCGACGCTGCGCCAAACCAGCGACTCATGTTGCGTAACTTCGGGTGTGGCGAAGCTACGACGACGTCGTTGCTCAGCGTTGTGGGGTGTTCATTCCCCGCCACAACCCACGCCGTTTCGTACCCGACAACGACCCAACTCGCGGCCGCCATAAGTTTCATCGATGCGCATCCCGGTCGCATCGGACTTATCACCGTAACAATTGGTGGTAACAACTTCACCGACGGCGTCTCCACCGTGGCGTCGATTCAAGCGGATATTGTCACTATTTCGGCGCAGCTGCGCGCCGCCGCTGGCGCGTCGATTCCCATCCTCGGGCTCACCTATCCAAATACCACTCTCACTTCTTGGCTGAGTGGTCCGAGCGGCGAAAGCGCCGCTCAAACTTCGGCCACCGCTTTCCAGCGTGTGCGTAACCCGGCCCTGGCGGCGGGTTACGCCTCATCGAAGGTCACGTTCGTGAACGTCACCGCCGCGACGGGCGGCTACACCCCACTTACTCAGCTCATTAATTACTCGACGTACGGCGAGATTCCCTACGCGGTGGCTCAAGTTTGCATTCTCACGGGCGTGTGCAGCGATAATAATGACGTGCAACCGACCTACGCCGGCTCCAAGCTGATTGCAAAGTTGGTCCTCAAGGCTTACCTAAAACTGGTTTTCTGAATTGCGAGTTGATGATCGTTCGCAGCGGCCCGTCGTAGGGAACTTTCAAAGACGGTCGATTGACCCAATCTCACAAGAATCGACGGGCAGTGCTGCTCAAAGCGCTCGTTGCTCATGTCGACCAGCGCATAGCGAGAGTGGCGCGGCTCCCAGAGGGAGCCGCGCCACTCTCGCGGAGACCTTCGATTATTACGAAGTCTTTCCCGGGTGCTTCGGAGGCGTGCCGAGTGCGGTCAGGGCGTTAACTCGAGCAATGAGCGCGTTGTCAATCGCTATAGCGAGGGTGAGGCGGTCCGTCTGGCGTTGCGCAGACGTGCTAGCGCTCGCGAGCGCCTGCGCGTAGGTACTTTGAGCGGCGGTAACGGATGCGCGAAATGCGCTGTTCGCGGCTTGTACGCCAGCGACGAAGGCGGTGCCGTTATAGCCAGCGGGCGGAGCCGGTGGGTCGCCGGCTGCCGTTACGGCAGCGACGCGGGCAGTAAGGGCCGCGCTGAGGGCTGTCTCTAAACTGGCGCGAGCGGTTTGACGCTCGGTCTTGGTCGTGGCCGCAGCCATCGCGGTGGAGTACGCCAAATGCGCGCTGTCAACCGACGTTCGGTAACTTAAATTGATTGACTTCAAAGCGTTGACGTAGGCGACCCAGGTGCCGTGCCAGGTGGTCCAGGCGGAAGGGGCAACCGTGGTCGTCGTTGTCGATGAGTCGGCAAAGGCGGCCGCTGGAATGCTGACGCCCAAGGCACTCACAAGTGCGAGCGCGGTTATTGATCGGGCTGCGAGGTTTTTCATAAGTTCTCCTTTCACAAGAACAGTTTTCACAGTAGGCAACTGAATTGTGAGACCGATGTGAAATGACTGTACGAAGGTTGAGAGTTTGCTTCGAAGTTGATGAGAACTCGAGGGGCGCCCGGAACGACTAGAAGTTCACCTGTTTTTACCGCCGCCATTTCGAGATGGCGCGATGACCTGGTTAGACACGATGACGTAACTGAGCAACAAGAGCAAACTCGACGTCGAGCGAGGTCGCTGGACGTATGGTGCGATCCGGCTCGCTAACTTTCTAGGGCTTCTTCGACGGTGAGTTCGGCCGCGGGATCCGCTTCTAGACGCTCGGCGGGAATGGGCTGACCGCTTCGAACTGAGCGGCCGTAGGTCCCGTCCTTCAGGCGCTGTTCGGCTCTTTCGATCGCTCGTAATCGTTCGCGCAGATTGAGCCAGACGGCGTCTTCTTCTTGCTCGGCAATAAGTGACTTGGCGGGATCACTCATATCTCCTTGCTCACTGGCGCCGGCTCGGTCGTCGAGTGCGGCGCCGTCGACTTCGCGGAGAAGCTCTTGCACTCTCTCTCGTTCGAGTCGGAGAAGTTCCCTAGCCTGTTGATCGTCCATTGCACTCTCCTGAACTGGATCTGCGCCCGAACCATTATTTCATACGTCAAGTACGGGCATCATTCTGATGCGTGTCGCTGGACCGAATGCTATCTAGTTAGGGTGTGGAGAGTTCACAGAGCGCGCCATCACATTGGTCGAGAACACGTGGAGTAAGCAATGCCATTCTTAAGGATGCTTCGGTCGAAAGCCGCCGTTGGCGGCGGCGTCGTACTCGTAGCGGCGCTCGTTCTCGCCGGTTGCGCTCAGAGTCCCAGCAGTTCTGGCGCCTATCACTCGAGCGTCACTATTACCCCGTCTTCCCTCGATCCAAGTTCCATGTGTTCATCGAGCAATGGCTTTCTACGACAATCCTTCAACGGCGACGTCACGGGATGTTTTCGTGTACCGGTGCTGCACGGTGCCGCGTTAGTTGTTGCCCTTCAGACTGATCTGCTGAATACGTCGCGCGCCACAAATTCGCGCGCCACGACAACTTTGGCGCCAATCGCCACGGGTCACGTCTCGTTGTCGGTGAGTCCGCGCACGGTGACGCCTGGTGAAACGGTGACGGTGACGGGCACGTACGCAAACGACCCGCCGCCGCGCAATCAAAATCTGGCCAATCTATGTTGGGATGGTTGTCGGACCGGCCTCCAAGAGTCGATACAACTTCACTGGACGTCGCGTTTTATCTTTCACACCAGCTTGGTAGTTCCTGATACGGCGTGGCTCGTTAGTAACAAAAACGCGGTGTCGGTGCATCCACTGAAGTCGGGGCGTTACAAGGTGGGCATCGAGTGCCTCGGCGATAGTTTTGGCTGCGATCTAGGTGGCGTCGAGGCGCAGACAACGATTCGATTGAAGGCACCGAAGCCCGAGCGGTGCCTGCCAGGTCAGCAGTGTGAGGTGCTGCATCTCAGTACCTCGTCGGCGTCCGTGGGCGACGTCATCAACGTGAGTGGGTGGGCCCCGCTCCAAACCATCATCGGCCAGCCTTTTGGGTACGATTTCACGGTCACCAAAGGGCAACTGAAGCAGCAGTATCCACCGTTGAGCTTCTCTCGGACATCAAAGGGAGGATCGTTCCAGGTCGTGCTGGCGCCGAGCACTCTGCGAGTGACGCCGAGTAAGACCTGGGCCGATCTGATCCGCCCTCACTACGTGTCCGCGACGTGGTCTGGTCCGTCCGCGGTGAATCCGCAGAGCCACTCCAACCTCGTGGCGTGGTGCGAGACATCGGGGATTGAGATCACTGATGGTGCGACGCACACGATGGTGCCGACCGTTAATGCGTCGGCCGCGTTGAAGGGCACGAGCCTCACGATGGGTTCACCTTCATCATCACGCGTCCCGTGCACGACGGTCTTGCTCGATTCGCGATACCGATCGAGCGTCTACGCCGGATTTGGTAGCGAACAAGGAGGCAGCATGCCGCCGGTCTATTTGGCGGGCCTGTACACCACCGATCGCGGAGCGATCTGGCACACGGTGCCCACGCCCCCCGGCGAATCAGTTGCTAGTTTTGGCGGCTTTACGACCGAGGGCGATAGTGTGTTGGCCCTCTTTGCCGGAATAGGCAGTGTCGTGAACAACACTCCGGGCGGCACCACGAACGGTCTCGTGAGCGCCGAGGTGACGTCGAACGGTGGGGTCACGTGGTCGCCAACCACGCTCGGATGTCCGACTTCTGGTCCGTGCACGACCTTTGGTCCCTACAACACGGGCTACTGCAACATGAGTAACGCGCCGCAGTCGCTGCTGATCGGTCCCTCGAACGGGACCAAGAGCGCCGGCGTCAAGTGGACTCGTTCATCCTGGGTGACGTCAGTCAATAGTTGCTTTTCCCAACAGTTGGTTGTGACGTCGCCTCATGGTCTGCTTCTTCTCGACCCCTCGTCGCCGTACAAGCTCTTAAAGTCGACGAACGGGGGAGCGACCTGGACGTATTTTGCGCTGCCTTCGATTCCCGGCATGAACGCCGGGGCCGATTCCGCCCCCGCAGACAACTCTCTCGTACTCGCTCCCGACGGGTCACTGTTCGCCTCGGTGACGACTCCCAATGGCCAACGAGAGGAACTCTTTCGCCTACTTCCAGCGGCGACGTCTTGGTGTCAAGTCCCAAAGGCGTTTGGCGCAACCGGACCAACCTCGTACATTGGATCATTGCGTGTCAATAAGAGCGATCTGATGTGGACCGAGTCGCATTACCCCAACGGCGCAGCACCGTCAACGAGGTTGCACGTCGCTCCATATTCAAGTTTGCGCTGCTAGTCGAGTGACGCTGGCGAAAAAGAGGCGGGCTCTCATTACGTCAGCAAAGTTGAACGTGTTCGTTGTTAGCGATGCGCGTGACGAAGCGGATACGCCCTTGGTGCGGCCAACTGATCGCGAGTCGTTATCTAGAATGATCGAAATGGACGAGGCCCAAACTGAGATCATTCTGCGCGTCGACGGTGCGACGTTTGAAGGCGACGACCTAAGTCCTCGACGATGTGTCGTGAGTATTTTGAATGATTCATCCCGCCGCGAATCTGTTCACGTGCTGCGTTCGACATGAGCACGAGTTCGCGGGCGAGCGAGTTTCGGGATCAACTCAGCGCCCATGAGTACGCGATGAACGCCGGCGAGTTCATTCGGTTCCGGGCCGATCCTAACGATGACGCCATCGCGGGCATTGTGCGATCTATGTCGAGTGATGGCGCTGAGCTAGCTGAGGAGTTCCGCCGAAGTCTTAGTGAAGAAGAAACGGCTACGTTGCGACTCTTCGCAATGCGCCGCACACTTCAAGGTCGACGCAACGCGTCGCTGAGTCTGCTCAGCGACGCCATGGACGGCTACGCCCTTCTCCCTACGCCCGCAAACGTGCCGTGGGACTCGTGGTTTAAGGGAACCCTGTTCGTCGCCCGTTCACTCGGTTTGAACATTGAAACCCTGGGCGAGCGATTCGCGGAGGTGGCCAGTCCCAGTGCGATCGAGCGATCTGACGTTGCCGTGGAGGCGATGAGTCGGGTTGACGCGTTAGCGCAGTGTCAACTTATTGAGGTCACGACGACGTACGGCACCGGCTTCATCGAGCTTCTCGTCTTCAGCCTTACCGCCAAGTCCGGGTGGATGGGAACTCGGCGATTGGCGGTCAACGAGATTGAGTATGAACCGACGACAAATCTGGCTCAAGTGGCCGCGAGTTTCGCTGACGCACTCGACGCTTCGGGCAAGCTCCTCGCCGATCCCATTGGACAAGACCAGTTGGCGGCGACGACGTTCGCTCTCGCGGTGCCCGGTTCGTATATACCAACCACGGGCTGTTTAAGTTTTAACGCAGAAGGCGTGGACGGAGACCCGTCGTTTTCAGTCTTCATCGCGGAGTTGCCCGAGGACACAGACATTGCGTCGCTGGCTGCCGCAGCGACCGATCTGGAGGGACAGGCCGCAATCTACGATTCGAGTCGACTCATCGTCATGAGCGTACAGCCAAGTTTTGACGGCGACTTCGCCGTCGATGACGACGCCGATGTCGACTTTCTGGACTACGAACGTCTCGCTCTCACTGCGCTTCGAGAAACGACGAACTCTCGTTGGCAGACTCCTTAGTACTCCTTCACCTGAAACCGTCGCTAACGACATCGTTAACGCCGCCGAAGGAACTAACGACGCGAAGTGAACTCGGCGAGCTCTACTCGCTTAGTAGTAATGCCTTCGACCGCCAACGGCGTGTCCGAGCGAGCCGAGGAGCCAGAGTACGAGGCCGACGAGGACGAGAAGCATTCCGACGGACCAGAGGAAGGGAATCCCGGCGATAAATCCGATGAGGAGTAGAACGAAGCCAAGAGTAATCATGACGTCTCCAATTCTGTGCAGCGTTAGTGTCGCGTCAACCCAAAGGGCTGGCGTGATGCCCCCACTACGTGAAGACTACGCCGTCGACGGGGACTGGTGCTGGATTTCACGGCTTAGAAGTTGTCGTGACGAAGATTGTTCAGTCGTTCACTTGGTGTAATTGTTCGTTGCGTTGGGTCTCCGTGGCGCGACTGGACACTTTCGGTGTTGTAACACAATTGACATGTCTCGTGATGGTGACGCTCAAAGTTAAAAATCATATTCACGCGTCCGTACTCTTCACGCCCCAATCGACGGACGAACTCGTCTCAGTACACACATCGTTACGTGGTAACGGCGCTCCAAGGTTTGACCGCGGACCGACTACGCGCCGCGTTTATTAGATGGTCCAAAGAGAGGCTGAATTGACGCGGAGTGCCAGTCGGTTCGCGGACACGTAAAGAGTGAGTAGAAGGCCTCGATCATGGCGTCGTAGTTCATTCGCCAGCCCGTGAAGTCGTCCCACGCGGCGTTGCGGTCAGCCACGAGGGGAACGCCGCTTCGCTCGAGGCGAGCGAGCACCAAGCCGAACTCTTCTCGGGTAATCGAAATGGCGATTGGGGTAGTGAAATCCACCGGATAGGGCACCTGGAAGTAGTCGGCCATGCGCCGCAGCGTGAGCCATCCCGAGCGAATGCAGAGACCGGCGGTGGGCGACGGCGTGAAGTCAACCGCGGCGTTGAAGAGTGCCGCGGCGTCAAGGACGGTGGCCGCTGATCCAATCCACGTTTGTTGGGGGTTGGGGGAGCGGTAGTAGTTGAGAATAGTGAGGGTCGTATGGGTTTCACCGACTTCAATGAACCACTGTTCCCACTCGCGCCACAGTTCATCGAGTCGCTCGTAGGACTCAACACTTTTGGCGATCTCGAGTACACCCCAGGGTGTGGCGGGGATGCCCGCACGAACGGACAGTCGCGAGACGGAGAACTCGCGACGTTGAAAGGCCGCGTACAACGTTGGAATGAAAGATATGAGAAGTGCCAGCAACGTAAGACCTACGCCGGCCTCGAGATAACTAAGGGCGACGTGCACCCCCCCCGTGCGCGGCGGTGGTCCCTAGGGTGAAGAGCGAGGAGCCGGAAAGTTGAAAGGCTTGCGCGAAGTTTGTGGCGCCGGCCGCAACGTAGCCCAACGCAAAGGCCACCAAACTCAAGGACAACCAGACCGCCTGGTACATGAGCAAGACCATGGAAGCGTAGAGCGAGAGAACTCGGTCCTTGGCCACGTACGACCTCTCGGGTCGGGCCAGAATCCGAAAGAACCTCCCGACGACCTTGGCCGCAATCTTGCTGAGGCGAACGTTGGCGGCTCGGGGCAGAAGAAAGGTGCGAATCGCCGCGTCGAGAACGATGATCTCAAGGAGAAAACCACCGATGCCCGCCGGTACGCGAATCCAAATGTTCATAACAAGCGTTCCCGTCATCCGCGCGAAGTAGCAACCGTCGAGAAGTGTCTAGCATTTCACCGCCAATTGGTAGTGAAATCCATGACGCTCGCGTAACTGTCTCGCCACCTGCTCACCAATCTGGCGGAATCGCAACTAAAATGGCTCCGACGCGTCGTTGACGGTGAAGGCATTGCGATAGTTCGCCGCTGATCTCCATGGTTATTGAAAAGGTAGGCCCGTGACTAAAGCATCGCACCGTCCCCCTGGGCGCCAGATTGATCAAATCGGCCTTTGGCCCCGACGCCCCCAAGCCTTTTCTCGCATCGGTGAGGTAGAGCCGCAAGGAATACCCAATCAGGACACGCTCGAGACGCTCTTCCCTCCAATAGCCGACTACGCCTTTGTGTCGGACTGTGAAAATAGTGCTCTGATTGCCCCCACCGGGGCCGTCGAATGGTTCTGTATTCCAAAGCCCCACGATCCCAGCATCTTTGGCACCATCCTCGACCGGGCCGCCGGATCGTTTCGCTTGGCGCCCGTTGACAGTGCGGTTCCCGCTCACCGCCAGTACGTCCCGGGCACCATGGTTCTCGCCACCACCTGGCAGACCCGTAGTGGCTGGCTCATTGTGAACGACTTCCTCGCCGTGGCACCGTGGTACCGCTCGAATGAACGCTCGGATCACCACCGTCGCACACCGGGTGACTTCGACGCGAAGCACGTGCTCGTAAGGACGGCCACGTGCCTTCACGGCAGTGTCGACATACTCCTCAACTGCGAGCCATCCTTTGACTACGGTCGAGTTGACGCCGAGTGGGAGTACGAGGGTACGGCCTACGACAAAGTTTCGACCAATAACCAAGGGTTTCCACACCTCGCCTTGACGGGGGATATGCGATTTGGCATTGAAGGGCGAGCGGTGCGTGCTCGCCACCGCCTCACCGAGGGTGAGACGTCGTTCGTGGTGTTGAGTTGGGGTGACGCGCCCGCACCCTCGTCGCGCGCCGAGGTCGATACCTGTCGAGCCGAGACCAGTCGATTTTGGCGAGATTGGATCGATGGTGGGCGCTTCCCCGATCACCCGTGGCGCGAGTTTCTTCAGCGAAGCGCGCTCACGCTAAAGGGATTGACCTACGCACCAACGGGAGCTTTACTCGCTGCGCCCACGACGTCGCTGCCGGAGAATCTCGGTGGTAGTCGCAACTGGGACTACCGCTACACGTGGGTTCGCGACGCGGCTTTTACGCTCCGTGCCTTGCACGCCCTTGGCTTTGACACCGAAGCCGATGATTTTCTGGCCTTTCTCGGTGACGTACTCGAGACGCCCGGTGGCGTGATGGCCGGCACCAAGAGAATGCGCGCCACGCTACAAGTGCTGTATCCGGTCGACGGTGACGACGCCATCAAGGAGTTTGACCTCGATCACCTGACGGGTTACGCCGGTAGCCGTCCGGTGCGCGTTGGTAACGCGGCCTACAACCAAATCCAATTCGACATTCTCGGGGCGATCGTGGACTGTGTCTTTGAGCACACGCGCTCGCGAGACTCACTAAGTGAGCGGTCCTGGCGCCTCGTCGTCCAAGCGGTTGAGATGGCGCTGCAGTGTTGGAAAGAGCCCGATCGAGGCATCTGGGAGGTCCGAGGCGAGCCCCAACATTTCACCTTCTCAAAGGTCATGTGCTGGGTCGCCGTTGATCGCGGCGCGCGACTCGCCGCACTTCGAGGTGAGAAAACTCGCGCCGATCTTTGGTGGAGCGTCGCGAAAGAGATACACGCCGACGTCTGCGCGAACGCGATTGGCGAGTATGGCGGCTTCGTGCAGTCCTACGGCTCGGACCAACTAGACGCGTCGCTGTTGCAGTTGCCGCTTTTGGGATTTCTTTCGCCTCAGGATGAACGTATTCGCGCTACCGTCTTGGCCATTGCCGACGATCTCAGTGATGGTCCGTTTGTCTATCGCTACCTCACCGAAAAGACTGACGATGGCATCGACGGCGAACCCGAAGGTACGTTCACGGTCTGTTCGTTTTGGCTGGTTTCGGCCCTCGTAGAGATCGGAGAACTTGATAGAGCGAGAACACAGTGTGAAAAACTCGTGGGTGCCGCGAGTTCACTCGGTCTCTTCGCCGAGGAGCTCGATCCTAAAACCGCTCGTCATCTCGGTAACTTTCCCCAGGCGCTCACTCACCTCTCACTAATTCACGCGGTGTTGCACGTGATCGAAGCGGATCAGCGAACTAATGACACGATGATTGGCCCGGCCGGTTCGCCGAGTTGGTGGAACGCTGCTGGCAAGGATGAGCGCCCCGCTACGATGTCGTGATGCGCGGGGAAGTCAATTCTTCCGCGCTCCGTTTCGGGGCCCTCACGACGATTGGCGAGGCCATTAGGTTTGTGATCAGGTAACGACCATGGCGAAACAGACCAGCAAGCACGACCAACTCGCCCCAGCGGAGGGCCGAGGATTAAAACGCGGTCCGGCCATGGCGGATTTGGTGGTTGTCGCCAATCGACTGCCGGTGCAGCACTCAACCAAGAACGGCAGCGACGGATGGCGACCTAGCCCGGGTGGCCTCGTCTCTGCCCTGACGTCGGTGTTGCAGAACCGTAACGGACTGTGGATTGGCTGGTCGGGATCGTCGGAGTACCAAAACGCGCCGCTCACCTACGAGGGCATTCGCCTCAAGTCCGTCGACATTAGTCGCGAAGAGTACGACGACTTCTATTTGGGGTTTTCTAACGCCACCCTCTGGCCCCTCTACCACGACGCCATTCGCGCACCAACGTTTCACCGATACTGGTGGCAGACCTACTCCAAGATAAATCTTCGCTACGCTACCGCGGCCGCAGAGTCGGTGGCGCCGGGTGGCACGGTGTGGATTCACGACTACCAACTCCAACTCGTTCCTCAGATGCTGCGTGAGTTGCGCCCGGACGTACGCATTGGCTTCTTCCTCCACATACCGTTCCCGCCGATCGAGCTCTTCATGCAGTTGCCCTGGCGTCGCGAGATACTGGCGGGCCTTTTGGGCGCCGATCTCATTGGTTTTCAAGTTCCCCAGGCGGCCTCCAACTTTTCTCGCATGGCGCGCCGCCAGTCCGCCGCCACCGGTACTGACTCGCTCCTTGACCTCAACGGGCGTTCGATTCGCGTTGGTGCTTTTCCTATCTCGGTCGACTCCGAGCAGATCGTGAAATTGGCCCTCGACCCAGCGATTCGTGCTCGAGCAGTTGAGGTGAGGAAAGACCTCGGAGACCCAGAATTACTGCTGCTCGGCGTCGACCGCTTGGACTACACGAAGGGTATTCAGCAAAGGATCAAGGCGGTGTCCGAACTCTTCGAAGACGGCTCGCTCAGTGCCGATAAGCACGTCATGGTCCAGGTGGCGGTGCCGAGTCGAGAGACGGACGCCCACTACGAAAGAGAGCGTCACCACCTCGAGCAAGTGGTGAGTGAAATGAACGGGGAGCACGGTCTCCTGGGTAGTCCGGTCATTCACTATCTTCACCAGAACTTGCCTTTTGATGAGCTCGTGGCGCTCTACCTCGCCGCGGACATCATGATTGTGACGCCCTTTCGCGACGGCATGAATTTGGTCGCGAAAGAGTACGTCATGTGTCGTACCGACCTCACGGGCCGACTGGTTTTGAGCGAGTTCGCCGGCGCGGCCGCAGAGCTTCGTGGCGCTTTCATGGTGAACCCGCACGACCTCGAAGGTATTAAAGAGGCAATACGTTTAGCGGTGAACGCTGGTCCCAAAGAGACTCGAGATCGAATGCTACGAATGCGGCGAAAGACGCTGCGCCGCGACGTCTACGACTGGGCCGAGTCGTTTCTCGCCGCCCTCCAACAGACGGGCATGTAACGCCTTAGGTTTAGTCAAGACGCTGGTTGGCAATGAGACCAGAGGAGCGAGCGCTAGAGCTCGTCTATCAGATCGGCTACCGAATCGACCACTCGCGATGGTTGGAAGGCGAACGTTTCGATTTCATTAAGTTGCGCGACGCCAGAGAGCACAAGAATGGTTTCGATTCCGGCACCGGTGCCAGCGAGAATGTCGGTATCCATGCGGTCGCCAATCATGACCGTTGATTCAGAGTGCGCGCCCATAATGCTCAGCGCGTCGCGAATCATGACCGGATTAGGTTTGCCGACGAAATAGGGCTTGACGCCGGTTGCGCTTTCAATGAGCGCGGCCATGGCGCCGCATCCGGGATGTGAACCCTCTGGCGTCGGCCCGGTTGTTTCTGGATTCGTGGCGACGAAGGAACAGCCCTTTTCGATGAGTCTCACGGCCGTCGTGATGTCGTCAAATGAGTAGTTCCAGGTCTCACCGAGAACGACGTAGTCAGCGTTGGTCGTGCCATCGTGGTAGCCAACGTTCTCTAATGCCTCGTGAAGACTGGCCTCACCAATAACGAACGCCGTCCCCTTGGGTCGTTGGTCGTGGACGAACTGCGCCGTGGCGAGCGCCGAGGTCCACATCTGCTCTTCGGCGACCTCGAGTCCCATGGACGAGAGTTTTAGAGTGAGCTCCTTGGGTGAAAAGAGGGAGTTATTGGTCAAGACTAAGAACGTACGGTTGGTCGCACGAAGGCGATCCAGGAATCGGTCGGCACCGGGGACCATGTGGCCGTGGACGATGAGCACACCGTCCATATCGCACAGCCAGTTGGTCGCGGTAGCCACGTTCTCCGTCTCTCCATCACGAATTGCACGGCAAAGTCTGCGCCGTTGATAGGGCCTGCACACTCCAACTTAGTGTTTAATGCAACGTGCGAATGCAGCGCAACGTAAGGGTGGTTGCGAAGAGGTCGAAGTCCTCGTGCTTCGTCGCAACTTCGACGACATTTCAATGACCGCGTGGCTTTCGCCACGCGGTCATTGAAATGTCTCGGTGGGACTGGTAATCGAACCTAGCTTTGGTTATCGCTTTGCTCGAATGAGCTGTGGACACCAATGCTGAGTCCTAAGCCACCACCATTTGAACCGTGGTCACCGTGCTTTGACCCGTGGTTGCCACCGTTTGAACCGTGGTCACCGTGACCGGCGTGGTTGCCACTCTGGTTGCCACCTTGCTCAGGTACGAGGCCACCAATGATGGGTGTCGGTGTGTCGACCGGAGCAATGATGACGCGTTGCGCGTCCAGCGTCGTCCCGACTGAGGCAATGTTGCCCGAGGCGAAGATCTTTGCACCAACGATGACGTCGGCCAAGGTGCCAGTGGCGTGTCCTTGGTCATAGGTCGTAGCTGAACTCACCACAATCGAATCAGTAACTCCCTGAAAGTCCTTGATGGTGATGGTGTTGCCGCTTACTGCGGTGACGACGCCGGCTTCAAAGGTCGGACTGACCTCTACCTTGAGTGCGGTGGTCGGCGCGAACGAGTCAACTTCTACGTCAACACGATCGCCAACGACCAAACTCGAAGCGCTCAGGGTGACGGAGCCTTCACTAAACGTGGTCGTAGGGGTAAACGTGTAGGTCGTCAGTGCGTTGTCCTTACCTTGGATGGTAACCGACGAACTCGTGACCGCAGTCACGACGCCACTGGTGGAATCCTTGTGACCCGCGGTACCAACAGCGACGCTCACGGCGTCAAGCGACGTCAAGTTGGCGTCGATAGTTCCTTGGGCGGCAATTCGCGAACCAACGACGACGTCAGCCAACGTGCCCGCGGCACCGTCGTTGGAGTACGTCGTTGATGAACTCACGACGATGGTGCGATTGAATCCCTGGGGATCGCTTATCGTGATCGAACTGCCACTAATGGCCTTTACGGTGCCAAACAATTGCGCCAATTCAATGTTGACTGACGTAGCGGTTGTTGGCGCCGAAGGCGACGCGTTGATGTCGGCGCGGTCACCAACTACCAAAGACGCCAGCGTTGACGCTGACTGTCCTTCGGTGTAGGTGGTTGTCGGGGTCAACGTATACGTTGAAGACGTGCCATCCCACTTCTGGATTGTCACTGACGTGGCCGTGACCGCGGTTACGTAACCACCGGAATTGCCCCGTGCGTAATCGAAAGCCGATACTTTGCCGCTCGCGCAGTCATGGTTCTTCGAGCCGTCACCGCGGCCACTAGAAGCTGAGGCGAGACTCGCGCTACCAACCGTGAGGGCCATGCCCATGGCCAACGACGTGACTGAACGCCCCACTATGGTGATTGTTCTCTTTTGCATGGTGAACCCTTCTTGGCTTTCATTCAAGATGATCTCGAACAACTTCAAGTCTTGTGTGCGAACTTGTGAATGTCGTGTGAGAATCCTGTGAGCACTCTCAAGGTCGACACAATCATGGACCTTCATAATGTGACAAAGAATGATTGATTTGTCGCTTGATTGCGAGGGATCCTTTGATGACTACTAGGTGACAACTCAGTGGTCATTGTGACAATTAAGAACATTTCCTGATGAGGCTGTGGAGAACTACCTCATTTCGAACAGAACGTGGCAACGACGAAAGTCGCTCTTTCGCACAGAATGCGCACAACCGTGAGCAAAGGAGCTCGCACCACCAACCGCCAGATACTGAAAGCGAATTCAGTTCGCTGGCGAGAAGCAATCAGCTGTTAGAGCGTTATTTTCCAACAGGGTCGCACCTCGTTGACGATGAGTTTCCAACTTCTGTTTGATTCATTGATCTTTCTAGGGGATCACGGCGACTCGTTGGCGAAAGTACAACGTAAAATAGTGTCGATTTTGAGCGTGACGATTGAGAAACAGAGGACCATATGCCGGCCGTAACCCCAGAAAAGTGGACCGATCTTCCCCACCTCGTCGCCAGCACCCTTGAGCCGACAACGGAGCGCTCGGTGCGATCGGTGACCACCGCGCCGAGCGGTCTCGAAGGCGAGGGCTTTCCCGTACGCCGGGCATTTGCCGGCGTAGCAATGCGGGACCTCGATCCCTTCGTTCACATGGATCAAATGGGCGAAGTGGACTACGCGCCGGGCGAGCCTAAGGGAACGCCCTGGCATCCGCACCGCGGTTTTGAAACCGTCACCTACATGATTGACGGCACGTTCCAACATCAAGACTCCAACGGCGGCGGCGGTCTCATAGAGAACGGCGCCACGCAGTGGATGACCGCCGGAAAGGGGATTCTGCACATCGAGACTCCGCCAGAAGAACTCGTCATGGCCGGTGGTCTCTTTCACGGAATACAACTCTGGGTCAATCTTCCGTCAAAGGACAAGATGATCTCGCCGGCGTATCAGGGTCTCGAGGCGAACGACGTCGTGATGGTGTCCTCGCCCGACGGAGAGTCACTCGTACGAATAATTGCGGGTGACGTCGCGGGACATCGTGGTCCGGGTTCGACACACACGCCCATGGCCATGACCCACGTTTCGATCTCTCCCGGGGCACGGCTCGATCTACCGTGGGATCCGTCGTTTAATGCTCTCGTCTACGTGCTGGCCGGCAGCGGTTTCGTGGGCAGCGAGAAGCGTCCCGTAGAGATGGGTCAACTCGTCTCCTTTGGTCCGGGCGAATGGTTACGTCTCGGCGCCGGCGATCGTCAAGATTCGAGAACGGTTAATTTCGAACTCTTGGTTCTTGGTGGACAACCCATCGGCGAACACGTCGAGCACTACGGCCCCTTCGTCATGAACACGCGCTCGGAGATTATTCAAGCCATGGAAGACTTCGAAGCCGGCCGCCTTGGCGTCATCCCGGCCAACGCTCTGATGCCTCACGTGCCAGACCCCAACCCCCTTCGAACGGAACGTACGGGAATCTGATTACCGTAGGATGATGAAAAGCCCACGCGAAGTGATACTCGGGCCTTTGACGTTGTCGAAAGGATCGCTCATGGATGACGGAAGGATTTTGAAGCACATCGAGGCGCTCTCGAATGAAGAGCAAAAACTCGAAGAGTCCCATCACGGTACGCCACTGTCGCAGGACCAACTCGATCGACTGCGCGCCGTCGAGGTCGAACTCGATCAGGCGTACGACCTCCTTCGTCAACGTCGGGCTCGCCGCACGGCCGGCCAAAACCCCAACTTGGCGTCGGAGCGAAAAGAAGACGTGGTCGAGAACTACCTTCAGTAGTTGCGAGGCCATTCGTAGGATCATCGCGTGGACTTAGAACTTCGAGGGCGGGCGTTCCTCATTACCGGGGGCAGTGACGGACTAGGTCTTGCGCTCGCGCGAAAATTGGTCGACGAGGGTGCGAGCGTCGCAGTCTGCGGACGAGACCAAGGTCGACTCACTCGTGCTCAGGAACTCTTGGGAGACGGAGCCCTGTGCTTTCGAGCTGACGTGACGAATAGTCAGGAGTTGGACGCGTTCGTGGACGCGACGTTGGCGCGATTCGGTCGTCTCGACGGAGCGGTCAACAACGCTGGAAAGTCTGCGGGAAGCTCGGTCGCCGAGTCGACGGACGAACTCTGGCGAAGTGACTACGAACTTAAGGTCATTTCCGCGCTGCACGTGTCGCGTCGCGTTCTCGATGCTCTCGGAGCGACGCGGGGAGCCATCGTCAACGTGCTCGCCATCATGGCGCGCACGCCCGGAGCGAATTCGGCGCCGACGACTGCCTCTCGAGCAGCCGGACTGGCTCTGACGAAGGCTCTGGCAAACGAGGTCGGCCCGCGAGGCGTTAGAGCCAACGCCATACTTATTGGTCTCATCGAGTCGGGTCAATGGGTGAGGCTCGCGCAAGAGGCCAACGTCGAACTCGACGCGTTTTACGAAAACATGGCCAAGAACTCAAAGATTCCGCTCGGTCGGATAGGCCGGGCTGAAGAGTTTGCGGACCTCGCCTCATTTCTCCTCTCGCCTCGATCCAGCTATATCACCGGCGTCGGCATCAGCCTCGACGGAGGACTCTCACCAGTTATCTAGCGCGGTTCGTCGAATCGATCAATCACGCGCAGGGTCCGACGAGAGAAGAAATTATTCGAAAACCGTTGAGGGGGACGAGTGTTTGCTTTTTGCGGCTGGGCCGACGGACCAATGCCAATTGTGACGACGAGCGAGACCTGAAGAAATCGCTCGAGCGCCCCTAGTAATTCGTGGGGCGCTCGAGCGATTTCAGCTACGGCTCTCGTTATTTAAGCCAGGACGGTATCCCTGAGCTTGTCTTCTTGGCCGACACGACTGGTCCACTTGGCGTGCTGTCCGTCGTGTAGATCTTGCCCGTAATTGGGGCCACGGCCGTTGCACTCGTCACGGACGTGAGGAAACCGCCGTTGAGACCCTGGTGGTCTTGAGTTGTGTAGCGAAGCGGCGTCAAGGACGGCGTCTGAGAGAACGTCGTGCTGTCGAGAGTCTTAAGAAAACTCGCGCGCGTGAACGTCTTGCCCGCAGCCTTCAGCGCCTCCACGAATGCCACGCCCCATCCAATGCCGTACTCCATGTTGCCGTCAAGTGTCGTCGCCGACGTGAAGGTCGGGAACTGAGCCTTGTCGGCTGTTAGAACCTTGCGCATCCAGGGTATCCACGGACTGGTGCTTCCGGGCACGGGTAGGAAGCTGAACGAAACTGCACCAACCTCTGGGTCAAATCCCAATGAGGCGAACGGGGCGTAGACGGTCGACGGGTCCGAACCGACACTGGAAATTACCCAGTGTGGCGTGTAGCCCAACTTGAGTGCAGCTCCTAGCGCCGCGTCAGTGGCACCGGGAATCGTGTCGAGTACGACGACCGTGCACTTTTCACTCTGGAATCGAGCGACGTAGGGCGCTAATGAAGCACCTTGCGACACTACGAGGGCGCCGACACTGTAGAGCTGAGTGTCGAGGGGCGTTAGGCCACCACCAACCAAGCCAGCGAGGCCGTCGGTCCCAAAGTCGTCACCTTGTCCCAAGAAGCAGACGTTCGCGCCCGAATACGTGGCGTTGATGTACTTGGCGAATATCTTGCCTTCCTCGTTGTAACTGGTCTGCCATCCGTAGAGACCAGGGTAGGTCGTCGGATTGTTCCAGTCCCGTGAACCGGAGTTCACAAAGAGTTGCGGTACTCCATTTTGCTTGAGAAGTGAGCGAACCGAGTCCTGCGTAGGTGTGCCAAGTGAACCCACGGTGGCGAAGACCGGTACTGAAAGTAGCGCGTGGGTCTGCGTGACGGTGCTCGGGGTACCGGTGCAGCCGAAGCCGGGGGTCCCGTAGCAGTCGTCCTTGAGGATGTACTTGATCTTGCGACCGTTGATGCCGCCCTTTTTGTTCACGTAGTTAAAGACGGCGTTAGCCGCCTTGGCGACCTCGTTGTAGCCAGAGGAGGCGATGCCGGTCAACGGTACCGTGGCCCCAATGGTGATCTGTTTCGACGTGAGCCCTGGCGTCTTGGTCGCCCCAGCGCTGGCCAGTGAACTCCCAGCCGCCACGAGTGCCGCGCACAGCGCGAACGCTGCACCAACGGACGCCAGTCGACGCGTATTTATGTTCTTCATGTGGTAATTTCCCCCTGTAAGTTAAAGCCTGCTTGGAGCGTACGTGCGCCAAAGCACCATTGCAAGTCAGGCCACGGTTCGAAGACGACGCTTGGCCCAGAGTCGACGAGCGGCACCCACGATACCCATGGGCGCAAACAGCATCGTCACGATGAGTAGTCCGCCAAAGATGATGCCCGGTAACTGGCTCGCAAGATTTCCTTGAGAGTTGATGCCGGTGTGTGCCGTGAACCACGAGATGACGTTGGTTGAATACGCGTAGATGACGCCTCCGATTAAGGCTCCGGGCAGCGTGCCAATTCCACCAATGACCACGAGCGACAAGATCGTGATTGAGAGCGCGAGTGAGTACGTCGGCGGAGAGACAGAATTATTGATGAGCGTCCAAAGAGCTCCGCCAAGAGCCGCGTAGCCCGATGAGACCATGAAGGCAATGACGCGCGCTCGGGGAAGCGAGACCCCGGCGAGCTCTGCTGCCACGTCGTTGTCTCTGACCAACCGCATGGCTCGCCCGGTACGGCTCGCGAAGAGGTTCGCCATGAAGAAGAACGCGACGCCCGTGACGACAATCGTTATATCGGTTATCCACACCGTGTTTAGTGTCAGCAGCGACGCGTGGGAGCCGAAGATGCTCGAAAGCCATCGGGGGGCCGAGACCGCGGTGGGAAGTTGCAGGCCCGCGTCACCCCCCGTCCACGAACTGAATGAGTTCACTATCGAGGGGAACGCGACGGCAAAGGCCAGCGTCATGCCCGCGAGATACGGCCCCCTAAGTCGCGTTGCCGGCAGTCCGAGGAGCAGGCCGACAACGGCGCCGCTGGCAATCGCGATGATGAGGGTGACGAAGATTGGCGTGGAGGCGTGATGATTCGCCCAAATAGCGACGGCGAGCGCCCCCACACCCATGAACGCGCTGTTGCCCAAGGAGATTTGACCCGACGCACCTGTGAGAAACGAAAGTCCTAGCAACACAATTGACATTGCGGCGCCGATGGCCAAATTGAAGTTGGTGATCGATGAGAAGAAGTACGTGGCGAAAAGTGACGCGTCGAGCACTAACAGGGTCACGGCGGCCCGAGTGAGCACCGGGTGAGCCTTTCGAAGTCTCTTGGTGGTGACCGTCGAGATACCGGCGATTCCTACCACGAGCATGAGCGCCAGGACGGCACCGACTCGAACCGTCGTAGCCGACAGAGCGATGATGATGACGCCAACAATGAGGCAAGTCGCGGTGAGGGCCAGACGTTTATCCGTGAGCCTTCTCATCAGACTCTTCTCGCCGTACTCTTGGCGAAGAGTCCGTTCGGACGAATCATCAAGCTGATAATAAGAATTATTAGCGCGGTAACGATGATGGCGTTGGAGTTCAAAAAGTCTCCTACGAACTGGAGAATGATGCCCATCGACACGCCCGCGACTATCGCGCCGACGGGGCTGTCAAGACCGCCTACCGCAGCGGCAATGAAACCAAACGCGAAGATTCCGTCCATTACTTGAGGGGTTAAGCCCGTGAAGAAGTTGGAGGATACGAGAACGGCGACGATGGTGCCCACTCCGGTCGCGAGGATCCAACCGAGGGTCAGCATTCGCCCGACCCGCACGCCGAGGAGTCGTGAGACTTCGGGCGCGATTGCCGAGGCCCGCAACTGGAGTCCGAGCTTCGTAAAGCGAAACAGACACGCAACAAGGGTCATGACGATAAGTGCCGTAACTATCTCGTAGACGGCGAAGGGGGAGAGTGCGAAGGGTTGGCCGCCGAGGTGCCAGTCGATGGGCGAGAAGGGGCTCGGAAGACCACGAGGGGTCGTCGACCAGATGGCGGCCGCCACACCTTCGAGGACAATCAAAAAGCCAACCATCACCACGATCGGATTTAGCTCCGGTTTGCCGTACAGATGGCGAACGAGCACGCGTTCGGTAATGCCGCCGACAGCGAATCCCGCCACGATGGCGATAGCAGCCAAGAACCAGAAGTTCAGTTTGTGGGCGAAGACCACCATGCCGATGTAGGTGGCGAACATGGGCATCGCACCCTGGGCAAAGTTCAAGATGCCCGTCGATCGCCAGATCAACACCAAACTGAGGGCCACCAGGCCGTAGATGACGCCGTTCGTGAGACCTTCGAGGACGTCGGAGATGATTCTCGAGGTGAGGAATGCGTCCATTACTCAACCATCCCCAAGTAGTACTGACGCAGATTCTCGTCGGCGATGACGTTGGTAGCCACGTCGTTGGCCACTACTCGACCCAGGTAGAGAATGACGGCGTGGTCTGAGATTCGAAGTGCGGTTGACGCATTCTGTTCAACGAGAATCACGGTCAGACCCTTGGACGCACACAGATCGTGGATGGTGTGCATCAATTGCGCCGTTACCAGCGGGGCCAGTCCGAGCGATGGTTCGTCGAGTAAAAGAACTGAAGGTTGGGCGATGAGGGCGCGGGCCATGGCCAACATCTGACGTTCGCCCCCGGAGAGCTTGGCGGCGTGTTGCTTACGTCGTTCTCCCAAGACTGGAAACTGCGCGTACTGTTCGTCGAGCCCCGCCGCAAGATCGACTTTCGCCATCATTGCGCCCAGGCGTAGATTTTCCTCCACCGTGAACTCGCTAATGACCCCTCGACCTTCGGGTACGTGTCCCACGCCGAGCCGCGCGATGTTCTCTGGTTTCTTGTGAATGAGGGAGTGATCGTCGAACGTGATGTTCCCTTTCACCGACTCCTTCAGGCCGCTAATGGTTCGCAGCAAGGTCGTCTTGCCCGCGCCGTTGGCTCCCAGTACGGCCGTAATCTTTCCAGTTTCGGCGAGAAACGAGACGTCGCGCAGTGCTTGGACGGCTCCGTACGAGACCGACAGTTCTTCGACCTCAATCATTCGTCCACCCCAAGGTACGCGGCCACCACGTCTTCGTTGTTGCGGACTTCGTTGGGCGTTCCCGTAGCGATCACCTCGCCGAAGTTGAGCACCACCAATCGATCGACCAGTGGCATCACGAACTCCATGTCGTGTTCTACGAGTAGAACACCCATTTTGTTGCGCAGTTCAGTGATCAGTGCCGCGAAATCCTCGAGTTCGGCTTCGTCAAGTCCGGACGCCGGTTCATCCAGTAGTAAGAGCGTCGGATTGCACATCAACGCTCGCCCCACGGAGACCTTTTTTGCGACACCGTAAGGAATGGCCGAGGGCAGTCTCGTCGCCATCTTGGCGATGCCGAGGCTTTCCAGCATGGCGAACGCGTCGTCGCGAAGTGCTCGTTCGGCGCGCACGCCAGCCGGCAACGACAAAAGGCTGGAAATGAATCCACCGTTCGCGCGAAGCTGGCCCCCCGCCATCACGTTCTCTAGAACCGTGCAGTGGGGAAAGAGTCCTACTCCCTGCAACGTTCTCGCAACGCCGGCGCGAGCGAGTTGGTTAGGTTTGAGATTTTCGAGGCCCTTGCTGGGGAAAAGGACGCGTCCTTCCGAGGGTTTAACGAATCCGCAAGCGACGTTGAACGCCGTTGTCTTACCGGCGCCGTTGGGTCCGATCATTCCTACGACCTCACCCGAGGAGACCGTAAAGGAAACGTCATTCAAAGCTCTCAGCCCCTCAAAGTGGACAGAGACGTGTTCTAGAGAAAGTGCCAGAGAATCGTGCGGTGGCGCCATGGTCTTCCTAAGTTACTGGTTGGCGGCGACGGGAATGGTTCGTTGCAAGGATTGACAACATCTAGTCGATCTGTCAGTGACCACTAGGACGTAGCGCGCCCAGGAGTTTGCGAACTTCGGTGACGACGTCACTCGCTGAGGTATAAAGCGTCAAACGAGCACCGGCTCGACCGTGAAGGTGGGCGGCGAGCGCCGCGGCTTCTAAGGGGTTGTGTCCTCGGGCAATGGTCGCCGCGATGAGTCCCGATAAAACGTCGCCGGTGCCCGCGGTCGCCAGGGCGGGAGTCCCCGACGTCACTATCCGCAGCGTTCCAGAAGGATTCGAGATCACGGTCGTTGGACCCTTGAGGAGAACGACGCAACCAGTGGCGTGAGCGAGGGCACGCACTTCATCAAATCGATTCGTCCCAAGAGGTCGACCCGTGAGGCGGACAAACTCACCTTCGTGAGGCGTGAGGACCCACGAACCGTCTCGTGGCGAGAGCTCGTCGATGAGCGAGCGGTCGAGTCCGTCGGCGTCGAGAACAACGGGACACGTCACGCCAGCTAGGCGTTCGCGCAACCACGCCGAGGCGCCGGGACCTAGACCGGAACCCGCTACCACAGCCCGGCAACGGGAATCGACCGCCGATTCCGTTGAGTGAACGACTTCAGGGGGAAGTTGAATGAAAGAGGCTACGTCGCCACGACTGGCGAGACGGATCATGGACGCTCCGCCGGCCATGGCCCCGCGAACGACCAGTTCAGCGGCCCCGGGCATGAGCGAGGAGCCAACGAGTGCCTCGACCGCGTGGTCCCATTTGTGATCGCTGAGGTTGAACTGAAGAAGCGATGCCAGATCAGCGTCCTCGACCAGAGCGTCGTCGAAGGTTGTCACGATCCCCAAGCCGGCGAAACGCAGTTCTCCGGTCAGTGACGCGGCTGGACCAGAGAGGTGAGCGGGTTTAAGAGCACCGAGTGCGACGGTCGCGGTGGCGCTCATCGGTTCGCCGAGTAGCTCACCGGAGTCGGCGTCCACACCAGAGGGAAGGTCAACCGCAAGAACGAGGGTGCCGGGCGACACCTTCGGCGCGATGAAGGGTCGCGTGCAGCCGAGACCAAAGGCGGCGTCGACCACGAGGTCGTACCCGTTAAGAAGCGGCGGCAGGTTGTCCCATCCAATGACGTCCACGCGCGCTCCGCGCGACGTCAGCCACGCCGCCGCGACACGTCCGTCGGCTCCGTTCAGCCCGGGACCGGCAAACACCCCAACGCGCTTGCCGTAGCACGAGTGCAGTAGTTGCTGGGCGTTGAGCGCGACGGCGGTGCCCGCCAGTCCAACCAGCGCGTCAACGCCTCGCAGAGCACCGGCCCTGGCGTCGGCGTCGCGCATTTCGGCGCTCGTCAAAATGGGAATCACTGACCCTCCAATGACTGTCGTCTCGCCGCACCGAGCAGTGGTTCAATGTTACGGCGCGCTTCGCGTGGTCGTGGTGAAAAGACGACCGTGACGCCACGGAATCGGTCCGATTGAACCACGTTGATGCTGATCCTCCGTGGGAGCTGGAGATTAAGCGACGACACTCGCGCAGTGCAGGCACTTCGTCGCGGCGACCGGAAGGTCGCTACTGAGACACTCGGGACAGGTCTTGGTGGGAGCGAGGGGGGCGGGTATATCAAAGACGGGCGTTCCCTGTTTCGCCATGTACCTGCGGTACGGTACGACGAGGACGAAGTAGACGACCGCCATAAAGATAATGAAGTAGATGATGGCGGAGATGAATTTTCCGAGCGCGATGAACTGACCGTTGAGCGTCCAACCGAGTCCCGGTCCGCCTGCGCTGTCGCCCGCGAGGGCGTTAATCAGGGGCGCGATGATGTTGGTCGTAAAGGCCGAAATGAGAGTGCTGAAGCCCAGCGCGACGACGAGTCCGACGGCGACGACAATGAGATTCCCGCGCATGAGAAAGTTTCTGAAACCCTTGAGCATGTTGTCTCCAATCAGATGGTCGCCATGACTCTAGCGAGCGCGTTCTAAATCAGTGGTGGCGAGGCGCCGAGAACTCTCGGACGGTGCGTTAGCGCGAGTGCGAGACGATGCCGTTGATCTTTGAAATGATCTCCTCGGCGCTGGCGCCGGGGCCAAAGACCGCCGCGACACCAAGTTCTCGCAGTTCATCCAAGTCTTGGGGCGGTACGATGCCGCCAAGAACGACAGGAATATCCGAGCCACGCTCTCGAAGAGCTTCAACTACCAGAGGCGCGAGGGTCATGTGTGCTCCTGAGAGCATCGAGAGACCGACGACGTCGACGTCCTCTTGGATTGCGGCCGTCGCGACTGTTTCGGGCGTTTGGAAGAGCCCCGTGTACACGACTTCCATGCCCGCGTCGCGAAGAAGTCGCGCGACAACTTTGATACCTCGGTCGTGGCCGTCGAGCCCGACTTTGGCTACGAGCACGCGCACGTTCACAGCGAGGGAATCTCTACGTGTCGACCAAAGACGCCGGCCAGGGCGGTCATCATTTCTCCTACGGTGACGTACGCTTTGGCGGCGTCGATGAGCGCGGGCATCAGATTCAATTCGGGATCGCTCGCCTCGCGCGAGAGACGCTCTAGGGCCGTGCGGACTTGATCGTCGTCACGGTCCGCGCGAACTTGGTTGAGTCGCGCGAGCTGCTTGTGTTCGTCGGCGTTGGTGATGCGCAACGTGGCGAGGTCGTCTTCGTTATTTCCCTCAAGGAACTCATTCACGCCAACGACGACGCGTTCGCCGGAATTGAAGGATCGCTCCAGTTCATAGGCGGAGTCGGAGATACGACCTTGAAACCAGTTTTCCTCGATCCCTCGAATACAACCTTCGAGCATCGAACCTTCACCCATTTTGCTGATCTGGGCAAAGATAATTTCTGCTTCACGCTCCATCTCGTCGGTCAACTCTTCAACGAACCACGAACCGCCCAGTGGATCGGCGACGTTCGCGACGTTGGTTTCGTTGGCGATGATCTGCTGAGTTCGCAATGCAATGCGCGCGGCCTTCTCTGAAGGGAGCGCCAAGGCTTCGTCCATGGAGTTGGTGTGCAGGGACTGCGTGCCGCCGAGGACGCCGGCGAGAGCTTCGATGGCGGTGCGCGCAATGTTGATCTCGGGCTGCTGGGCGGTAAGGGAGACCCCCGCCGTTTGGGTGTGAAAACGAAGTTGCCACGAGCGTAGGTCACTCGCGCCGTAGTGCTCTTTCATCCACTTTGCCCAAAGTCGACGCGCTGCTCGGTACTTGGCGATCTCTTCAAAGAAGTCGATGTGGGCGTTGAAGAAAAAGGAGAGTCGAGGCGCGACGGTGTCGACCGCGAGTCCGGCCTGTTGGGCGAGTTCGACGTAAGCGAAACCGTTGGCCAGCGTGAAGGCCAACTCTTCGACGGCCGTGGAGCCGGCTTCTCGAATGTGGTAGCCCGAGACCGATACGGAGTTCCACTTGGGCATTTCGGCGGTGGTAAAGGCAATGGTGTCACGAACGAGACGCATGGACTGGCGCGGAGGAAAGACGAACTCCTTCTGGGCCTGGTACTCCTTCAAAATGTCGTTCTGCAGCGTGCCGCCGAGTCGATCTCTGGTAACGCCCGTATCCTCAGCCTGAGCGACGAAGAGCGCCAGCATCACCGCGGCGGGGGAGTTGATGGTCATCGACGTCGTGATGGTCGCAAGATCGATGCCGGCGAAGAGATCACGCACGTCAACGAGTGAATCAATGGCCACGCCGCATCGCCCGACCTCGCCCAGTGACATGGGGTCGTCGGAATCAAGACCAAGGAGCGTGGGCATGTCAAAAGCCGTTGAGAGTCCCGTGCCGCCGGCACGGATGATCTCTCGAAAGCGGGTGTTGGTGTCGGTGGCTGTACCAAAGCCCGCGAACATGCGCATCGTCCAGAGTTTCGTGCGGTACATCGAGGCGTGAACCCCACGGGTGTAGGGGTAGAGGCCGGGAAACTCGGCGTCATCTGGTCCATAGACCGGGGCGAGCGGTATGCCCGACATGGTCGTGAATTTTCCAGTTCGCATGGGCGCTGCGGCGAAGAGACGACGCCACTCCTCTCGGGCACTCTCCTCAGTCACTAGACGACCTCTATTGGCGAATTCACTTCGAAATCAGCATAGAGTCCCGGCCATCGGTGCGTTCTTCGCACACCGAGCGTTGGCATGACACTCCTACTGGTGGAACCGGAGGTAGACCAAGGCAATGGCGAGGACCATGGTGGCCCAACACAGCGCGCGAAGCGCGCCTTCGAGTGGCGCGAGAAGTGATTTGCTCGTGATCGGCACGGTTTCTCCGCTCAAAAGAACTTGCGTTCCTTCAATGGATGCGGTGCGACGGCGCACGTCGCGCGCGGGCGTCGAGAGTTTCCGCTGCGTCAGGGACGTGAGCGCGGCGAAGGCAGCGGCGAAAAGTGCCGGAACGGTGAGGTTGGCGTGTTGGGCGAAGTACGCCGTGAGTAGGGGAAATGCTCCCCATCCGAGTGAAAAGACGGCGTCGGAGTGAAGACGACCGTTGAAAAGTTCGAGATTGTATCCCAGCGCAATGACGACACCGACGACGATGAAAACCGCGAGATAGGGACTCACGAGAAAGAGGCCAACGACACCCACGATGACGGCACCCCCCAGGCCGAGTGACGAGGCGGTCACGAGTTGCCACGTAGGAATCGAAGTCCCGAGTGGGCGACCATGCAACTCATCGAGTGCGTGGGCACCGACGCCAACGGCGAGGAAAAAGGCGAGCAAGGTAAAGGCGAGACGCACGGCGTTGACCGGTCCCATGAGGCACGCGCCGATGACCACAAAGGAGAGGTGCAACAAGGTGTAGGGCGGGTGCAACAGCGTCCACCAGTCACGCAGCGCCCGTCGTTTCAGAAACGACGGCTGAGCGTAAAAAGTTGGTCCGACGAGTGGCGTCTTTTTGGGAGTGAATTTTGACATCGTCACTGTGATCGATAGCCCCACATGACGAGGCCGCCGCCCAGACTCATCGATCGGTGTTCGACGTGCTCGATGCCCGCGTGCTCCCAGGCGTTCACGGTCCAGTGGAGGGGATAGCTCTTGTAATGGGTTGTGATGCTTGGTCCGAGGAATCGTCCAACGTCCCACCAGCCCTTACCGCCCGTTAGATATCCGGCCACTGGGAGGACGGCTCGGGTGTAGAACCACCACGCGAGACGCCACCCGAACAAACCCGGAACCGAAAATTCAAGACTCGAGATTGGCCCGCCGGGCTTCACGACGCGGGCCAGTTCTGCCATCGTGGCCCGCGGGTCATCGACGTAGCGCAGCAGATACGTAAAAGTAAGTGCGTCGAACGTGGCGTCGGCGAAGGGGAGTTGCTCCCCTCGACCAAGAACGAGTGAGACACGCCCGGTCAGTTTTGATGAGGCGACATTGGACTGTCCTTCGCGCAACATGTCCTCACTGAGGTCGAGCCCAACGATGTGCGCTGACGTTCCTTTGGCTAGTGCTTTGGTTACGGCGCAGGGCCCACACGCAACGTCCAGGACCAGTTTCGGCTCAGACCCCACGACGTGATCGAGCATCGCTGATCGCCAGCGTCGGTCTTGGCCCAGCGAAAGTAGTGCCGCGAGGAAGTTGTATCGAGAAGGCAGCGGTGCGAAAAGGGCTCTTGAGAACTGATTTGGTGTCGTGCGCGACGCCGCGACGTCCTTGTTCCTTATCATGACCCGGAACACGCTGTGGCCCGGGGCGCGCACCCGCAATCAACGAATGCGCTGGCCGAGTTAGTGGGTAAGTTCACGCGTGGCCTCCTCTATCGCCAACGAGTGAGGGCCTGGCTTTTCAAACCCGCTCCTCCGATCGGCGATTTTCACACCCTAATCGGCGCGCTTTTCAATCTCGAGTGGCTTCGACGTCTTTACGTCCGGATGACCCACGAGTTCCGCAGTCCCAGGAGGCGAGCGCCTGTCGACGGCAGACGTTCGAGGTGGTCAATGAAAATTCACTAAAGGTTTCCGATGAGTTTCAAGTAAATCGAACTAGGCTGAGGTTCTATCTCACTGACGAGAATAGAAAACGCTGAATCAAGACCCAGTTGAGCGTCGCCGTAGTACGAGGAGACCCAACAGTGGAGCGACGGGCGTTGCGAGTTGGACCGATACGTAAATCAACTCGGGACGCTTCACGTGACCGCTAGCCGATTAGTGCACATCTTCAAACTCATGGCGAAGTACGAGAACGACAACTCTCACGGCATCTCGCTCTGCACCGTCGCGGCGGAAGTTACCAACCTCAGTGGTGCGTCGATCTTGCTGGATTCTGCCGACGAACAGTTCACGGCACTGTGCGCGGGCGACGACGTCGCTCAGAAACTGATGGATCTTGAAGTTGTGTTGGGCGAGGGCCCAGGTATTGACGCGAGTCGTAGTGGCGTGGCACTTCACGAAGCCAATCTCATGTCACCCGAATCGACGCGCTGGATGTTCTATGCGCCCGAGGCAGTCGACGTCGGGGCGCGAGCCGTCTTTGGCTACCCGATTCGCATTGGCGCGGCTCGCTTTGGCTCACTAAGTCTCTACCGTGACCGGTCGGGATCACTGAGTTCATCGCAGGCCTCGGACGCCTATCTCATGGCGTCAGTCATTGGTCGCGCGGTGTTGGCGATGCAAGCGGGCGCTCCCGGACGGGGCCTCGTCAATGAACTCGGCGGGAATTCCACGCTCGATTTTACGTTTCACCAAGCGGCGGGAATGCTGGCGGTGCAAGCGTCGCTCTCGGTAAAGGACGCGCTCGTGGCGCTGCGTTCGCACGCTTACGCGACCGATTCGTCACCCGTGTCCCTGGCGACCCGCGTCATCACTCGCCAGACCCTCTTCGACCCCGAAATGGGCGCCTGGCGAGAGGAATTGGGGGCTTAACTACCCATGAAAGCGCTAACCTTTTTTGTATGACTTGAGCAATACTCATGGTTGACGCGAGTTGCAATGGGAGGATTGAGGGACGGGGGTATAGATGGCTAGAGAATCTCTCTTAATAACAACGCTGGTCGAACTGGCCGACAATCTCGTAGACCACTACGACGTCATTGACGTACTCACGGTGCTCTCCGATCGTTGCGTCGAGGCGATAGACGTCGACGCCGCGGGCGTGATGCTCGCTTCACCCGGAGGGGAGTTGCAGTACGTCGCTTCTTCGAGTGAGACCATGCGAGTTTTGGAACTCTTTCAGGTGCAGGCGAATGAAGGTCCGTGCATCGACTGTTTTCGAGATGGCCACGCGATAATTAATCACTCTCTTGCCGACTCTCTCGATCGATGGCCAAATTTTACGCCCCGCGCCCTCGCGGTAGGTTTCCAGTCAGTGCATTGCCTGCCCATGCGTCTACGCGGTCGAACAATCGGCGCACTCAACCTCTTCCGCTCGCTGCAAGGACCACTGGACGACGACGACGTGGCCGTTGCACAAGGGCTCGCCGACATCGCCACGATTGCCATTCTCCAACATCGTTCAAGTATCGATGCCGACACGCTCAACGATCAGTTGAGCAATGCGCTCAATAGTCGCATCATCATCGAACAGGCCAAGGGCATCGTGAGCCAGTCGACGTCTTGTGACATGCACGAAGCATTTAGTCGGTTGCGAACTCAAGCACGGAACCATAACGAGGGCCTCACGGACGTTGCCTACCGAATCGTCCACGGAACGCTCCTTGTCGCCGACCTCGACCCTCTAAAGAACACCGCGACGAATTAGATTTGAATTCCAACGCGAGGGTGACGCTGGCCCACTAGTGAGTTCGTGACCGTCAGTCGAAGCGCTAGTAATCAGTGCGGCCTCCGCTCTTTTCAAATGGTGCGACGCGCGCACGAATATTTGGAGCCGCTTGTAGCGCGTGGACCGTTCGTGGTGGAGCATCGATATCGAGAGACGGCGAGATTCTGCTGTGCGCTGTCTCTTGTGGTGGTACTCTGCTGACAGGACGTCAAGACCCCGCATCCTTCTCGCCTGGCAGTTGATCAGGCCGTACGAAGAAGGAATGAAATGGGATTAACGGGAATGGCCTTTCGTGCGATTGTCGCGGCAGTCGGCGCAATCATGTACTGGGCCGTGACCTACCAGGGGCCCGGTTTTCGACTCCCTACTGTGGGCGTATTTCTCGTGATCGCCAGCATCGCCGGGTTTGTTGTCACGTCGTTCGTCAGTTTTGGCGCAGCGATGAAACACCAAGCGACAGGAAGCACCCGTGTTTGTTCGTTCAAGTACGGTCTTCGTTCTTCTCGTGGTCGTAATCTTGTTTCTCATTTTTCGGTGACCGTCAAGGACCGTCGCGAACGTCTTGACGATGCCAATCGCCCCAGAGCGTGGACACCAAGCTCACGTGCGACTTCTCCTAATCGAGCGACAAATCTAAGTATCCGAGGAGTAATCGCTTCTCTTGAGCAAAAGGAAGAAGACCACTAATGAGTATGAAAGACAAAGCAAAGAACATTCTCCAGATCTCCAAGGGCAAGATGAAAGAAGCCACCGGTGGCGTTGTTGGAAACCCAAGCCTTGAGGCTGACGGCGTACATGATCAGAAAATGGGAAATTTAAAACAAGCTGGCGAGAAGGTCAAAGATGCATTCAAAAGACGATGAATTGCACGAAAAACTGAACCTCGAAAAACCGAGTGGGCTGATGAGTTACTCAGTTCCAGTGGCGGAAACGACTATTGCGGACGGCACTATTCAAGGCGACGTGGAACGTCTAATAAAGGTTGCCGCGCAACTTTTCTCACTGATTGAGGGGAAAGTGCATGAACTAGAAGACGAACTCGTGACGACCTTCAATGAGAACGTGCGCGTCAGTGGACGGGGCGTAATTAAAGAGGAGCTACTCCAATCTGCCGCGAGCCTTGACTCGTCGCTGCAGGAGATTCGTGATCATCTCGGACGAGAAGACGCGCGCTTTACGAAACGTCGTCTATTTCTAAGTCGACAGTTTCCGCGGTCAAATTCGGGAGTGGGTGACAGTCTTGAGGCGAGCTGAACGAGCCCAGTTACTCGATGATCGTCAGCTGCGGCGACTCGCGAAATCCGATGAGGTGCGGGCCGCCTTCAACCGATCTCGAGAGGCGCCCGCCAATGCCTCCTCCCGATACGTGTCTCAAGAAGACCCGAGTCTTCGCACCGAACGTGCGACGCGACCAGCGGCTTCAATTCTCCAGCGATCGGGCCAGGTACTCACTAATTCCGCCGAGGGCCGCGGTGCGGATCGCCTTTGGCGACACTTGCAATTGAAGCGGCTCTCTTTTGAAAACCGTGCGCAGTGGCGTTGGTTTGATTGAAATACTGTCGCAAGAGATCGTCGCTCAACGACCTTATTGGCTCTTCAGTCTCTCCCTACTCAAGAGTCAATGACGGTTAACCCCCTGGGGTTTCGGCGTCTCGTAGCGACTCGTGATGAGCCACTTGACTCTCTTCGCGCTCGATAAGTTCCTCGTCGTCGGCCACTTCGATATGGACGAGAAGATCGTCAGCGTTTGGTGAGGTGCGGATCAGTTCATCGAGCTTCAGTTGAAGGACCGCCTGTTGGCGACTCTGCGTGTGTTGAATGACGAACAACATCACCAGCGTGATCGCCTCGGCGACCGTGGAAAACCCAATCTGCCAGTTTCCGGGGAATCCGTTGATCGCTAAAACCACGATGAAGACCAGTAAAACAAGGGATACGGCAATCGCGCTGCTCGCTCGAGAAGTGAGTTCACCTATCCAGTGCAAGAAACGACTCATGCGTTGCGAGAGTGCCGAGCGCTCCATATGACTTCCTTTCGCCAGGGCCCTCAGGCGACGACGTGCTTGAGTACTTCGAAGATGCGCTGAGCGCAGTTGCCGGGCGATACCTGAAACACCCCGGCAACAAATCTTGAATGAATATTGGGTGTCGTACGCGGAATCTTTGGTTGTAACTCTTCGACGAGCCTATAGGGTGGGGCCAACGGAGAAACTTTTCTCCAGTTTTGAGACGCCAGGTTCGGGTCGGACGATCTAGACGATTGTCGCCCGTTCGGACACGACGCCTTCATTTTCAATGGAGGAATTGAATGTCCGTGCATCACTCACCCTCGAAAAACAGCTCCTTAGGAGTGTCTCGGCGATCGTCTACGACGAATCCAACGATGGGCACGTCGAAATGGTTCCTAGCTGAATCGATCAGCGCCTCAGTCGGATTTCTGGCGCTGGTTAGTAATTTGAAACTCACGTCATCGTTGGCTACCGACGCCAACGCCCGATGAGAACGCCTTCGTCGCACTGGCTGCGAAAGATGGCGAGCCGCAGCCAAGAGGCGGATGGTCTCGAGCCAGAAAGCGAAGAGAGTGCGCCCGGTCGCCGAGAACTTCGTGGTCGCGCTTCAAGCCGGAGCACGCTCACGCCGTGGGCGCAAAGCACGGTGAGGAACAGTGCCCAAGAAGCTTCCGACGCCCTCTTACTCCGTCAGCGTCCTAAGTGAGCGATCACCCCATCTCGTATGGCTTTCTGAGCAGTTCCTCTCCCACGCCCTGCGGCATCGCAACATTTACCGCCGCACTGGGAGCAACGTTGGTGGCCATGGGTTCCAAAGTCTCCCTCGTTCGAGTCCTCGACGCGCCAAGCGAGTGCCCAAGTGTGGGTCTGCCCGTGGTGAGTGAACTCGTCGCCGGTGACTCAACGTCAATCGATCGAGCTATTGACGCACTCAATCGCTCGGACGTCGCCGTCGTGCAACACGAATACGGTCTCTACGGTGGGAGGGATGGTGATGATGTCGTCAAGGTGATCTACGGACTTCGAGTGCCGAGCATCGCCATTTTGCACACGGTGCTCTCGACGCCGACCACCCATCAAAGAGAAGTGCTGAACGACGTCATTCACGGCGTTGACGTCGTCGTCGTCATGAGTGAGACTGCCGCTTCGACGCTACGGCATGTGAACGAGATAAATGGCACCATCGTGAGGATTATTCCCCATGGTGCAGCGGTGAGGAACGGCGGTCGCGTTCGTGCTCGCGGTGCGAGACCCAGGCTCTTGACGTGGGGACTGATTGGACCGGGGAAGGGCATCGAATGGGCCATCGACGCCATGGCCCTGCTGCGCGACCTTGATCCCGCGCCGCTCTACATCGTGGCGGGGCGCACGCACCCTAAGGTGCTCGCTCGTCAGGGTGACGTCTATCGCGAGTCACTCGTTCAGCGAGTCGACCGGCTTAAATTGGGCGACATGGTGCACTTCGATAACTCGTATCGGAGCCTGCCGTCGCTCAATGAACTGATCCATAGCGCGGACGTCGTCGTGTTGCCCTATGACTCGCACGACCAGGCCACATCCGGCGTGCTGGTTGACGCGCTCGCGGCGGGACTTCCCGTCGTGGCGACGTCGTTTCCACACGCGCGAGAACTCCTGACGAGCGGGGCAGGTTCCGTGGTCGCGCACGAAGACGCGCCGGCATTGGCCAAGGCGTTGCGAAGTATTCTTACGTTGCCCGAACTGCTCGACGATATGGCCAGCGAAGCGCGATCCATCGCGACGAGTCTCAGTTGGGCCACCGTTGCTGCGCAGTATCAGCGAGCGACTAACGCGCTTTTGCAAAGCGTGGTGGTGGGAGCCTAATGCAGACTCTTGAGCCTAATTTCGACCACTTGCTTTCGCTGAGCGGACCCTACGGCACCTTTGAACACGCCAGGTACGCAACGGCTCGTGTTGAGCACGGGTACTGCACCGACGACGTGGCTCGCGTTCTGCTCGTGAGCGTTCGAGAAACCGATGCGCCACGTGAGGTCGCGGATTTAGCGTCATCGTCGTTGGCGTTTCTTGCGAGAGCTCAAGACGTCGATGGGCGTTTCTGGAATAGACGATCACCTGACGGCGAGTGGAGTGGCTCGAGTTCGAGTGACGACTGCTGGGGAAGGGCGCTCTGGGCCCTAGGGACGACAGTTGCGCGTTCGTCTGACCCTGAACTCAAAGAGAGCGCGATGAAACTTTTTGAGCGAAGCGCGAAGGTACGTTCGCCGTGGGCTAGATCGATGTCCTTCGCGAGTTTCGGCGCGGCTGAGACCTTGAAAGTTGATCCGACGAATCGAATTGCTTTGCGATTGCTCGAGGCGACGGCACGGACGGTGGATCGTCCCGATCGAACCAAGTACTGGAGATGGGGAGAGGAGCGCCTCTCCTACGCCAACGCGGCGTTACCCGAAGCCATGTTGACCGCCGGCTCGCTACTGGGCGACGATCGTTTGATTGAGACGGGTCTTCGCCAACTGCGCTGGTTACTCGAGATGGAGTCGCCGCGAGGTCATCTCTCCGTCACACCGGTCGGAGGTCGAGATTCGCACAGCGCCGCGAAGATGTTTGACCAACAGCCGATTGAGGTCGCCGCGATGTCCGAAGCCTGTGTTCGAGCGTACGAACTCACCCGTGACGGACAGTGGCGGATTGGACACGTGTTGTGCGTTGAGTGGTTCATGGGAAGGAACGATCTGGGCGTGGCGATGTACGACCCCGATACTGGCGGTGGTTACGACGGGCTTACCGCCGTTGGACCAAATTTGAATCAAGGGGCGGAGTCGACAATCGCACTGTTGACGACTCTTCAGCACGCCCGACTCTTCGTGAGAGCGTCTTCGTGAGCGAACTGGGGATAGTGCTTCGCTCGAAGAAATGGTTTCGGGCCGACACGTCCCGGGTCATTACGCGGCTCTTCATTCCGGGTCAAGAACTCGTTGGTGGCAGCGAATCGAGAACCACCGAGACGGTGCAGAGAGTATTAGCGCTCAGTGAAAATGAGGTTGCCGAAGTTCTGAACGAGTTGTACGAGAGATTCTCCACGCGCCACGAGAATTTAGAAGCAGTCTTTGAAGAACACGCGCATCAAGTGTCGGACTACGTTGACGGCGTCGTTTCTGCCCAGCGTCGCCAGTTGCTTGGCGCCACGTTCACCAATGAGTTTTCCCTTGAGGGTGCGGCGATTTGTAACCCAAGTCTCGTGGCTCATCCGGACCAGACGGGCGTGTCACCCAACGGGTTGCGCGTGATCCTCAGTTATCGCTGCATCGGCGAGGGTCACGTGTCGAGTATCAGCTTTCGCACCGGCGAGATAGACGATGACGGCGACCTCGAAATTGGCGACGCGGGCCCGTGCCCTGTGGTGGGAACCATAAATGATGGTGTGCTGAAGCGAGAGGTCTTTCGGGCCAAGTTGCTCGACGCCGGGCTTAGCGGAGAGACCTCGTCATCGGTGCTGAACTCACTTAGTGCACGATTTACTCCTCTTGAACTCGACGCCGCCATTGCGAAGTTGGAAGATCAGAGCGCCACTCGATCGAACGTCGACAAGATCATCGGGCTTTTGTGCTCGGTCGCGTCGTGTTGTTACGTCGCCTCCTTCGACGACAGCACCGACCTCTCTCAGCGCGTGCTCTGGCCGGCGACGATGAACGAAAGTAACGGAATGGAAGACGCTCGCTTCGTCCAGTTCCATGGCGAAGGTTCGAGCAAATACCTCGCGTCGTACACTGCCTATAACGGGCGCACCGTTAACCAACAGCTTCTCGAAACCGATGACTTCAAAACGTTTCGCTCCTCGCCGCTCGCGGGATTTGCCGCGAAGAATAAGGGGCTGTCAATTTTTCCTCGCCAAATCGCCGGACAGTTTGTCGCGCTCTCGAGGCACGACCGTGAATCCAACGCGGTAGCGTTCTCCTCGAATTTGCATCGTTGGAATCGCGTGTCGACGATTCAAGTGCCGCGCTATCCCTGGGAGATGATTCAACTCGGCAACTGCGGATCGCCCATCGAACTCCCCGAGGGCTGGTTGGTAATTAATCACGGCGTCGGAGCGATGCGAACGTACGGGCTGGGCGCGCTACTACTCGACCTTGACGACCCAACGAAGGTCATCGGATTCTTGGATCGCCCCCTGATGCTGCCCGAAGCCTCCGAGCGCGATGGCTACGTGCCCAACGTGGTGTACTCGTGTGGGTCCCTGCTGCACCGAGGCGCGCTCTACATTCCCTTTGGCGCGAACGATCAAGCCATTAGCTACGCCACCGTACAGATCTCAGACCTGCTCGCGGCATTCATACCCGCCGTCTAGACACCTCTACCCTCTAACGAAGCTCCGGTTCTCTGGTGACAACGTCGTTGTCAGGCGTCGGCGATTTCGAGCGCGAGTAGCGGGGCAGACGCCTTGTTCAGACACTCCTGGTACTCGAAGTCGCCGCGACTGTCGGCTACGACGCCGCCACCCGCCTGCACGGTGGCGATCCCGTCGCGCAGTGAGACCGTTCGAATCGTGATCGCGAAGTCGGCGTTACCCGAAAGTGAAAAGTAACCCACCGCACCACCGTAGGGCCCCCGCCAGACGGGCTCGAACTCGTCGATCAGTTCCATGGCGCGCACTTTGGGTGCGCCCGTTAACGTGCCAGCGGGAAAGAGTGCGTTGAAGGCGTCAAAAGCGTCCAGACCTTCTTGCAGTTCGCCGTCGACGTGACTGACGAGATGCATGAGATGCGAAAAGCGCTCGACGTGGGCGAGTCGCTCGACCCGCACGGTACCGGGCGTCGCGACGCGCCCTATATCGTTGCGTCCAAGATCCACCAGCATGACGTGTTCGGAGACCTCCTTCTCGTCGATCAACATCTCGGCTTCGAGCGCGAGGTCCTCAACGTCACTGGCGCCGCGAGGTCGAGTGCCGGCAATGGGTCGGGTACTCACCACGCCGTCGTGCACGCGCAGCAGCATTTCGGGTGACGCACCAACGATCTGATTCTCACTCGAATCAAGTAAGTACATATACGGTGAGGGATTGAGCGCGCGCAGCACTCGATAGAGGGTCAGTGGATTCACGTCGCTTCGACGTTGGAACTGCTGGCTGGGAACGACTTGAAAGACGTCGCCGCTCACGATGTACTCTTTGGCGCGATCAACGATGAGTGCGTAGTCGGTCGCGTTGAAGTTTGAATACTCCGCCGCCAAGGTACGAATGTCAATTGTCGAGCGCTGTTGAGGTGCGGTGGCGACGAGGCGCTCGGTGACGGGATCGCTCTCGGGCGCGGGGGCCAACAAGGTCGCGACGAGTTCTTCAAGACGATTGAAGGCTTGCGCGAACACGTCGCTCGGTTCGTCTTGTTCGACGAGAGCGAGAACGACCACGGTGGTGGAGTGGCGAAGGTGGTCGCAGATCAACACGGCGCCGGGGAACGAGAAGTCGACGTCGGGCCAGGTCGGATCGCTGGCCCGTCCGGGTAAGCGCTCGAGACGGCGAACGTAGTCGTACGTTACAAAGCCCACCGCACCGCCAAAGAAGTCGGGCAGTTCACTCGTGACGTACGTGGTGTAACTGGCTAAGAGCGAGCGCAACTCATCCAGGGGAGCGAGAGCGCTGACGCGCGTACTCGCCCCCTCGACGACCGTCTCGCCGTTTCGTGTCGTCAGTCGCCAGCGCCGATCGACGCCAATGAACGAGTAACGACCAGTGGCTTCACCGAGTGCGGCGCTCTCTAGGAGGAAGATGGCTCGTTCACCGAGTCGTTGGTAGAGCGAAACGGGTGTCTCACGATCGAGTTGCAGCGTGGTGTGCAGGGGAATGACGTTGAACCCTCGGTCGACGAGTTCGAGGAACGACGCGCGCTCGAGGGGTTCCATGAAGAAAGGATAGTGACTGCGCGTCGTAGGATTGTTCCCAATGACCGAGAGCCCTTCGATTCTGGTTATCGATAACTACGATTCGTTCGTCTACAACCTCGTTCAGTACCTCGCCGAACTTGGCGCGACGGTGATGGTCAAGCGTAACGACGAAGTCGACGCACAGGACCTGGCAGGGATGCGCGTCGACGGTGTACTCATCTCACCAGGGCCCGGACATCCACGAAATGCGGGGAACTGTCTGGAAATTGTTCACTACTGCGCCGAGAGCGCCGTACCGGTGCTGGGTGTTTGTCTGGGCCATCAAGCGCTGGCCGAAGCTTTCGGAGGTCAAGTTCTCGCCGCGCCTGAACTGTTGCACGGCAGAGCCAGTGTCGTGACCCACGACGGAATTGGTGTGTTCGTGGGTGTGACGAATCCACTCGTCGCCGGTCGCTACCACTCACTGGTGGTGGTGGATGAAGGTCTGCCAGAGGAGTTTCTCGTGAGCGCCCGCTCGAACGGCCTCGTCATGGCAATACGTCATCGTTCATTGGACTTAGAAGGCCTGCAGTTTCATCCCGAGTCCGTGCTCACTCAAGATGGTTACGTGATGTTGGCCAACTGGCTGGAACGTTGTGGCTCGAGCAAAGCGCGTGAAAAAGCACTTGCGCTCACTCGACGCGCCGATGACGTACGTGCGGCGTTACCCCAACCGCGCCGCTAGTAACACCGTACGCGCGAGCCATTGCTGTCGGTGACGTTGACCTTTCTCCGAGTTACTGAAAGCGCATTCCCACGCCAACACGAGTTTCAACGATGTCCCCGTCGATGAGTTCTACGCGGTACGCCGCCGGTCCTTCGAGCGCACTGAGTTTGGTGTCGGCGACGACTGACGTTGCCTCGATTCCTTCGTACCAGATGCCCACGCCGTTGTCAGTGGCGTAGGCGAGGGGTGGCAAGACTTCCTCTTTGAGAAGTTGGTGCAGGAGCGGTCGCCGCTGCACTTCGGCGTCGTAGTGGACACCGTTGGCGTAGGGCAAAAGGCCAAGTCCGTTGGTCACGGGTTGGAGTGTGGGGCCAAACGAATCTGTCGTGCCACCAACGTGCCAACAGAGACTTCCGGCAGAGACGCCGCCCAAAATGACACCGCTATCCCACGCTTCGCGCATGGCGTCGTCAACGCCGTGAAGCTGCCAGAGGGCTAAGAGGTTCGCGACGGACCCGCCGCCCACCCACACGACATCGCTGCCACAGAGACGCTCGACGGGATCGGCCGAGGGTTGGGGAAACAGTTTGAGTTCGGTTACGTCGCAACCGGCGAAGTTGAACGCTTCGTAGGACATGGCGTAATACAGTGCCGGATCGCCCAGCGCGGTCAACACCAGACAGACCCGTGGGCGGTCTTTCTTCGTTCGAGCCAGCGCGTCGAGGACCATGTCGCCTAGACGCACCGACATCTGTACCGGCCCCGCATTAAAGCCGCCCGACGTTGCGAGAATTCGAGGAGTTGTCATCACACAGTTTTACTAGGGATCATGAAGTCGTTCGCCGCCGTAAGCGTCGTTGCCTAGTATTCGATTCGTAGGTCCACTCACTAAGGAGATTCATGTCATCGAGCGAAGCCGACATTGACGCCCTCATCGACCAGCTCGTGGCGGACTTTCCGCCCGCGACTACCGAGTCGGTGAAGTTCCTCGGCGAGCAGTTCGACCGCGGACTTGCGTGGATTCATTTTCCCGAGGGTAACGGTGGACTTGGCCTGTCGCCGGCTGATCAGTTACACGGACTGCGTCGCCTGTCAAAACTCGGCGCGCCAAACCCGGTTGGTAGCAACGTCATTGGCTACGGCATGGTGGCGCCGACGATCGTCGCCCACGGTACCGACGAGCAGAAGAAACGTTTCTTGCGACCACTGTTTACGAGCGAAGAGATTTGGTGTCAACTCTTCTCGGAGCCCGGCGCCGGGTCCGACGTTGCCACCCTCGCCATGCGCGCCGAGCGTGACGGGGACGAGTGGATCGTGACTGGCCAAAAGGTATGGACGACGCTCGCGCACATAGCGGCGTACGGACTGCTCATCGCGCGAACGAATCCCGACGTACCCAAGCACAAGGGCATCACGGCTTTTCTCGTTGATATGCACGCGCCCGGCGTTGAAGTACTGCCGCTCTATCAAGCGACAGGTGAGGCCGAGTTCAATGAGTGTTTTTTCACCGAGACTCGAATTCCCGACTCGCGTCGCCTCGGCGGCATCGGAGAAGGTTGGGGCGTTTCAATCACGACGTTGATGAACGAGCGCGTCTCCATCGGCGGGACGGTGCCCCCTCGAGGTTCCGGCCTCATTGGTGAAGCCGTGAAGATTTGGAACAAGAAGTGGACTTCTCGCAGTGACGCCCACGCCATTGCCGTGCGCAGTGATCTCATGCAGGCTTGGGTACGAAACGAAGTTGCCCGTCTGACGAACTGGCGCGCGAACGATTTGCGCCGGGCGGGCACGCCAGGACCTGAAGGCGCGGTTGCGAAGTTGGCCTTCGCTGAGGAGAATCAGCGCACGAGCGAGATCTGCGTGAATCTTCTTGGTTCTGAAGGCATGCTTTACGGCTCGAACTACCCGCAGATCCGTCCCACTGAATCAGCGATGGTTAGTGGCGACATGCGCAAAGCATTCATTCGAATGCGCGCTAACTCCATCGAGGGTGGCACCAGTGAAGTCATGCGCAACATCATTGGTGAGCGAGTGCTCGGACTGCCAGGAGAACCTCGTAACGACAAAGACGTCGCGTGGAAGGACGTTCCTCGAAGCTGAGGCGACCGGCTGTATGACTTCTTGGTGACCGCAACCGCGGGCGGCCTCACGAAATCAAGCGCCCGCGCCCGTTGGCTCACTCGAAGTTCGGTCCTTCAGTCCTCGTACGTTTCAACTCATAGAAGCCGGGCGTACTAGCAACGAGTACCACGCCGTCCCAGAGCTTTCCCGCGGCCTCACCCTTGGGTGCCGGCGTCACGACGGGGCCAAAGAACGCCACGTCGCCAACGTGAATGACCGGCGTACCTACTTCGTAACCCACAGGGTCCATACCCTCGTGGTGACTCAGGCGCAGCGCCTCGTCGTAATCGGTACTCGTCGCAGCCTCGGCGAGATCGGCCTCGAGGCCTGCGTCACTAAGTGCGCCGACCGTCATTAGTTCCAAGTCCTTCTCTTTTTGGACGTGGTGGCGTGTGCCCATGGCACTGTAGAGCGGCTCAAGGACTTCGTTGCCGTGACGCTCTTGGGCGGCGATGAGCACGCGTACCGGTCCCCACGCTTTCTTTAGAAGTGCCGCGTACTCTTCGGACATCTCGCGTCCGTCGTTCAGTACGGCGAGGCTCATGACGTGAAAGGTCACCTCGAGGTCACGAACCTTGGCGGTTTCAAGGAGCCAACGCGAGGTCATCCACGCCCAGGGACAGAGGGGGTCAACCCAGAGATCTACGTGTTCGCTCATGAAGGTCCTTACTTAGAGGCGTGTGCGTCTAACACGGTAATGACCGCGTTGGTCACTCCAACCGCCGTCGGGAGATCGAGCATCTCGTCGATGGCGTGGGCGTTGGAATGCGGACCACCGACGCCCGTGGCGACGAACTGTACGCCAGGGTAGCGCTTAGCGAGGGATCCGAGGAAAGGAATCGAGCCGCCTTCGCCGGTAAAGCCCACGGATCGACCAAAAGCGTCGAGCGAGGCCTTCTCGAGGGCGGGCGCGAGCCACGA